>Ga0070731_10002324_pt1 | contig 18291 bp, 13 predicted proteins | sample Coa_R1_2_FD_66448 | JGI IMG/M metagenome (GOLD analysis project Ga0070731, IMG submission 66448) | Surface soil microbial communities from Centralia Pennsylvania, which are recovering from an underground coalmine fire - Coalmine... | ecosystem: Environmental > Terrestrial > Soil > Unclassified ... | reverse complement strand
CCATGACGATCTGGAATCGGCGAAATTGCTGATTGCCGCGGGCGCCAATGTGAAGGCGGCGACGCGGGACGGAGCGATCACGCCGCTGTTTATCGCCTGCAACAACGGCGATGCGGCGATGATCGAGGCGCTGGTCAAAGCCGGCGCGGATGCGAATTCGGCAACGGCGGAGGGCGCGACGGCGCTGATGAAGGCGGCGGTTTCGGGATCGGCGGCGGCGATCGATGTTCTGATCGCGCATGGAGCCGAGGTGAACGCGAAGGAATCGGCGCATGGGCAGACGGCGCTGATGTTCGCGGCGGCTTCGGACCGGCCGGATGCGATCAAGGCCCTGATCGCGCATGGGGCGGATTGGAAATTGACCAGCAATGTTGTGAGTTTGGAGCGACCGACCGTTGATGATGACGGGAATCCGATTCCTGTTAGGCCGACTCCGAAGGCGGGGGATCTGGTGGGGATCGCACTGGCGGGACGGCGCGTCGCGCCGACGGTGATGGGCGGGATGACGGCGCTGTTGTATGCGGCTCGCGATGGGAATATTGCGGCGGCGCGGGCGCTGGTGGAATCGGGCGCGGATGTGAATCAGGTGAGCGCGGGGGACAAGAGCTCGCCGATGGTGATCGCGATCAGCAATGCGCATTATGAGCTCGGGAAGATGCTGCTGGATCATGGGGCCGACCCGAATATTGCGAATTCGGATGGGCTCGTGCCGTTGTATGCGGCGATCGATATGCAGTGGGCTCCGGTGTCGTGGGTGCCGAATGCGATTACCGCGCAGGAGAAGGTCGGGTACCTGGATTTGATGAAGGCGCTGCTGGAGAAGGGTGCGAATCCGAATGCGCGGTTAGGGCGGAAATTGTGGTTCCGGCCGACGTCGCACGATCAGATCTGGATTGGGACGGCCGGGTCGACCGCGTTCTGGCGCGCGGCGCTGGCGACCGATGTCGCGGCGATGAAGCTGCTGGTCGAGCACGGGGCGGATCCGAAGATTGCGTCGAACGAAGAGACCACGCCGTTGATGGTGGCGGCCGGCGTTGGCTGGGCGGCGAATTTCACGCAGAATGCGCCGGGGGCGTGGGTCGAGGCGACGAAGTATTGCCTGGAGCTGGGGCTGGATGTCAACGCGAAGGATCTTTTCGGGTACACGGCAATGCATGGGGCGGCGTATCGAGGCGATAACGACGTCGTAAAGCTGTTGGCGGATCGCGGGGCGAAGATGGATGGGAAGAGTCGCGCGGGGTACAGCGTGACGGATATGGCGAATGGGCCGAAATTGAATGCGCATTTGCCGATCGAGCATCCGGAGACGGTGGCGCTGTTGGTGAAGCTGGGTGCGCCGGGTCCGCAGGCTCCGGCGGCGGGGGATCCGAAGCCGGCTCGGGTTAGTGCGCCGTCCGAGAAGCGCTGAGTATTGGCCGCGAATGGACGCGGATGCACGCGAATAGGACTGGTTAGGCGCGCTTTCGCGGATGCCGTTCTTTTACCAATCCGGTGAACAAATCGAACTCCGTGATCGGGTTCGCCTTCATGGTGAACCCGCGGAAATCGAGTCTATCGCCGATCCAGATAACCCTGACGACTGGTTAGTTCAAAAGTTCGGAGGCGTTATGGTTGCCGAACCGAAGATTTTCGGACACATGTTCATCGACGCTCCGGTCAGCGACTATCAAGACCTCGAGTTCGTGTCGCGGAGTTCGTAAACGGCTTAATTGTTTCCGCTGGAGGCTTTGCTGCCTAACAATTGCTGGATCTGGCGGACGGAGTAGTCGACTTTCATGTCGATGAACTTCTTGCCGAGTTCTGGGGTCGAGCGGCGGGCGTCGCCTGTGATGCCGTTGTCGATGCGTTTCGCGTTGGGGTCGCGCTTTTGGCCGCGTTCGAGGACGGGGTCGCCGACGGCGGTTTTGATGAGATCCTTGCGGACCCAGCCTTTGTCGCCGCCAAGGTACAGCATTTCGCTGGTGTCAGAGATGCCGGCGTGGCTGCTGGTCGGGTAGCCGTTGTCGGCGAGCCATTTTTCGAAGTCGGGCTGCGCGCCGGGGTGCTCTTTCGTGCCGGCGTAGACGGCGTCGCAGAAGATGACGCGGATGCCTTGGCCGGAATATTTTTGATCGAGCTTGGTGGCGACTTCGCCGAGTTCCTTTTGGCCGCCGCCGTGGTCGCCCATCAGGACGACGTTCTTGAATCCGGTTTTGATGAGCTGCTCGGCGACCTGTTCGTTGAGGGCGGCGAAGAGCTCGGGGGGGATGCCGATGGTGCCGGGGAGTTTGGCGCTGGCGCTGTTGTTCGGGGAGAAGGGCATGACGGGGGCGACGATGGCGTTACCCAGCTTTTGGGCGATTCGGCGCGAGACTTCGCGGGCGATCAGGGTGTGGCCTCCGTTGACATTCTGCGGGCCGCGCTGCTCGGTGCCACCGTTGTAGACCAGGGCGGTGGTTTTGCCGGCTTCCAGGGCGTGTTTGACCTCGGGCCAGGTCATCATTTCGAATTCGACGGATTGGGCCCAGATGGGGGCAGTAACGGGGGCGCACAGGGCCAGGAGCAGGAAGGGTCGCATGGTCATTTCTCCTTTGGGGAGGATATCACAAGGAGATTTTCGAAGACGCGAGCCAGAGAGACGTGATTGAAAAAAGGGGACAGCCCGCTCTGTCCACCGTCGGGGTGCGCGGCCTCATGAAGGGTTGAGGATGGGGGACAGAGTAGGCAGTCCCCTTTTTTCAATGGCGTTTCAGAACTAACGCGCCAGGGCTTTTACGAGTTCGTATAGAAATGTTTCGGCCTCGTAGAATTGTTGGATGCCGAGGCGTTCGTCGCGGCCGTGGGCGCGGAAATCGTCGCGTTCGATGAAGACTCCCTGGATGCCGTAGGTCGGGATGCCGGCTACGCGGAGCATGCGGCCGTCGGTTGCGCCCATGACCATCATCGGGACGACGGGGACACCGGGCCACATGGTGTCGGTGAGGCGTCCGGCTTCACGGATCAGGTCGGGGCGCATGGGTGAGGACGGGCCGGCGTTGGGATTGCCGGTGGGCGTGACGGATACCTGTTCGTCGGCGATAACCCGCTGAATGGTGGCTTGAACTTCCTCGGGTTTCATGTCGGGCTGGACGCGGCAGTTGACGATTGCGCCGGCGGTTTGCGGAAGTGCGTTGACGGCGTGGCCGCCGTCGAGCATGGTGGCGATGCAGGTGGTGCGGAGGGTGGCGTTGAGCTCGGTCGTGCTGTCGGCGAGTTTTAAGATCGCGTCGGCGGAACCTTGGGCGGCGGAGCGCATCAACGCGGCGGTCGCGGGAGGAGAAACTTTGGCCATCTGTTCGAGGTAGGCTCGGGTGACTTCGTTGGTTTGGGCGGGGAACTTGAATTTGGACCACTTCGTGAGAGCCTCGGCGAGGCGATAGATGGCGTTGTCGGGAACCGGGAGCGAGCTGTGGCCGCCTTTGTTCTTCACTTCAAGGCGGAACGTCAGGACGTATTTTTCGCTGACCTGGAGATTGTTGGCGACGGGTTTGCCGTTGACCATGTCACCCCAGCCGCCTTCGTTGAGCGCGTACTCGGCGTCAATGAGGTCGCGGCGGTTCTTGATCAGCCAGTCGACGCCGTTGTAGGGGCCGCCTTCTTCGTCGGTGGTGAGAGCGACAATCAGGTCGCGGGCGGGTTTGAATCCTTCGCGCTTGTAACGGATCAGATTCGCGATCCAAAGGGCGGCCTGGGCTTTGTCGTCGATGGTGCCGCGGCCGTAGAAGTAGCCATCTTTTTCGGTGAGCGTGAAGGGGTCGAGGGACCAGTCGGATCGCTTGGCTTCGACGACATCCAAGTGCGCGAGCAGGAGTAGAGGCTTCTTCTGGCCGGTGCCGTGATAACGGATCACGACGTTCATTTTGTTGGCGGGCGCGCCGGCGACGACGATGTCGGATGTGGGGAAGCCTTCGGCCTTCATGCGATCGGCGACGGCCTGGGCGGCGACGGTGGATCCGCTGGTGGTGACGGAAGTGTTGATCTCGATCAACTGTTTGTAGATGTCGTGGGCGAGTTTCTGGTCGGCGGGCGAAGGCAGAGTGGCGGCCTGGATCGCGGCGGCGCAGAGGAAGGCGGAAAACTTTCGCATTGACTGAGTTTAATGCGTGAGCGGGGTGAGGCGCGGCGGGGCGATGTCGGGCTCGAGGAGCCAGAGGGAGCGGTCGGGATAGTAGGCACGGAGTTTTTGATTTTCTTCGGCGCCGAGATCGCGGGCCCAGACGATGCGGGCGTGGTCGATATCGGCTGCGTTGTAGACCCATTCGTCCTGGAAGATGTGTTGCGGAGAGTAGTGGACGAAGACGAGCAGTTCGCCGGGGATCTGGGCGAGCTCGGCGTTGACGACGATGCGGCGCTCGGGATTGCGGTGATTCAGGCCGTTCCAGGTTTCGTAGGCGCGGACGGCTTGTGAAAAATCACGGGTGTCGAAGACGTGGAGCGTGTACCAGAAGGCGAACCAGGCGATGGAGAGATAGATCAGGTAACGGGCAGCATCGGGGCTGAGGCGGGCGAGGCGCTGGAGGCCGGCGATGGTCGCGAGGACGAAAAGGCAGGTGACGGCGGCAAGATAGTGGAATTGGAACGCCGGGAAGAAGTTGATGCCGAGCGCGAAGAGCAGGAGGGTCAGGGCGACCCAGGCGAGTTGCCGGTCGCGGAAGGCGGCCAACAGAAAGAACGGGAGCGTCAGCAGGAGCGGCGGGAGGAAGAAGAACCGGTAGAAGCGGACGCGGTATTCGAGGCGGAGAAGAAATGATTGCAGAGTCTCGGGGCCGCTTTGGAACGCAAGCTGAGTCTGGTACTCGAGGCGCTGCTCGCGGGTGAGGTCGTTGTGCGGCGCGGGCTTCGATTGGAAAGTGAGGGCGGCGGGAACGCCGTATTGATATTGGCTGAGTGCGTAGGGGAGGGTGCTCCAATGGCCGGTGACCCGGTAGTTTTGGAGGGCTGTGATCGCAAGGGCGGGGATCAGGAGGGCGGCCGCGGTGATGAGGGGCTTGGTCAGGCGCGCCAAATCGGGGACCAAGAAGAGGAGCGACGCGACGATTAAGAAGACCGACTCGTAGGGGCGGGTGAGGAGATTGATGGAGAGGCCGAGGGCGAGGATCGCGGCGTTGCGCGCGGTGGGGTGGGCACGCAGGCGCGGGAGTGAGCCGAAGACGAGGCATCCGGCGGCGGCGGCGAGGCTGCCTCCCCAGTAGGTGTTCATCCATTGGCAGAGGGGGCCGAATTCGAAGACGGCGAATAATCCGCCCAGGAGGGACCATTCCGGGGTGGTCCAGGCGCGGAGCATCCAGTAACAGAGGGCGCAGAAGGCGGCGGTGGAGAGGACGACTCCGGCCCAGGGCGTCGCGAAGATGGCGTTGCCGATGGCGAGAGCGAGGCCTTGGCCGATGGGGTAGATGGAACTGTACGTCGGCTGCTGCAGGATGAAGAACGTCTCGAAGAATTGATGGAGCGGGTGCGCGGGGTTCGCGAGGCGGAAGTGGCGCAGAGTGTCGGCAACGAGGAGATGGCCGAATTCGTCGTAGATGTCGGGCGAGGGGACGGGGTGATGGGGCAGGAGGGCCAGGCGGAGAGCGATGGGCAATAGGAACAGGAGAAGCATCGACCAACCGGTTCGCCTGGCGAGATTGGAGATGAAGGGCTCGAGGATGGGGCGATAGAAGAGGACGATGGCGATCAGGCAGGCGGCTACAGCGAACTCGATAAAATCTCCGGCTCCGAAGCCGATGGGATTTTCGAGGGGTTGGAAGGACATTAGCGGACTTCTTCAAATTTGAGTTTCGGGTGCGCCGAGGGCTTGGCCGGGCGGCTGGTGGGTTCGGCGCGGGGCGGTTCGGGCTGCGGCGATGCGTCGGGTTTAGAGTAGGGGACGAGCTGCACGGGACGGGCGTCGGGTTGAAGAAGCCAGGCGGTTCGTTGCGGGTAATAACGCAGGAGCTTTTCGTTTTCGGAGGGGCCGAGATCGCGGGCCCAGACGACGCGGGAGCGGTCGATATTGGCGGCGTCAAAAACCCATTCGGTGATTGTGCGCTGGGGGGCGTAGCGGACGAAGACCAGATGATCGCCTTGAGCGTCGCGAAGCTGGTGGTTGATGGCGATGCGGCCGTCGGGATCGCCGTAATTGATCGCGTCCCAGGATTCGTATCGCCAGAGGGCGGCGGCGAAATCCTGTTTGCCGGTTAGATGGAGGGCGTACCAGAAGGTGAAGTGGGCGAGGCAGAGCAGGACGATCAAGGTGGCGGCTTGGGTTCCGACGGCGTGGCCGCGGATGGCGATGCGGCTGAGTTGATCGAGCGAGGCGACGGTGATCAGGACGAAGAGGCAGGTTAGAGCGGCGATGTAGTGGGCGTAGAAATAGGGATAGAGGTTCGTACCGAGGGCGAAGAGGAGGCAGGTCAGGGCGATCCAGCGGAATCGGGATTGACGAAGGAGCGGGACGAAAAAAGGAAGCGCGAGATAGAGCGGGGCGAGAAAGAAGAATCGGTAAAAGCGGGCTCGGCTCGCGAGGCGAGTGAGATAAGTCCTGCTCGTTTCGGGAGATGTGCCGTGGACGGAGCTTTGGACTTCGTAAGCAAGATGCTGTTGCGGGGTGAGATCTCGATGGGGGATGGGATTGGGCTGGAAGGTGAAGGTGGTCGGGATGCCGTATTGAAAGCGGCTGAGCGCGTAGGGCATGGTGGTCCAATGGCCGGTGACGGATTTGTTTTGGAGCGCCATGAGCCCGATGGCGGGGAGGGTGGTGAGGATGGCGATCGAGATCGGCTTGCGGAGTTCACGTATGGATGGCAGAAGAAAGACGGCAGCGCTCAGTACTAGAAAAATAGATTCATAGGGGCGGGAGAGGAGTTGCAGTCCCAGGCCGAGGCCTAATAATGCGGCGTCGCGAAGATGGGCGTGGTCGCGCAGGCGGGGCAATGCGCCGAAGACGAGACAGCCGGCGATGGCGGAGACCGCGCCTCCCCAATAGCTGTTCATCCAGTGGCTCAGCGGGCCGAATTCGATGGCGGCGAAGACTCCGCCGAGAAGGGACCAGGCGGCGGAGGTCCAGGCGCGAAGCATCCAGTAAACGAGGGCGGAGAGCAGGCCGACGGACAGGGCGACGCCGGCCCACGGAGTTCTGAAGATCACCTGACCGAGGGCGATCGCGATGCCTTGGCCGAGCGCGTAGATGGAACTGTAGGTGGGGTCCTGGAGGACGTAATAGGTTTCGAAAAACTGGTGCAGCGGATGCGGCGGATTGGATAGCCGGAAATGCGACAGCGTGTCGCCCAGGAGGAGATAGCTGAAATCGTCGGTGACCGCGGCGGAGGGGATCGGATGGACGGGGATGAGGGCGAGACGCAGGGCAATCGGAAGCAGGAAGAGGCCGAGCATCGACCAGGCGGTGTGAGCGGCGAAGCGGTGAAGAGCCTCGATCCAGAATTTTCGGGCTACCGCGAAGCAAACGAGCATGAGGGCGAGGGCGAATCCAATGAAATCGGCGGGTCCGAAGCCGATGGGGTTGTGGAGCGGCAGGAACGACCGAAAAACATGGAACAGGTAGAACATCGGAAGAGTCTATTGTTGCAGACGGCTGTTCTAGAATGGATGTTTCATCGGTGGGAGGGAGAACCCGCTCACTGGCGTTCGTGGTTCCGTGTCGAGGTTATCCATGAGTGGGGGCGAGTGGGCGATGGCGTTATCGGGCGGCGCCTACATACTGGCTGACCTGGAGCGGATGGCCCGGGCGAAAAACTATCTCGCCTGGCAGGGGCGGATGGTGTCGCCGGAGCTGGGAGCTCGGGTAGTGGAGCTGGGATGCGGCATCGGAAATTTCACGGGGATGCTGCTCGATCGCGAATTGGTAATCGCGGTGGATGTTGAGGCGGAATGCGTGGAGCGGGTTAAGGAGCGGTATTCGAAACATTCGAACCTGCGCGCGTTCGCGTTTGACATGGACGGCGGGCGCTATGCGGATCTGGAGCGGTTTCGTCCGGATACATGCGTGTGCCTGAATGTTTTGGAGCACGTGGAGCGGGATGACGATGCGATCCGGGCGATGGCGTCGGTTTTGCCGGCGGGCGGAAAGATAGTTTTGATCGTTCCGGCGTTTCCGGCGCTGATGGGGCCGATTGACCGGAATCTTGGGCACTTCCGGCGTTACACGCGGGCGTCGGTAGTGCGGCTGGCGTCCGATGCCGGTGTAAGAGTCAAGAAGCTGCGGTACATGAATGTCGCGGGATTTTTTGGCTGGTGGCTCAATGCGCGCGTTTTCCGGCGTCAGGAGCAGTCGGGGACGCAGATTGAGTTTTTCGATCGATTCATCGTGCCGGTGGCTTCGCGGGTAGAGGCGCTGGTTCCACCGCCGTTCGGGCAATCGATTTTTATGGTGCTGGAAAAGCCATGAAAATTTCGCTTCTCATTCCGGTTTACAACGAATTCCGTACGTTCGGGCAGGTGCTGGAGCGGGTACGCGCGGCGCGGCTGCCGGAGGGGTGCGAAAAAGAAATCGTCGTGATCGACGACGGGTCGACCGATGGGACCGGGCAGTTGATCGCGGAGTATCGGGACGCGGGGATCATTGTGGCGCACCGGTCGGCGACGAATATTGGGAAGGGCATGGCGATTCGCGCCGGATTGCCACTGGTTTCGGGCGACATCGTGCTGATTCAGGATGGGGACCTGGAATACGATCCTTCGGATTATGCGCGCATCGTCGAGCCGATTTTGAAGGGCGACGCGGATATTGTGTATGGGTCGCGATTCCTGGGACAGCCGAAGAACATGGCGCTTAAGAATCGGATGGCGAATGCGATTCTGACGGCGGCCGCGAATTTTCTGTATGACGCGGGTTTGACGGACGAGGCGACGGCGTACAAGGCGTTTCGGGTTTCGGTTTTGCGGGAGCTGCACCTGGAGTGCCGGCGGTTCGAGTTTTGTCCGGAGGTGACGGCGAAGCTGTCGAGGCTGGGGCATCGGATAGCGGAGGTGCCGATCAGCTATAACGCTCGCGGGATCGCGGATGGGAAGAAGATCCGGGCGCGGGATGGGGTTGAGGCGGTGTGGACGCTGGTGAAATACCGGTTTGTGGTCGGGGATCCGCTCACTGGCGTTCGCGGTTCGGTGCGGACCATGGTGGGCCGGGCGCGGTAGGGGTTACTTCTTGACGTCGAAGCAGGTCAGGTTATCTTGATCGCGAAGGTAGAGCTTTGCATCGGAGATCACCGGCGGGGACCAGGTGGGGAGCGAGCCGTGCGGGATTTCGAAGCGGGAGATTTCGCGATAGGCGTTTGCGGCGGGTTCCACCAGGCCGGCGACTCCGTCCTCGCTTAGAAGATACAGGCGCTTGTCGGCATAAGCCACAGAGCCTTTGCCGACACTGCGATTTTTCCAGGCTACCTTGCCGGTGGCGAATTCGAGCGCGGTGAGGATCGAATCGTTATAGCCGTAGAGATATCCGTCGATGAGGACGGAGGTCGAGTAGTGATTCTTCATGTCGTTGGTGAAATAAACCTCCGACATGGTTTTGGGGCCGAGACGCAGGAGCGCGCAGCCGGTGCCGTAGTTGCTGGAGAAAAATACGGCGCCATCGTGATAGATGGGCGTGGCTACGTTGGCGGTGCGATTCGAGACGCGGTTGTAATGCCAGAGGAACTCGCCGTTGTCTTCCTGGACTCCGATGGCGGATTCGGCGCTTAAGGCGAGAATCTGACGGACGCCGCCGACGGTGACGAGGATCGCGGAGGAATAGCCGGCGCGATCGCTGCCGGTTTTCCACTGAAGGCTTCCGTCGCGTTTGTTGAGCGAAACCAGAGACGCGCCGCGGCCGCCGGGCATGACGATTAAACGGTCGCCATCGATGAGCGGAGACTCGCTGAATCCCCAGCCGGGAATCGATCCGCCGTATTTCTGGGTCAGATTCTGCGACCAGACAATTTTGCCGGTGGCGAGTTCGAGGCAGGCAAGGACGCCGTCGCCGGTCATGGCGTAGAGGCGATCGCCGTCAACGGTCGGAGTGCCGCGCGGGCCGTCGCCGCGGTCGTCGCGATAATCGCGGCTGGTGGCGGTTTCCCAGACTTTCTGTCCAGTCTTGACGTCGAAAGCGGAGACGAATTGCTGCTTTCCGCGCTGGCCCTGAGTGTACAGGCGGCCGCCGACAATGGCGAACGAAGAATAACCGACGCCGAGGCCGGAGGTTTTCCAGACGACGGGAGGTCCGCCGCGGGGCCAGAGCTGAAGGAGCCCGGTTTCGGTCGAGATTCCGTCGCGGTTGGGGCCGCGCCATTGGGGCCAGTCGGCGCAGTTGGCGGCGAGCGTAAATAAGAAGACTACGACGCAGGCGCGCATGCGATGGCTCCTGCACAAAATGGTAGCAGTTCGGGCCTGGGGAGCTATATTGAAACTAGATGCGTCCCTGGTGGTTGGTCTTACCGTTGCTGGCGGCACGGGCTTTTGCGCAGTCCTCGTGTCCGACGGTGCCGACTTGGTCGTCATGCGATTTTGTCTTCGATCTGGAGCCGAATGAGGACGCGGGGCACGTGGAATTGCGGGCTGAGTTTCGCTCGCCGCGGCATCGGACGTTTTTGATGTATGCGTTCGCCGATAGCGAGCGGCGGCGGGTGATCCGGTTCTCGCCTACGGAGGCGGGGGATTGGACGTATCGAATCACCAGCAACCTTCCGCGGCTGGACGGGAAGGAAATGCGGTTCAGCGCATTGGAATCGGAGTCGCCTGGATTTGTTCGGGTCGCGAATGTGCATCACTTCGCTTATGAGGGGACGAACAAGGGGCACTTGTGGATGGCCACCGGTCTGGATCATTTCGTGGAAATGCCGCGCACGGAGTTCGACCGGGGCGTGGATGCGCGCGTCAAAGAGAAATTCACGCACTTGCGGGTGACGCTGGATGCCAAGACGGAGCTGCGCGAAGCGGCGGAGCGAGTGCGGGCGATTAATACGAAGGGGCTGGTGGCGGATATTGTGCTGGCCTCGATTCCCGAAGATCGGGAAAAACGCGAGGAGTATGTCGGCGATATCGTGGCGCGATTTGGCGGGATGAATGTCACGTGGATGGGCGTGCCGGCATTTGAAGATGTTGCGCATGGGAAGGCGATCCTGAAAGAGACGGGGGCGCTGATCAAGAGGCTGGATGGATTCAACCATCCGCGGACCACGCTGGCGAGTGCGACGTCGGCGCCGATGCTGGGCGATGAATGGATGACGATGATCGATTACGGGACGCCGGATCCGAATATCGGCGCCGTCGAGCATCAGCTTTATCAGGCGCCGGGGATCAATACGGGAATCAAGAACGAGCGGGATTTGTGGAACGCGACGATGAACGGGCAGTATCCGGCGTCGGGGGCGGGCGGCTACATGACGGCGTGGTTCGATTTCATGTCGGGAAACCGGTTCTGGGAACTGGAGCCGTATTTCGATGTGAATGGCGGGCGGGCGGTGGCGCTAGAGGGCATTGAGTACATCGTTTATGTCGAGAAACCGTCGGGTCCGATCGAGGTGACGCTCGAGAGGCATGGTTACGACGTCGCGTGGGTGAATCCGGTTAACGGGGAGTCGACGAAAGAAAAGGGATACAACGGCGAGCATTTCACGGGGGAGGCGCCGGACCGGTCGCATCCGTGGGTGTTGCACATTTCGCGCGAGGGGACAAAGGAAGGGATGTTGAAGTCGTGGAAGTTCGAATCGCGGCCGGTGCCGGTGCAGGAAGTGGAGCAAGCGCCTGAGAAGACTCCGTTCGATGTGGCGACGCCGGCGGAAGGCACGGTTTCGATTTCACGGTCGCCTTACTATGCGATCAAGATCAAGCGCGACACGCGGGCGACACGGTCGCTGTGGATCGAGTGGACGGGCGAGGTGGTGATCGACGGCGAAGGCTATCGTGTGGTGGGGGCAGGGAAGGAAGGCACGATGCAGATTCCGAAATCGATCGTCAAGAATTATCCGGCGGTGCTGAGTCTGCGAATGAATGTGTTGAATGCGAATGGGAAGGCTTACGTCGTCGATAAAGTGTACAGGCTGACGCCGTGATTCTGGCGCCGTTGATTCTGGCGATCGACACTACGGGCGATGTTGGGAGCATTGCGCTGGTTCGGGATGGGCTCATAATCGAAGAACGGATACTGGATTCGCCGGACGGGTTTGCGCATGTGCTCTTTATCGAGATCGAGCAGATGATGGAGCGGCACGGGATCGCACTGGACGCGATTGATTTATTTGCAGCGGCGTCGGGGCCGGGGTCGTTTACGGGAGTTCGCGTGGGGCTGACGGCTGTAAAGGGACTGGCGGAGGCGACGGGGCGCAAGGTGATCGCGGTGTCGAATTTGCAGGCGCTGGCCGTGTTCGGGACTGGGGATTTGCGGGCGACGGTGATCGATGCGCGGCGCGGGGAGATTTATGGGGCGGTCTATAATTCGGCCCTGGAGTTGGTGTGCGATGAAGTGGTGATGAAGCTCGATGCGTGGCTCGACGGGTTGCCGCGGGAGGTCGAGTTTATTTCGCGGGGGATCGGAGTCGAGGGGGGCGTCGAGGTTTCGGGGGCGCTGGCGGGGGCCGTGGGTCGGATTGCGGCGGCGAGAGCGGGAATGGCGAAGGATCCTGCTGAGATTGACGCGAATTATGTTCGACGGTCGGATGCGGAGCTGTTGTGGAGGGATTAGTGGACTCTTGGGGATCCGCTTGCTGGCGCGCGCGGTTCGGTGAGTGAGATTGAGGGTCTCAGTGGACGATGGAGAACATGCTTAGAGCGATGGCTATGCCTACGGCGGCGCTGGCGAGCGCTGCGTACCAGGCGGCTTCACGCTTGGATAGGATCGCGAGAGAGGCCAGCACGATTCCCATTTCCAGAAATATTTCGCCGATGTGCATGCGCAGGGCTTTTTTCCCCAGGAACTCGCTTTCGGATTCGAGTTTTCTGGCTTCGACCTGAATCTCCTCGCCTTCCTTTTGATACTTCTCGATATTGGCCTGGTATTTCTCGGCGCCCTTGGCCGAGGATTCGCCGGGCATGCTCTTGAAGATGTCGCGCGCGACGTCGGATTCGTAGCGGCGGATGGATTTCGCCTGATAATACGACCACTGGTCGGAGGCTTTGGCTTGAGTGAGAAGCTCCTCGTTGGCGAATAACTGTCCGAAGACTGACACAACGGCCAGCCCGGCGGCGATGATGGCCATGGACGCGGCCACCTTCTTATCGAAAGGAGCCTTGGCGTGTTCGGTATGTTCCGCTAATTCTTCTTCGACAGACATGCTGTCAAAGTACCACGCCTGTAGTTACTATGGAGGGTCACACAATGACCCGGCCGCGAAGCTTCGTCGCTATCTTATACGGCTCGACCATATTTCTTAGTTCGTTCCTGCTGTTTCTGATTCAACCGATTTTCGCGAAATTGATTCTGCCGTGGTTCGGAGGGTCGGCGGCGGTGTGGACGACGTGCCTGGTCTTTTATCAGGTGGCGCTGCTGGCGGGATATGCGTATGCGTTCATCGTGGTGCGGCGGCTATCGCCACGCTGGCAGGCGGTTTTGCATATGGTATTGCTGGCGGCGGCGCTGGCGATGCTGCCGGTGATCCCCGGAGCAGGCTGGAAGCCCGTTGGAAGCAGCGACCCGACCTGGCGGATTCTGGCGTTGTTGGCGGTTGTCTTAGGGTTGCCGTATTTTTTACTCTCTACGACCGGGCCGCTGTTACAGGCCTGGTATGCGCGGGTATTTCAAGGGACACAGCCGTATCGATTGTTTGCGCTTTCGAATGCGGGTGCGCTGATCGCGCTGGCGGCGTATCCGGTGTTGATTGAACCGCGCGTCGCGACGCATGCGCAGGACGTAGCGTGGTCGATTGGGTTCGCGGGGTTCGCGGCGCTGTGCGGGTTTACCGCGTGGATCAGCCGGCGCGGTGAGGTTGTGAGCGCGAAGGTCGCGATGATCGCGCCACCGCGGTCGCAGAGGGTGATGTGGATTGCGCTGGCGGCGGCGGGATCGATGATGCTGCTGGCGACCACGAATCAATTGACGCAAAATGTCGCGGCGGTACCGTTCTTGTGGATTGTGCCGCTGGCGATCTATCTGGTGACGTTTATTTTGTGTTTTGAAAGCTCGCGCTGGTATCAGCGGGGATTGTTTTTGCGATTGCTGGCGGTCGCGCTGGGCGGGCTGGGATATGCGATTTACGATATCCAGTTCAGCGACACGATTCTGGTAGCGATTCCGATTTTCGCGCTGGGATTGTTCGTGTGCTGTATGTTCTGCCACGGGGAGCTGAGTTTTCTGGCGCCTCCGGCGGAGTATTTGACGACGTTTTATCTGATGATCGCGCTGGGCGGGGCGCTGGGCGCTGTCTTTGTGGGGCTGATTGCGCCGCTGGTATTTTCGGGGATTTATGAATTGCCGATCGCGCTGCTGGCGGTGGCGGGGCTGGCGCTGCGGCTGAATTGGGACGGAGGGTGGTCGCAGCGGTTGTTGTGGGGCGTCGCGACCGTGGCGATGGTGGTCGTGGTGGGGGCGCAGGTGCGGGCGTATCACTTTAATACACGCGTCGTTACGCGGAATTTTTATGGGGCGCTGCGGGTGATCGAATCAGGAAATGCGCGGGCGTTGTATCACGGGACGGTGAAGCATGGATCGCAATTCTTAACCGGGGCGATGCGCATGTCGCCGACGACTTATTATGGGCCGCCATCGGGGATCGGGCTGGCGCTGCTGTATTGTTGCGATCGGCCGAAGCGGGTGGGGGTGGTCGGGCTCGGCGCGGGCACGGTGGCCGCTTATGGGATGCCCAGCGATGAATTTTCGTTCTACGAGATCAATCCCGAGGTCGCGGAGATTGCGAAATCGGAATTTTCTTTTTTGAGCGAGTCGACCGCGAAGGTTCGGGTAAAGCTCGGCGATGCGCGGTTAACGCTCGAAGGAGAAGCGCCGCAGGAGTTTGATGTGCTGGCGATTGACGCGTTTTCGGGGGACGCGATTCCAGTGCATTTGCTGACCAAGGAAGTGTTCGCGTTGTATTTACGGCATCTGAAGCCGTCGGGGATCTTGGCGGTGCATGTGTCGAATCAATTTCTGGATCTTGCGCCGGTGGTGGAGCAGTTGGCGGAGGCTTACGGGCATCCGGCGGTGCGGATTCAGAGTCCGAGAGATGAGCCGCGGGGGATGGCTTCGGCGACTTGGGTGTTGGTGACGCGGAATCGGGAGTTTTTGGGGAGGGCGGAAATTGCGAATGTGGCGGAGCAGATTCCGCCGAGGGCGCTGCGGATGTGGACGGATGACTATAACAACCTGCTGCAAGTGATTCGTTAGCCCGAATGGACGCGAATACACACGAATAAAAATTCACTCCCAGCGGAGGGCGCGCATGGGGTCTACGCGCGTTGCGCGGAGGGCGGGGACGTAGCCGGCCATTAGGGCGACGAAGGCGATGCCAAGCGTGGCCAGGGCGATCGACCAGGGGTCGTTGGGGGTGATGCCGTAGAGCTGGGCTTTGACTAATCCAGTCAGGCCCCATGCCAGGGGCAGGCCGATGCCGATTCCGATGGCGACCAGCAGCAGGACTTCTTTCATCACCAGCCAGACAACGTCGGTTTGCGCGGCTCCCAGGGCCATGCGGATGCCGATTTCGCGGGTGCGGCGGGCGACGGTGTAGGCCATGACGCCGTAGAGACCGATGGCGGCAAGAAGAGTTGCCAGGAGGCCAAAGGCGCTGGAGAGGCTCGCGACCAGGCGTTCGGTGACCAAGGAGTTATCGAGCTGCTTTTCCAGCGTTTTCATGCGGAAGATGGGGAGATTTGAATCGAGCGCGGTGACTTGCTGGCGGATCATGTTGAAGGCTTGCTCGGGCTCGCGCGCAGTACGGATGTAGGCGGTCATCCCGTTCACGAAGTTGACCTGATCGTAAGGGACGAAGATCTCGATGGGCATTTCGTCGCGCATGCTTTCGTACTTCGAGTCACGGACAATGCCGATGATTTCCATATCGGGCTTGACGCCAGGATCGCCGCCGAAGCCGAGGTGACGGCCCAGAGCTTTGCCGCCATCGAAATACTGGCGGGCGAATTTTTCGTTGACGATCACGACTTTGGGCGCGCCCGTCGTGTCGGTGGGCCGGAAATCGCGGCCGAGGAGAACGGGGACGTCGAGAGTTTTGAAATAGTCGGGCGTGATGTAGTTGAGATGCGGGTCGATCCACTCACCGGGCTTGGCGGCGTAGCCTTCGACCGTTACTGAGTTGTCCCATTCGTTGTTCTCGAGGATGGGGACGACGGCCAGCGTTGAGGATTCGACGCCGGGAAGGTTATCCAGAGTAGTCTTGAGCTGGCGATAGAACTGCAGGCTGTGCTCCTTGGTGTAGCCGTTCAGCATGGGATCGACGGCGAAGGTCAGGAGATTCTTGGTGCGGAAGCCGGGGTCAAGATCTTTCAGATTTCCGAGGCTGCGGATGAACAGGCCGGCTCCGATCAGGAGCAGAAGCGAGAGCGTCACTTGAGCGGCCACAAGGGCTTTGCGAAGGCCGACGGCGCTGCCTCCGGCGATGGAGCCGACCTGGTCTTTGAGAGTCGGCGCGAGATCGGGACGGGTGGATTGGAGTGCGGGGACCAGGCCAAAGATCACGCCGGTGACCACGGAGATGCCGATGTTGAAAACAAGAATGCGCCAGTCCGGCATGGGCGAGATCGCGACGGCGACGGTTCCGGGCGGGAGGAAACTGATCAGGGTGCGATCGATCCAGATGGCGAGCGCGAGTCCTAACAAGCCGCCGCTTAAAGAGAGGATCACGCTCTCGACCAGGAGCTGAGAAATGATGCGAGCCCGGCCCGCGCCCAACGCGAGCCGCACGGCGATTTCCTTTTGACGGGCCGTTGCGCGCGCGATCAGGAGATTGGCGACGTTGGCGCAGGCGATCAGCAGGACCAGGGCGACGATCGCCATCAAGACCAGAAGGGGATTCGAGAAGCGGTCGCGCAAGCCGGATCGGCCTTTGGATGCGGGCAGCAGCTCGATCCACATTTTGAGGAATTTTTCTTTGGTGATGGGCGCGGCTTTCGCGAAGTCTTTCTGCTGGACTTCCATCTCCAGCATCTGATGGAACAGCGGCTGAAGTCCGGCCTGGGCTTGCGCCATGGACATCCCGGGTTTCATACGGCCGAAGGCGTTTACCCAGCGCTGGCGCCGATTTTCCAGAAGGCCATCAGCCTGCGGATTCATCGCAACGCGCATGGTGACGGGGATGCGAATCTGCGCGGGATAGCCGGGATCGGTGCCGTCGAAGCCGGCCTGGCTCACGCCGATGATGGTGATCGGGTAGCCGTTGACCAGGAGCTTCTTTCCGATGACATCGGGGTTTCCGGCGAAGCGCGTGATCCAGTAGCGATAGCTGATGACGGCGATGGGATGGCCGTTCTTGATTTTGTCGTCGTCGGGATTGAAGACGCGGCCGAGGGCGGGACCGACGCCGAGGACGGGGAAATAGGTTCCGGAAACGAGCTCGCCGGCGACGCGTTCGGTTTTTCCGTCGAAGCTGAGGCTCATGGCGGTGTCGTAGCGGCAGAACATTCCGCTGAAGACCTGATTCTGGTCGCGGAAGTCGAGATACATGGGATAGGAGAGCTTGATGGGACCGTTGTTGCCGCCGTAATGCTCACCGCGTCCCCAGAGGGTCACGAGCTGTTCAGGTTGTTTTACGGGGAGGAAACGAAGAAGGAGCTGATCGATGAGCGTGAAGATCGCGGTGTTGGCTCCGATACCGAGGGCGAGGGACAGAACGGCGACGGCGACGAAAACGGGCGAGTTTTTAAAAGTGCGGAGGGCGAAGCGCAGGTCTTGAGCCAGGGTTCCCACGGGTTTTGATACCTGACCATCAGACGAAGGTTACAGGGGGCGGTTTGCAAGGGAGAAGCGTGCGCCGATTACAAATCGGCGCGCAGGCTGCAAGCCTGCCCCACAAAGGCTGAAAGCTATATGATGGGGCACTGGAGGTTCTGGATATGGGTTTTGCGAGATGTTTGCTGATCTTGGGCGTGGCGGCGGCGCCGGCTTTTTCGCAAATCGAAACCAAGGCTCCGACCGATGTCAAGCCGGGGAGCATTACGTATGAAGGGATCGAATATCCATATCCGGTTTCGTATCTGCCGCTGACGTTGTATGGACAGGACGTCCGAATGGCGTATATGGATGTGCCCCCGGCGGGGACGCCGAATGGCCGCACGGTGGTGCTGTTTCATGGAATGAATTTTGGCGGGTTCTATTTCAGCGGACCCATTGAAGCGCTGCGCAACGAAGGATATCGGGTA
>Ga0070731_10002323_pt1 | contig 18295 bp, 13 predicted proteins | sample Coa_R1_2_FD_66448 | JGI IMG/M metagenome (GOLD analysis project Ga0070731, IMG submission 66448) | Surface soil microbial communities from Centralia Pennsylvania, which are recovering from an underground coalmine fire - Coalmine... | ecosystem: Environmental > Terrestrial > Soil > Unclassified ... | reverse complement strand
ATGTGAGTGCGCCGGCCGGATTGAAATGTAGAAGGTTGCCTGAGGGAGCTATCGCGGCATTCCCATTCGGGTCCACCGCCATGGTCGATGGGGCGAACGCCGACGCCGGCAAATCCGAGTAGACCAGGCCCGAGCCATCCGGCAGCAGTCGCGCCAGGAACACCGTCGGCCGCGAGGCATCGTTCGCTGCGACATACGCTCCGGGCGTGGCCGGAAAGTCCGTGGATGTCGTGAGTCCCGAGACGACCGCCGCGCCCGACCCATCCACGGCGATTTGCGAAGGCTGGTCACTGTACGTGCCGGTTAAATATGTGGCGTAGTCGAACGCCGTGCCGGCGGCATTCAGCCGCAGCACGAATGCATGGCTATAGCTCGTATTGGGGATGGTTCGCTGAAATGCATTGGAACTGGTCTGGATGACACCCGTGGTTGTGAAGCCGAGCACAAATGCATGGCCTCCCTGGTCGACCGCCACGCTTATCGGGAGCACCCCCGTGCCGATGGTCGCCTGGTAGACCCAAGCCGTGCCCGTGGGGTTCAGCTTGGCCACGCCGCCCGGCCCCGCGATGTACGCGTTGCCGGCCTGATCGACGGCCATGGCATTGGCCTCGAACCCCAGGATCGTCAGATAAACGATCCGGTTTCCGTCGGACGACAGCTTCGCTACGAAGGAACCGTTCCCGCCCACCGGCCCTAGCGCCGTGGTAGGGGTCAGCAGAGTAGTGTCATAGGTGCTGGCCAACAGGTAGACCGCGCCCGATCCATCGGTAGCCAGACTGACGACGGATTGCCCTGCGAAGCCGAATCGTTCCGAGTAGTCCATCCCGAGCAGAAAGCCGGGAGCGGCAGCCCAGGCAGCGCTCGCGTTCAGCAGGCCCAAGCACAGCAACGCCTTGATCAGCACGGTGTCCCAGGTTGCACGTAGTTTGCCAAAACAATTGCTTGAGATACCGACGTTTGCCCGCGGTACTGCGTGTCAATGTGCCACGCAGTCCGGTAGGCTGCCCCGGCGAAACCTCAGGCTCGCCAGCCCGCCTCCGGAGGTGCATAATTGATGCAGAGCACCAGGAGGCGTTATGGGTTGCAGAACATTGGGGTGGGCGGGGATCATGCTGGCTGCCGCGGTAACGGCCAGGAGCCAATCTCCGGCTGCCCGTGCGGCGGGGATGCCCGACCTCAGCAAAAAGAGTTCCGAGCACGTGGTTTTCTTTTCCGGCAAAGTAATGCTGGACGATGGATCACCACCCGCCGACCCGGTGCGCTTGGAGCGGACCTGCAATGGCCGCGCGCTTTTCGCCGCCTGGACCGATGAAAAAGGAGGGTTCAGCTTTAAGATCGAGAACACGCAGAACGACATTTCGACGGATGACGCCAGCCGCCCCACCGAGCAAGCCGCCGATATGAACAAGCCCATGAATGCCAGCGCGATCCAGTATTCGACGCCCGTCACCAGCTCGTTGAAAGGATGTGAGCTGCAAGCGGTTCTCGCGGGCTACCAGGCTGACCGCGTGAGCCTGTCGATCAAGAGCATGTTGGACAGCACCCGCCTGGGCACCATTATCATGCATCCTTTGTCGCGCGCCAGCGCCCTTGCGGTAAGCGCCGTCAGTCTGGCCGCGCCTTCCAATGCGAAGAAAGCTTACCAGAAGGGCCTGGAGGCCACCCGGGCGCAAAAGTGGGACGTGGCTGAGGCCGAATTCAACAAGGCCGTGAAACTGTATCCGCGGTACGCCACGGCCTGGTATCAACTGGGCCTGGTGAAGCAAAACCGGAAGGATGCCGCGGGCGCTATCGCGGCCTTTAAGGAAGCGCAGAGCAGCGATCCGAAGTTTATCAAGCTCTACGAGAACCTGACGGTTTTGGCCGACCGCCAGGGAAATTGGGCGGATTCGGAAAAGTATTCCCGGATGTGGATTCAACTCGATCCGGAAGACTTCCCAGGCGCCTACCTGTTGAACGCGGTGGCCAACGCCCGGTTGAACAAGCCCGACGAAGCCGAGCGTGCTGTGCGCGAAGGCCTGCGCCTCGACAAGGACCAGAAGATCCCGCGGTTGAACTATGTGCTGGGCCTCATTCTGATGGACAAGAAGCAGTACGCAGAGTCGGCGAGATGGTTGCATAAGTATCTGGAGATGGCGCCTAACGCCGGCGACGCTCCGATAGTGCGCGAGAATCTGCCAAAAATCGAAAAGCTGGCAGCCAACGCTTGGGGCGGATCGTAGCCGCATCCTCTCCGCGCCCCTGTGATATAGGTAGGAATCTATGCCCAGTCGATCTGTGCTGCTATCCTGCCTGGCCGCTCTCGCTATGGCCGCATCTCCTCTGCCTCTCCCTGCCGGACAAGCCGCGGGAGCCTGCGAGATTAAGGATGACGCCGCTTATACCGCCGCCATTCGCAAGGCCACCACGGAGACCTACTTCTCCACAGAGTTAGTCGACCACCTGCCCTGGAGCTCGTGCGTGCCCGCGCCGGATACTTTTCTGGGCCACATCATCGGCGCGCCCGACGTGCTGGATCACGTGGAGCAGATCAACGCGTACATGCGCCTGCTGGCCAGCCGCAGCCCACGCGTGCGGGTCTTCTCGATGGGTAAAAGCGAGGAGGGCCGGGAGATGATCCTGGTGGCCGTGGCCGACGAAGCCGCCATCCGGGACCTGGACCGCTACCGCCATATCACCGCCCGCCTGGCCGATCCGCGCGGTTTAAGCGAGAACGACGCGCAGGCGCTGATTCAACAAGGCAAGCCAATCTACTGGGCGGACGGCAGCATCCACTCGCCCGAATCCGGCGCGCCGGAAATGCTGATGGAGCTGGCCTACCGGCTGGCCGTGGAAGAGACGCCGTTCATCGAAGCGATTCGCCGGAATGCCATCGTCCTGCTGACTCCCGTCATCGAAACCGATGGCCGCGACCGTTTCGTGGACGTTTACATGCACGCCAAACATCATCCCGACGCGGCAGTGTACCCGTTGACCTGGTGGGGACACTACGTCTCGCACGACAACAATCGCGACGGCATCACGCTGTCGCTGGCGCTTTCGAGAAACGTCACGCGAACTTATCTGGACTGGCACGCCACCGTGATGCACGACCTGCACGAATCCGTCCCGTACCTTTATATTTCGACCGGTACGGGACCCTATAATGCGTGGCTGGATCCCATTGTGACCAGCGAGTGGCAGCGCCTGGCTTTCTACGAAGTGGAAGAGCTGACCCGGCGCGGGGTGGTGGGCGTCTGGACGCACGGCTTCTATGACGGATGGGCGCCCAACTATCTGATCTGGGCCGCTACGGGCCACAATGCCATCGGCCGGTTTTACGAGACTTTCGGCAATCGCGGGGCCGACACGCAGGTGCGCACGCTGCAGCCGAACGCCACCAGCCGCGAATGGTTTCGTCCCAATCCGCCGCTGGCCAAGGTGAAGTGGTCGGCGCGCGACAACATCAACCTGCAGCAGAGCGGCCTTCTGCTGGGCCTGTACAACGTGGCCACGCACGGGCGGGAGTTTCTGGGCAACTTCTACATGAAGAGCCTGCGGGCGGTGGCCAAGGCGCGTACAGAAGGACCGGCGGCCTGGGTGCTGCCCGCCGACGATCCGCGGCCCGGCGATCAGGCGCGCCTGCTGAATGTCCTGATGTCGCAAGGCATCGAAATCTCGCGCGCCGGCAAAGCCTTCTCGGCGCCGGTGCTGAACGCCGAGAGCCCCGCCATCGGCGGCCCCGGCAAGCTCGATGAGAAAAAGCCAGCCGAGGAGAAGAAGCCGGCCGAAGAGAAAAAGCTCGAGGAAAAGCCGGCGCCCACTACCACCCTGAATTTCGCGGAAGGCAGCTACGTCATCCGCATGGATCAGCCTTATAGCCGCTTGGCTGACACGCTGCTCGACACGCAGTACTTCAGCACCAAGGATCCCCGCCCTTACGACGACACTGGTTGGACGATGGGCGCGCTGGCCAACGTCCGGACCGTGCGGGTGATGGATGCGGCCGTGCTCGACGTGCCCATGTCTAAAGTTGGCGGTACCATCAACCCGGCGGGTAGTCTGCGCGGCGCGGGCCACACCACCTACCTGGTGAACAACAATGCCGACAGCGCGCTGGCCACTTTCCGCTTCCGCTTCGCCAGCGTCCCCATGGAAGCCGCCGAAGAGCCTTTCGAGGCCGAGGGCCGCAAATTCAACCGCGGAACTTTCGTAATCCCTCGGGCGGATCGCAGCCAGATAGAAGCCGCCGCCCGCGACTTGGGGCTGACGGTCTTCGCCACGGACGCTAAGTTGAGCGTGGCGCGGCATGCGCTCGAAGCGCCCCGCGTGGCCCTGCTGCACAACTGGACCAACACGCAGCAGGATGGCTGGTTTCGCATCACTCTCGACCAACTCAAGATTCCCTACACCTACCTGGCCGACACCGAGGTGCGAGAGACCCCCAAGCTGCGCGACCGGTTCGACGTGATCGTGGCCCCTCCATTCATCGGCGATTTGGCCTCCGCCATCCAGGGGATTCCTATGCAAGGCAATCCCATGCCCTGGAAAAGTACGCCCGAAACCCCCAATTTCTTCGCGCCGGGGCTGGATTCCACCGGCGATATCCGCGGCGGCCTGGGCTACTCCGGCGTCGCCGGCCTGGAGCGCTTCGTGCAGGATGGCGGCCTGCTGGTCGCGGTGGGCGAGTCGGCGGCGCTGCCCGTGGAGGGCGGCATGACGCGCGCGGTTTCGCTGCGCAGGGCCCAGCGCCTGGTCTGTCCGGGCGACGTGCTGCTGGCCAACGTGGAAGATGCCAAAAGCCCCATCGCTTATGGTTACGGTGAGAAGCTCTACGTGTATTACAGCGAGAATCCGGTCATCAACGTAGGTCTGGGTTTTGGCGGCGGCGCCGACGCCGGCGAGAGCCGCAGCAGCGGCCGCGGGTCGGCCACCGATCCCGACGTGATCCAGGGCCGCGCGTATGCACCGCCGGAGAAGCAACCGAAGCGGACGCCGCGCGAGCGGGAACTGTACGTGCCCGAGGAAGCCCGCGCCTATCTGAGCTGGCGCATTCCGCCGGCCGCCGAATTGCCGCGCGTGATCCTGCGTTTTGCCGATGCGGGCAACTTACTGGTCAGCGGCCTGCTGGATGGCGGCTCCGAACTCGCCGAGAAGCCCGCGGTAGTGGACGTGCCTCACGGTAAGGGACACATCGTGCTGTTCGCCAACAATCCCATGTGGCGGAATGAAACCTCCGGCAGCTACTTTCTGCTGTTCAACGCCGTGATGAATTACAGCCATCTCAACGCGGGCAGGTAACCGCTAGCGGCGCCAGGCAGTGATGTGCAGCTTGGGCGCGAGCTGCGCATGCGCCAGATCCAGGTCATCGCCCCGCAACGGAATGCGCACTTCCACTGCGTTGGCCGGCGACGGATAGTTCCGGCTGAACGACAGCTTGAGCGTATGATCTGCCGCCGCCAGCGTGCGCTTGGCATCCGCATACGATCGCAACAACGCAGCCTGATTGGGGTCGTCGCAGGTGATCAGTGCTTCACGCACAACGCGGTCCCCCGCGGCATAAGTGATCACCCCGACCACATTGGGCTGCTTCAGGCGCGCATCGGTTGAATCATCCGGCGAAGCTGCGAATCCCACATATCTGGTCTTCACGGTTTCGCGCGAGATCGAGAAGCTGACCAGCGGCACATCCGTATCGAAGAGATGCTGGCCGGAGCCCAGCCGGTAAACCGACCACCACTCAACTTCCTCCAGGCCGCGCGCCGCCACAAACAGCGCGTTATCCATGGTGTGGCCGTCCGTGCCCTCGACGGTGAACGTGTAGAGCGGCTTCTGGCTGAGATCGTCGCCGAAGCGCCAGGCATCCAGTGTGACGCTGGCTTCCACTCCGATGTCGCCCAACACTTCACGCGAGCGGATGGTCTTGCGCAGCAGCAGGCGTTCGTCCGCGGGCCGGCCCACTACGCCGGTACCCGACACTTCATACGAGACGTTCTGGATGACGACAGTCTCAGAGCCATCCGCGGCGCTGCCATAGTCGATCGCGGATGATGCGTCGGAGTGAAATGGCTTGGGCGGTTTCGATTGCGCGCAAACCAGACCGGCGGCGGCCAGCAGAAGGCATAATCTCACGTGAGAATCGTAACAAACTTGCGCCCGGTCTACTCTTCGGAATCGCGGTCGTGCTGGTCCCCGCGCAGCAGGTGGCCGGCGTGCCCCGGTTCGTCTACCAACTGCATCAACTTGTCGGTGTTGGCCTTCACTTCCACCACGGTGGCCTCGTTGCGCTCGAATGTGGCGACCAGTATCCAGGCCGACTTACCGTCCACGTCCATGAAGATATATGTGGCTTCGCCGTTGCGCCGCGAATGCACCCGCACCATGGGACGCAGCCGCGGGCCGCCCACCGAGCTCATGAAGCTATCGCGCTCGCGCCATTGCCGGATATCCGGCGACTTCAGATCCTCAAAGACCGCCAGCTTGAATCCGGTGGCGCCTTCCGGGTGCGCCACCTTCACGATGAAGCTCGCCAGGCCCATGAACGGAATATGCGTCTGCTTCGTCCCGTAATGGCTCTCTATCGCCTTTACGATATGGTCAAACGCGGTGTCGCTTCCAGCCCAAAGGGAGCTGCCGGCGCCCGCCACCAGCCAGCACAGCCCCAACACTCTCGCGCTCATCGCACCCTCCTGGCCCCGGACGTCTCCAGGCGCGGGATGCCGAATTCACCACCCAGCTCCGCCAGTTTCTCGGGATCCAGCGTCCCGATGATGTGCACGACGGTCAGCTCTTTCGGTTCCGCGGCAATCACCACGATGCCTCCTAGTTTCCCCTTGCCGTCGTCCTTGAAGAAGACATCCACGTCGCCATCGCGGCGCTTGGACCTGACACCCACGATGCGTCCCCAGGCCGGTTCCTGTAACTGGCTGCGCACGGCCTCCACATCGGCCTTGCTGTATTCGCCTTCGTGACCAAACTGGAAGCTCCGGACGTAGATGCCCTCCAGCCCGGCGAGCAGCCCGCGGACTTCCGCGTCTTCATGCCCATCCAGAAACTTGGCGGCGAACTTCAGCATGGATTTGTCCATGGTCACCGACACGGACTCCTCCGCCTTTTGCTCCAGCGCATCCAGATTGACCGGGATCTTGATCTCCTGCGCCCAGGCGGGGAGCAGCACCGCCGCCGCCAGGGCAATCGTTGCGATTCTCATGGTGTTTCCTTCCTCACTAGCCAATACGAAGAAGGCCCCCCAGGAGAGGCATTATTTGCGGCTGATTTGTGGTGGTTGCGCTCAGCGGGCTTGCGCCAGCGCTTCGTCGATGCCTTTGGAGATTTCGTCGACCGTGAAGGTCTCGATGAACGGTCTGCCGTTTACAAATACGGTGGGGGTATGCACGACGCCGCGCCCCACGCCGTCCTGATAGTCACGATCCACCAACGCGGCGTAGGCCGGATTACTCAGCGCCGCGATGGCTTCGGCCGGATCGATGTGGTGCGCCTGGGCGAAGGCGGTGAGCCGCTGGTTGAAATTCTCAGCCGTGGCCGCCTCCTGTCCCGCCATCGTCTCGCGCCGGTATTCCAGGCCCAGAGCCGCGTCGCGCTCGGCGAAGAATCGCGCCGCGATGGCCGCCCGCCGCGCCCAGGCATGTTTCGCCAGTGGGAAGTCGCGGTGCTCGAAACAGACCTTGCCGCCATATTTCGGCAGCAGCGTCTCATCCAACATGCGGCGGAAAGCGGCGCAATCCGGGCACTGCAGATCTTCGTAGATCACCGCGCGCACGGAACTGTCGGCGCGCCCCTCCATGCCCGGCTTTGTCGTCTCGGAAGCCGCGGCTGGAGCGGTGAACTGTAGCGAGGCGACCTCCGTCACATCGAAGGTTTTGGTTGAGTCGTCCACTTGCATCTTGATGGTGCGGGCCGTCCCGCCCATGTAGGTGCCTTGCACCACGCGCCCGTCGCGCAGGGTGAGGGTGTCGGACAGGCCCGCCGTGGCGCCGGCCAGCGCCAGTAATGCCGCACAGAAACGCATAGGCACATTGTAGAACTTCGCGTTAGCTTCGCACTTCCCGTACGTTGAACTCCAGCTTCCAGCGCCGCCCGTCGCGCGCCACGCACCACAATTGCATCATGCCGGTCTCGGTCACCACCGTTTCAAATGACACCGGCACCACATCGGCGGCGGCGCTCTGTTCGGCCGCCAGATTCACTTCCATGGGCGCCAGTTCCTCCAGGTCGTCGCCGAAGTCCTCGATCAGATCGCCGGCCTGATCGTTCTTGCGCACGGCCGAGGTGAAGAAGCGGAATTCGGCCGGCTCGCCGACCACCAGGCCGAACTCCCGGTTCGGAATGCGCTGCTCGGTGCCCTCCTCCATACCGAACGGCACTACCGTCAGCGCCTTCAGGGGCGCCGCAAAGCCGGGCACCGAGGGCATGGCGCTTTCAATCCCGACGTAATAAGTGCGCGGAACGCCGCCGCGGATGCGCACGCCCCGGCCGCGCCGCGCCAGCCCGTAATAAGCCGCCCCGCGCGAAACGGCATGCATCAGGTCTTCGCCGCTCAGTGGCTGCACCGGCGGAAAGCCTTCACCGCCGAGCCATGCATTCAGCACGCTGAGGATGCGTTCGCGGATCAGCACCGAATTCAGCACGCCGCCGTTGAGCAGAATATGAGTCGGGCAGGCCAGGCCGCTGGGGCCGCGCCGCACGCCGCCATGTTCCGCGCTGGAGGCCTGCTGCCTCAGGAAGCGAGCCATGTGGCGGGTGATGGCGGCATCCGCCGCATAAGGCAGGCCCAGTTCCTGTAAGCCCGCGCGGACCTGGCGAGCAGGCATCTCCTGGCTCGTCACAGCCGGCAGAAACCCGTCGCTGAGCAGCCGCTCCAGATCGGCGCGCGGCAGCTTGGCTTTGATCGACCCGCCCACCACGCCCGTGCCTTTGCCCAGAATGGTGACCGGCGCCTCGTCCTTCTTATTGCCGGGTTCGAGCAGTTTCTCCTTGGCCGTGCGGCAATTATTCCAGAGCGCCTGAAGCTGGAAGTTGTCGATCTTGGTGCCCTGCTCGGCGAGTCGGCCGGCAACCAGCCGGGCCAGCGCCAGATCGATATTGTCGCCGCCCAGCAGGATATGTTCGCCAACAGCGACGCGATCGAGGCTCAACTCGCCGCCTTGCTCGGTGACCGCGATCAGCGTGAAATCCGTGGTGCCGCCGCCGATATCGGCCACCAAAATCAGGTCGCCGACGCGCACGCGCGTGCGCCAGTCGGGGTGGCGCTCGATCCAGGCGTAGAAAGCGGCCTGCGGCTCTTCAAGCAGCGTGACGTTCTGGTATCCGGCCTGTTCGGCAGCCTTCAGCGTGAGATCGCGAGCCACCGCGTCGAACGACGCCGGCACTGTGACCAAGACCTGCTGCGCGGCGAACGGCGCGTCGGGCATTTTGTAATCCCACGCCTGCCGCAGATGATCCAGGTAGCGGCGGCTGGCCTCCACCGGCGAATACTTGGGCACGCCCTCGGGCGCGCGGAAAGGCAGGATGGGCGCCGTGCGATCCACGCCGCCGTGCGACAGCCACGACTTGGCTGACGACACCAGGCGGCCGGCGTTTTCGACGCCGCGCTTCTGGGCCAGTCGTCCCACGACCGTTTCGGGCTGGTTGTCCCAAGGCAATGCCGTCGCGCCGGCGGGAAAATCCGCGGCGCCGGGAACATACAGGAATGACGGCAGCAGGTTCTCGTCTCGCACTTCCGACGGGTTCACCAGCTGTGGGACGGCCAGCAGTTCGACTTTGGGCAGCGCCAAGGGATCGCCATCCGGCCGGTTCTCCACATAGGAAAGCGCGGAGTTGGTGGTCCCCAGGTCGATGCCAATGATGTAGCGAGGTTCCATTATGCGGAGGCGCTATTCGATCTCGATTTCGGCGGGTGCGATGATCGAGGCATCCTGCTTGGGGTTGAGGGCGGGCAGCTCCATTTTGGCGGCGCGCCAGCCTTTGTGCCGCAGCGTGCCGCCTTCGGGCCGGTTGGCCGGCACGTTGCCGATGAACTTCACGGCGGCGGGATCCGCGGTGGCTGGGCGGGTGTATGCGCCTTCGACGCCGTCGATGACAGGTTGCAGGCTGAGATAGCGGGCCAGCGAATCGCGCGCCTGATCGTGCAGGCTGCGCACGGCCGCGCCGATCTGCTCGTCTTCAAACGAGGCGATGTCTTCCATCAGAAAGTCGAGCAGGCGCGAGTCGCGCTGCAGAATGGCCAGAAGTTGCAATGCATGCGCGGGGTTGGGCTTCGCGGGCGCCGCGGGCTGCGGTTTGGGGGCCGCGGGTTTGATCTCTTGAGGCAGGGGACGGCCGAACAGGATGGCGAAGAAGGCGCGGAAAGCTAGCAGAATACGGCTCACTCGTTGTGCTCCAAATAGTCAGGATAACATCCGGTTGCGCGGGTCCCGTCTATCTCTGGTTGGATTTCAGGACCTTCTTGCGCAGCCGGATAGACGCCGGCGTGACTTCCACGAACTCATCGTCCCGGATGAATTCGATGGCCTGCTCCAGGTTCAGGATGCGCGGCGGCACCAGGCGGATGGCTTCATCCGCCGTGGATGCCCGCATGTTGGTCAGCTTCTTTTCCTTGACGATGTTCACGTCCAGGTCCTTCGTGCGCGCGTTCTCGCCCACGATCATGCCTTCGTAGATCTCCATGCCCGGGCTCACGAAGATCTCGCCGCGCTCCTGCAGATTGAAGATGGCGTAACCGGTCGCCTTGCCCGAACGGTCGGCCACCAGCGATCCGGTGGGACGCGTGGGAATCTCGCCCTGCCACTCGATGTACCCGTGAAACAGCGAGTTCATGATAGCGGTGCCGCGCGTATCCGTGAGGATTTCGCTGCGCAATCCGATCAGCCCGCGTGACGGGATTTCGAACTCCAGCCGCACGCGCCCGGACCCGTGATTCACCATCTTGGCCATTTTGCCTTTGCGTGCGCCCAGCTTCTCGATCACCACTCCCAGGAACGATTCGGGAATGTCCAGCACCAGCAGTTCCACCGGTTCGTGAGTTTTGCCATTGATGGAGCGCGTCAGGATCTCCGGCTTACCCACCATCAGCTCATAGCTCTCGCGCCGCATCATCTCGATCAGGATGGCTAACTGCAACTCGCCGCGGCCCATCACCTTGAACGTGTCGTGGCCGAGCTCTTCCACCCGGATCGACACGTTGGTCAGCAACTCCTTGTCTAGCCGCTCGCGCAGGTTGCGCGAGGTCACGTAGCTGCCCTCCCGTCCCGCGAAGGGCGAGGTGTTGATGGTGAACGTCATGGCGATGGTGGGCTCGTCGATCTGCACCTGGGGCAGCGGCCGCGGATCTTCCGCGCTGGTCACCGTCTCGCCGATGGTGATGCCTTCCACGCCCGCGATGGCCAGCAGGTCGCCGGGCCGGCCCACGGTTTCATCCACCCGCTTCAGGCCTTCAAACGAGTACAGCTTGGTGATGCGGGTGTTGTGTTGGGAGCCATCCAGCTTACAGATGGACACCGTGTCGCCGAAATGCAGGGTGCCCTCGAACACCCGGCCAATGGCCAGCCGACCCAGGTAGTCGCTGTAATCCAGGTTGGCGACCAGCATCTGGAGCACGCCTTCCGGATCGCCCGCCGGTTCGGGGATGTGCCGCAGGATGGCGTCGAACAGGGGCTTCAGATTGGTGGAGTCGTCTTCGAGCGAGGTCTTAGCCACTCCGGTTTTGGCGACGGTGTAGAGCACCGGAAAGTCGAGCTGGTCTTCGGCAGCGTCCAGATCGATGAACAGGTCGTAGATTTCGTTCAACACTTCGGGCACGCGCGCATCCGGCCGGTCGATCTTGTTGATGACCACGATGGGCGGCAGCTTGGCCTCCAGCGCCTTGGAAAGCACGTAGCGCGTCTGTGGCAGCGGGCCTTCACTGGCATCCACCAGCAGCATGACGCCGTCCACGATCTTCAGCGCGCGTTCCACCTCGCCGCCGAAATCGCTGTGGCCGGGGGTATCGACGATGTTGATCTTCACGCCCTGGTAGCGGACGCCGGTGATCTTGGCCAGGATGGTGATGCCGCGCTCGCGTTCCAGCGCGTTCGAATCCATGACGCGCTCGACGTGCACCTCATTTTCGCGGAATATGCCGCTCTGGTTCAGCATGGCGTCGACCAGGGTAGTCTTGCCATGATCCACGTGGGCGATGATGGCGATGTTGCGAATTGAAGGAGTTCCGTTTGACATGGGGCGCTTCGGGCGAGAGGTACTGTTCTATGGTAACACCAGGCGCTTGCGCGGCAGGTCAGTTGAGCCGGCCGGCCAACCCCAGCGCCACGACCGCCGGTTCCGGTTGCTCCTCGAAACTGAGGGTGGGGACCTCGGCGCGCGCGCCGCGAGTGCGCCAGACCGCGATGAGCCAGGCCGTCAGAGTGACTGCCATCAACGCCGCGTAACTCTTGGGATGCTGCAGCGCGCGGTGTTCGAAGTCGGTGATCAGCTCCGATGCGATGATGAGCACTCCCCAATAGACGCCGAACATGATCTTGAGATTGGCCCTGCCTGGAAGATACGAGCACGTGAACGGCACTTTAGCGAAGCGCAGCAGCGCCAGTTCGATGATCAGCAGTCCGAACACGGCGAGAAACAGGATGTGTCCCAAGGCTCGCGGCCACGGCCATAGGGCCAGATAAACCGGCGCGGCGATCGCGGTGACCGGCGCCAGCGCGAACAACAGCAGCGCCTTGCGGGTGGCATCCAGATAGGCGCCGCCGGCAAACGAATCGGTCAGACGGAACAGCCAGTTGGCGCGCAGTTCCACGGGGATCGAGAAGGATACGCGCAACGCGATGACGACGAAGAAGAGCAGGATGAGAGGAATGCCGAGCGCGGTCTGGGCGCGTCCCTCGCTATCGCCGTAGGGGACGGCCTTATAGTGATACAGCACGTATGCGATCTGGCTGAAAACATACCCGAATCCCAATCCGATATACATCGAGAGCAGCAAACGATGCTGGCGGCTGCGCGCGACGGTGCGGGCGATGAATGCGAAAATGGCGCGTTCCGGCGCGCGTCGGACGAAGAGCCGCGCGAGTGCGGTCCACGGCAGCACGGCGCGCCGCGCGGGAGCGATGCCCGACTGCTCCACCGTGCGGCGCAACTGGCGGGCATACGCCAGCGCGTAAGCCGCCATCGCAATCAGCGCCACCGCCGGTTCGCCTGCCAAGGCACGCCGCGCCAGCGCGTCCAGCGCCGGATTCGCCGACCCGGCCATCACATGGAACAGGCCCCAAAACCAGTAGGACGGGATCAGCGCGTACCACAGCCGGTTCTGGGGCGCGGCCAGCGCTTGCGGAGTGGCCAGCGGCGGCGTCAGGAAATATAACGTGAGCACTCCAAAGAATGCGGCGGTCTGAATAAGGCTCGACCAGCGCAGAAAGAGATGATGCGGGAGCAGGTGCAGCGCCAGGCCCTGCAAGCCCAGCAGCAGCCAGAAGACAAACAGCGATGCCAGCAGAATAGCGGTCCAGTAAGCGGCAAAGCCGCGCGCCGCGCTCAGCGGGCCGGTGGCATCCGGCACGATCAGGAACGGACACGCCAGGCCGCTGGCGGAATTCACCGCCACGATCGCCATCCCCAGCGCGGCCCCCAGGGCGGCCAGCTTGGCGGCGAACAGAGTGCGCACGCGCACCGGCATGGCGCCCAGCATGAGGCAATCGCGCCGGTCCGGAAACAAGGCGTCCCAAAGCAACAGGGTGAACACGCCGATGACCGCCATGGACGTGGAGATCAGAAACTCCGGATCGCTCCACGCCGCAGCGCGAATCTGGCGGGCGTTCAAATGATGATAAAGGCCCGCATACTTGGGCGCCACGATGAGCACGAGGGCCACGCTGAGAGCGGCCAGCAAAGCCGCGAGCTGCGAGAGCAGCGCGGACAAGTCCCCCCGCATCGACACGATGTCCGTATCGAAGAAGCGATAGGCGAACAGGTGCGTCAACGCGCGGAATTGGCGGCGCTGGTTCACCGCCGGATGGTCTCCGCGATCTGCCGCGCGGTGGCGTCGGGGTCCTGTTCCGTGACCAGTTGGGCGAAGATATCTTCCAGCGTCGGCAGTTCCATCAAATCCCGGAGGTGCTCGATCGAATCGTTAGCCACCGCGCGGCCTTTGTGCAGGATCACCACGCGGCTGCAGACCTTCTCCACGACCTCCAGCACGTGTGAGCTGAAAAGCACGGTCTTGCCCGAGCCCGCCAGCGACCGGATCAGGCTGCGCACTACCAGGGCGGCCTGGACGTCCAGGCCGGAGAAAGGCTCGTCGAGGACGATCAGCTCAGGATCGTGGAGAATCGCGGCTGAGATCAGGATCTTCTGCCGCATGCCTTTGGAGTAAGACGATATGGGCGAGTGGCGGTCGCCCGCCAGCGAAAACAGCCCGAGCAGCGCATCGATCTTAGCGTGCAGTGTGGCCGCCGGCAAATCCCGCAGCTCGCCGGCCAGTTCCAGGTATTCGGCGCCGGTCAGGTGCGGGTACAAGTACGGCTCTTCGGGCACGTAGCCGAGAATCCGCCTGTACTCGATGAGGTCCGCGCCGATGGGCCGGCCGCGATAGAGAATCTCGCCCGCGGTAGGCTCGAGCAAGCCCGTGATCATTTTCACGGTGGTGGACTTGCCGGAGCCATTGGGTCCGAGATAGCCTGTCACCTGGCCGGGCAGCGCGGTGAACGAGACGCTGTCGACGGCCAGGACGCCTGGATATCGCTTGGTGAGCGCGCGCACCTCTAGCACAGACCATTAGACCTGAACGGCTGGCGGAAAGTTCCCTAACGCGCCAGATCGTAAACCGCCAGAGTATGGCGGTCGCGCAGGTAGAGGCGCGTGCCCACCAGCGTCGGCGGAGTCCAGGCAATGCTCTGCAGCACCGACGCCTTGGACAGCACCTCGAACTTCTGGGGAGTGGCGCGGCACAGAGCCAGCGTGCCATCCTGATCGGCCAGGATCAGCTTGCCGTCGGCCCATAGCAACTGGGCCTTGGCGAAGCCGCGCTGCTGCCACATGATCTTGCCGGTCTTCAATTCCACGGCGGTCATGAACACCGGCCCGTCGTAACCGCGCGATATATACACGTAGCCGTCGCGCTGAATGGCCGTGCCGATGTGGAGCTGCACGTGCGGATCGTACCAAAGCTCGTCCACCTTGGTCTTCCCGCCGGACTGGCTCAGGTGCAGGGTGCGCGCGCCCGTGCCGTACGCCGAAGCCACGAACAGCAGGTTACCGGGCGCCCATACTGGCGTGCTCACGGCCAGGCCATAGTTGGTCTTGTGCTCGTGGCTCCAGAGCAGCGCGCCATTATCGGGATTAAAGCCGAACACGGTGTTGGCCGCCAGCACCACCACCTGCGTCTGACCGTCCACGTTGATGAGTATGGGCGACGAGTGCGAATTGGTGAACTGCAGCGCCTTCCAAACCACCGCTCCGTCGCTCTGGCGAAACGCAATCACGCCGTCACCCTGGCCGCCCGCCTGATAGATCAGCATGTCCTTGTAAGGCAGCGCGTGGCAAGAGTAGCCGAATTGCAGATGCGAGGCGTGGAACTCGTCGTACAGATCGTGAGACCACTTCACCTTGCCGGTCTTCTTGTCCAAAGAATGGATCTTGCCGGTGCCGCTGGCCGCCACCACGCGGTCGCCGATCACTTGCGGCATGGCGTACGGTCCGGGTCCCACGGCTTCCGAATAGGCGTTGGTGAACGGGTTGTCGTAAGCATATTCCCAAAGCGTCTTGCCGGTGGCCGCATCGAGCGCCGTGACCACGTCCTGCGACATGCGGCGGAATGCAGTGTACAGGACGCCGTTCTCCTCGGCAACCGCGGAGTAGCCATCGCCCAGCGGGCGGCTCCAGATCTTCTTGGGGCCTGCCGCCGGCCAGGAATCGGCCAGGCCCGAAGAATTAACAATGAAGTCGCGGTTCTTGCCGCCCCATACCAGCCAGTCCTCCGCGGCCGCCGCAGGCTTGGCCGGGGCTTTCTTTGGGTCTGTGGCGGCGGATCCGGCCAGGGCCGCGAGAGACACAATCAGCACGATATGCGTGGAGCGCATGTTCGATTGGACGCTCCGCCACGCGGTTTGTTCCGAAATCCGCGCGAGCTTATTATATAAGCGTTAGTTGGAGAACCTATGCGCTCGATGCCGCTGTTCCTGCTTCCTATTCTGCTCCAGGCCCAGATCGTGGACGTCTCGCATTCGCCCTATGCCAAGATGCACGGCGTGCCCGTCCGCGCCGTAAAGATGGGCGACGGCTTCTGGACGGTACGCCGCGCCACAAACCTGGACAAAAGCATCCCCAGCATGCTGGCCGAACTGGAGCAACACGGCATCGTGGACAATTTCCTGCGCCTGGAGGGCAAGAAGAATGTGCCGCGGCGCGGCCCGCTCTACACCGATTCCGACCTCTACAAATGGATGGAGGCGGCGGCCTTCGCCATCGAGTCGGGCGATCAGCCCAAACTGCGCGCGGAATTCGATGGCCTGACCGGGATCATCGCCGCGGCGCAGGAGCCCAGCGGCTACCTGAACACCTACTGGAGCGAGGAACGCACGCCCAAGCGCTTCACCGAGATGTACCGCTCGCACGAGCTGTACTGCATGGGGCACCTGCTTCAGGCGGCTATCGCGTATTACCGCGCCACGGGGGACCGCAAGCTGCTGGACGTCGGCATTCGCTTTTCCAATTACATGATCGAGAACTTCGGGCCCACCAAGCGTCCCGCGCTGACCGGACACCCGGAATACGAGATGGCGTTGATCGAGCTTTACCGCACCACCGGCGACCGCCGCTATCTGGATTTCGCCGGCTACCTGCTGAGCGGCGTGGAGCGCGAGCGCCTGCATCTTACCGGCGACCAGGTGCAGTACATGTTCAGCGGCAAGCCGTTCACCTCGCGCACGGAGTTCGAAGGGCACGCGGTCCGCGCTATGTATGCTTCGTGCGGAGCCACCGACTACTACACCGAGACCGGCAATGCCGCCTATCGGAAGACGCTGGAAACGCTGTGGAGCGACCTGGTGAACCGCAAGATGTATATCACCGGTGGCGTGGGATCGCGGGAGTCCGGCGAGGCTTTCGGCGAGGCCTACGAACTACCCAACGCGCAGGCCTACGGCGAAAGCTGCGCGGCCATCGGCAACATGATGTGGAACTGGCGCATGCTGCTGGCGCTGGGCGAGGCGCGCTTCGCCGACGTGATCGAACGCGCCCTCTACAACGGCATCAACTCAGGCATGTCGCTCTCCGGCACTCTCTATTGTTACCGCAACCCGCTGGAGTCGTCCGGCGAGACGATCCGCAACGAATGGTACGACACCACTTGCTGCCCGCCGAACCTGGAGCGCATCCTGGCTTCGCTGCCGGGCTATCTCTACACCACCGGCCCCCAGGGCGTCTACGTCAACTTGTTCCACAGCTCGACGCTCGACTGGCATCTGGAGGATGGCACCGGCCTGAAGATCGCCGAACAGACCGACTACCCGTGGAAAGGAACGGTGGACCTCACCATCACTCCCGCGCATGCGGCGGAGTTCAGCGTCTTCGTGCGAATTCCGGCCTGGTCGGAGGGCGCCGAAGTCTCCATGGGCGCGCCCGTACCATTCGCCGCCCGCCGCGATGAAGCGAAGCCGGGCCAGTACTTCGAAATCCGTCGCCGCTGGCAGCCGGGCGATAAGGTCCACATCGATTTCGACATGGTGCCGCGCCTGGTGCGATCCAATCCCCTGGTGCGCGAGAACGCCGGCCGCGTGGCGCTGGAGCGCGGGCCGCTGGTGTATTGCCTGGAACAGCCGGATCAGGTGGGATCCAACCTGTTTGATGCTTCCCTCCTGATCGACGGATCGAGCTTCGTCAGCGAGCTTCATCCGGAACTGTTAGGCGGGATCATGGTAATCAAACATCACGGCACGGTGGTCGACCAGCCTTTCAGCAGTGAGCCGCTCTATCGGGCGTACGCGGAAAGAAAGGAGCGGACCGGCAGGAAAGTGGTGCTGGTCTTCATTCCGTACTACGCGTGGGCCAATCGCGGCGAAGCGCGCATGGAAGTGTGGGTGCCTTATGCCGATGCCGGCGCCGAGTGACTGCGCAGCCAGCCGAACGTAGCTCCCAGATCCTTCGATTGAAAGATCAGCGATCCCGGCACTACCGCATCCGCACCGGCTGCGCAGAGCTCAGAGACCGTGTGACTGCGGATAGCGCCATCCGCGACCAGCCTCACGCCGCGCACCGTGCGCCCGGGGTGCTTCCGCAGCAGGCCGCGAGCTTCGCGTAAGCGGTCGCACGC
>Ga0070731_10002322_pt1 | contig 18296 bp, 15 predicted proteins | sample Coa_R1_2_FD_66448 | JGI IMG/M metagenome (GOLD analysis project Ga0070731, IMG submission 66448) | Surface soil microbial communities from Centralia Pennsylvania, which are recovering from an underground coalmine fire - Coalmine... | ecosystem: Environmental > Terrestrial > Soil > Unclassified ... | reverse complement strand
CGCCGCAAAACCGACGTTGACGCTTACCTGGCCCGCTGGCTCCCCGCGCGATAAAGCAGAACGCCAACCGCATTCGCTACCACCACCACGGCGCAGATTTTGGCCGCATATTCGATCTGGCTGGTGACATCCACAATCGGGTAGACGGCAATCGCCAGCGATACCAGGCTGGACCCCAATCCAGCCAGCGACGCAACCTTCACCCATGCGGGCAACTCCGCGCGCAACGCGGCACGGCCAACCAGCGGCAGGGCGAACAGTCCCACGTAGGCCAACGCATAATGCGCGATCGACGCATTGCCCAGCAACTGGCTGGCCTCCTGCTCCCGCACGCCCAGCATGCTCAGCAGGATCAGGACCATCACCAGCGCCGTCACAAACAAGATCGAGTTCACCGGTGTTCCGCGGCGGGCGTCAAGGCGGGTGAACCATTCGGGCGCGAGGTGGTCCCAACCGGCGGTCATGGGCAGGCGCGTGAGACCGGTGAAGATCAGGCTGGCGGCCGCGATGGCGCGCGCCACGAGTAGCCCGATGGCTAACGGCGCGGCCCATGTTCCCACGCCGGTGCTTCCCAGTGCCGCGCGCAGGGTTTGCGGAATCGGTCCGATCACGTTGACGGGCTGACCACCCAGGAACGCCAGCACGGAGCTGGTGCCCAGAATGAACATCAGGCAGATCACCGGCGCGGACAGCATTACCGATTGCCCGATAGTGCGCGCGGCATTGCGGCACTCGCCCGCCATGATCGCCATATATTCGAATCCACTGAGTGCGCCGACCGTCATCTGGCCGAATATTGCCACGCTGAACCAGTTGAGCCGCGGCGGCTCCCATGGGACGGCCTCGTAACGCACCGCGGGCCGCGCGGCGGCCCATAGAGGTAGCGTCAGAAGAATGGCGTACGCCAGCAGGATCAGCACGCTGCCCGCATTGTGCAGCCATTTGCTGACATTCAGACCGCGCACGGCCGCCATCGCGATCGCCGCCATGATGGTCCCGGTCAGCAGCAGGGTGCCGAGTTTGCTTGCGGGGAGCCAGGCCGCCGCCGGCCCGATCATATAAGAAAGGTCCGTGGGCACCACGAAGATGATGGCGCCCGCCACGATCACCGCATAGACCCACAGGTTCCAGGCCGTCAGAAAACCGGCCATCTCGCCGAATCCCGCTTTGGCCCATTGATACAGGCCGCCTTCGAGCGGCATCAGGCGATTCAGCCAGATCACCACCACTGCCAGGGGGACGTAGAACAGAACCATCGAGCCGATCCAGAATGCGGCGTGCGCGCGGCCCAGCTTGGCGGCCACGCCTACCCACGTCGAGCCGACGACGCATAGCACTTGCGCCAGCGCCATATCGGGTAGGCCCAGCTCTTTCCGTAATCCGCTCACGTCATGACCAGCCGGCGGAAGATTTCCTCCAGCGCGGATTCCGGCGCATCGCTGACGCCGCTATGGACCGGAGATACCTGGATGATCGTGCTGCGCGGCGCCACTATCCATTGGAAGCGTTCCCGGCGGGGGAGTTGCGCGATGGGCCCCGCCTCGGGATCGCCCTTACAGATCCGGGGGAAGGCTTCCAGGTGTTGCCGGACGATCTCTAAGTCGACCGCCGGCCAGAGCGCCCGCAGGCGGCTTTCGTCGAGGTGCACGCGGCAATCGAGAAATGCGCGCTCGGCGCAGTGCAGCACCACGCCCGCATTCACGAACTCCTCGCGCTCCACGCTAGGGGCCACGCGCAGGATGGCATAGTCATACGAGTCGAGTGCGCGCACCTATGGCCTCCTCCACGAATAACGGCGCGGCGTTCAACCGCTCCACCAGATACCTGACGTAAGCCGCGCGTTTGGCGGCCGGTGTGGCTATACCCGGCTCGGGCCGCAGCCAGGCATCCGGCACATTCCCGAGCACCTCCGAGAATAGCGCCGGGCCGAGGCGTGCCCTCAACGCGCCGTCCACTTCCTCGATGCGATCGGCGCGCGGAAGCAAGACGTGCTCGCGGATGGCCGGGAATGGCGACCGGGCGCTTTCCGCCGGATCCTTCCAGGCGTGATGGAAGTACAGCGCCGCGCCATGATCGATGAAGTACAGCGATTTGTGCCAGCAGAGCAGGTTGGGATTGCGCGCCGTGCGATCCACGTTGGTGACGAACGCGTCGAACCAGACCGCGGTGGAGGCCACCTCGGGCGCGGCTTTATCGCCCGCGGCGGGATCGAACATCACCGATCCGGGCAGGAAATCCATGCCCAGGTTCAGGCCCACACTGGCGCCCAGGAGGGCGCGGATCTCGGCATCCGGCTCGTTGCGTCCCAGCGCCGCATTCATTTCGACCAGGACCAGTTCGGGCACCTGTAAACCCAGCGCGCGTCCGATCTCGCCCGCAATGATCTCGGCCACCAGCGCCAGCGGCCCCTGTCCCGCGCCGGTGAACTTCAAAACATAGAGACCCAGATCATCCGCCTCCACCAGCGCCGGCAGAGATCCGCCTTCGCGCAGCGGTGTCACGTAGCGCGTGGCTTGTACGGTACGCAGCACGATCTCAAAGTGTACCGCGCCGCGGGTAACCTTTCGCCACTTTTCAGGTAATCTAACCTTATGACCATCGCGATTACCGGTGCGTCCGGATTTATCGGGCGCCGGCTGATGAAAGCGCTCGCCGGCGCAAATCACACCATCCGCGCGCTCAGCCGTCACGCCGGCACGAACTTGCCTCCCGGTGTGCAACTCTTCGTATGGGATGCCACCAAGGGACAGCCTCCGGAGGCCGGCCTGGAGGGAGTGGACGCCGTGGTCCACCTGGCCGGCGAACCGATCGCGCAGCGCTGGAATGATGAGGTGAAGCAGAGAATCCGCGAAAGCCGGGCCGCCGGAACGCGGAACCTGGTGCAGGCTCTTTCCACATTACGGCAGCGGCCGGCTGTCCTGGTGTGCGGGTCGGCGATCGGCTACTACGGATCGCGCGCCGACGAGGTTCTCACGGAATCGTCGAAGCCAGGCAACGGTTTTGTGGCGGACGTGTGCGTGGCGTGGGAGAAGGAAGCCGACTTGGCCGAATCGCTGGGCATTCGTCTGATCAAGCTGCGCACGGGCGTGGTGCTGGGCGCGAACGGCGGCGCACTGGCCAAGATGCTGCCGCCCTTCAAGGCCGGCGTAGGAGGAAAGATCGGACACGGCGACCAGTGGATGTCGTGGATCCATCAAGACGACCTGGTGGCGCTCATCCAGCACGCCATCGATAATCCGGTGCGCGGCGCCATGAACGGAACCGCGCCAAATCCGGTGACGAATGCCGACTTCACGAAAGGGCTGGCGCATGCACTGGGGCGGCCCGCCATCGTGCCCATGCCCGCCATCACGCTGAAATTCATGTTCGGCGAGATGTCCGAAATCATGCTGGCCAGCCAGCGCGTACTGCCTAAGGCGGCCGAAGACGCGGGCTACGCTTTCCGGTATCCCTCGCTGGAGCCGGCGCTGGCCAGCGTCCTGGCATCCTGACAAGCCCGCAGTTGTTGTATGATCTGGAGTTCAACAGATTTCGACGTATAGTGCTTCACACTCGGCAAAAACGCCGGGGTCCGCTTTGGAGTAAGGTAAGGTATGCGCGAGATTGGTCAAACCAGCCCAGAACCAGGCCTATATCGTTGTGCCATATGCGGCGCTGAAATCTACGTCCAGGCCGGAGAGTCATTCCCATCGTGTCCCGGCCAGAATCACTCACCCAGGTGGGTTTTCATCGAAGAACGCGCGCTGGTGATGGCCGGCGCCGAGCGATAGCCGTCCGCCTATTCGTGGCGGAGCGCTTCCACCGGTTCGACAGCGGCAGCGCGCCTGGCCGGCAGCCACGCGGCCAGCAGGCCCATCGCCAACAGCACCGTTACCGTGAAGGCTAACGTGGATGGGTTGTTCGGCTTTACGTCATAGAGCAGCGAAGCGCTAATCCGTCCGGCAGCGACGGAGAGCGGTAACCCGATCACCACCCCCGCGGCGATGAGCAGCAGCCCATCCCGCAGCACCATCCACTCGATTTTTGCCGGCGCCGCTCCCAGCGCGATGCGCAAGCCGATTTCGGCCGTTCGCCGGGCCACCGCATAGGCCATGACACCGTAAATGCCGACGCCCGCCAGGAGCAGCGCCAGACCGCCGAAGAATCCACAAAGTGTAGCCACGGCGCGCTCCACGAAAATGGAATCGTCCACCCGTTCGCGGAGCGTGCGCGGCTCGGTGAGCGCTACTTCCGGATTGAGCCGGCTGAGTTCGCGGCGGATGGCCGGCAGCAGCGAACCAACCGGCAGCGGGGATCGCACCAGCAGGGTGGGATCGAGTTCCATGGCCGATACGCCTTGTTCAAACGGCACATAGACAGCCGACTTGGCACGAGTCTTGAGGCCATCGTGCAGAATGTCGCGGACCAGCCCGACGATGTAAGTCGGCTCGCCACCTTCGGGCTTGGAATCGTCAAAACTCAGCACGCGGCCCACCGGGTCCTGAATTTCCGGAAAGAACTCGCGCACGAAAGCTTCGTTCACGATGGCAATTTTGCGCGGAGCGCGCAGGTCGGTCTCGTCGAATTCGCGGCCGCGCGAGGGGCGCACCCCGAGGGTCGCGAAATACGCGGGGCCGATGCCCTGCTCCTCCACCTCGACGCCTTCCCGGGCGGTGCGCGCGGAACCCGGAACGCGAATGCCCGAACGCCAGGAGCCGCCGCGATAAGGCCCGGGCATCCCGTAACTGAACGAGGCGATGCCAGGCAGGGCGGTCAAGCCGGCGCGCAAGAGTTCGCGATGTTTTTCCTTATCCGGTTTGTGCCATCCACGGGGATAATCGAGCGAAAATGTGAACACGTTCTGGGCGGAGAATCCCGGATTGATGCCGCGCAGCCCCGCCAGGCTTTGCGCGAACAATCCCGCCACCGCCACCAGCACCACGGAGAGCGCCACCTGCACCACCACCAGCACTTTGCGGAAGCCGGCGCGCGAACCGCGGCCAGTCTGCTGCGATGCGCCGTCTTTGAGAGCAGCGGCAGGATCGAGAGAGGTGGCGCGCAGAGCGGGCGCCAGGCCGAAGAGGATTGCCGAAACGACCGAGATCCCCAGCGTGAAGCCCAGCACCTTGGTGTCCGGCGTAACGCTGAAAGACTCGCCCGCGCCCTCCGGCAAGAACAGCAGGAGATAACGCTCGCCCCAGATGGCGAATGCCAGGCCCAGGATGCTGCCGGACAGAGCCAGCAACAGGCTCTCGATGAGCCACTGGCGCACCAGGCGGCGGCGCGTGGCGCCCAGTGAAAAGCGCATGGCAATCTCGCGCTGGCGGGCGGCTCCTCTGGCGATCAGCAGATTGGCGACATTAGCGCAGGCGATCAACAACACCAGGCCCACGGCGGCCATCAGAATGGCGAGCGGCTTGCCGAATGTCTCGCGCAGCATGGACAGGCCCAAGCCGGCCTCCCGCACCTCGATTTTCTGTTCCAGCGCCCACTTGCCGAACGCCGTCTCGCGCTGGCGTCCGTAGACGCTCATCAGGTACCGCTGCATGATGGTGTTGGCGGCTGCCTGGACGCGGCCCTTGGGAACCGCCGGCCGGCGGCGCGCCATGATCCAGACCCAGTGCATGCCGGGCTCCATGATGTTGCCGCGCAGCATCATGGCCGGCACCCACATGTCGGCGTGGCTCTCTACCTCCACGCCACGGAAGCCCGGCGCCGCCACGCCGATGACCGTCAGGCGCTGCTCGTCGACAGTGAGCACGCGCCCCAGAATGGCCGGGTCCTGGCCCAGCCGATTGCGCCAGAACTCGAAGCTGAGAACTGCGAGCGGATGCGCCTGCGGGGCGCGGTTATCCTCGTCGGTGAAGAGGCGCCCCATGGCCGGCTTCACGCCCAGAACTCCGAAATAGTTGCCGGAGACCAACTCCCGCTGCGCGAACTCGACGCGATTGCCGCCGCCGGGGTCGAAGCGCACCTTATCCGCGCCGCTGCGCGCAAACACGCCGTTGAAAAGATCGTCGTGTTTGCGGAATTCGAGGTACAGGGGATAGGAGGCGAAGCCCGAGCCCCAGCCGCCCGTGCGATAAAGATTCAGCAATTCCTGCGGCTTCTCCACGGGCAGCATGCGCAGCATGAGGGTGTTGATGAACGAAAAGATGGCGGTATTGGCGCCGATGCCCAAGGCCAGCGACAGAACCGCCGCGGCGGTGAAGACCGGATTGCGGCGCAGGCCGCGCAGGCCATAGACGGCATCCTTGGCCAGTGTCTCGACCCAGGGCAGGCCGCGGCGTTCCCGGTAGTGTTCTTTCATTTGCTCGATGCCGCCGAACTCGCGGCGGGCCTGCGCGCGCGATGCGTCCGGTGCAATGCCTTGTTCGCGCAGCTCGGCGGCGCGCATCTCCAGGTGAACTTCCACCTCCTCGCTCAGATCGCGGTCTCTCCGGCCGGGCGAGAAGAGGGCTGCCAGACGCTTCCATAGGGTGTGCATTTTGCGATTCCTATTCCGCCGCGCGCAGGAACCGCTGCATCAGGGCCACGGTACGCGCCCATTCGTGTTCTTCGCGCGCGATCTGCTTGCGGCCGGCCTTGGTGAGCTCGTAGAATTTCGCCCTGCGGTTGTTGTCGGACGCCCCCCAGCGGGAGACGATCCAGCCGCGCTGTTCCAGGCGCAGCAGGGCGGGGTAGAGGGTACCCTGGTTCAGTTCCAGCAGGCCGGCGGAAATCTGCTGGATGCGCTGGGCCAGGCCGAAGCCGTGCTGCGCCCCCATGGTTTCGAGCGTCCGCAGAACCATCAGGTCCAGGGTGCCCTGGAGCAGATCGGGTTTGGCGCTTCGTGTAGACATCCAAAAGGAGTATAGAAGGGTTCCTTTAGAATGTCAAGAGGAGAGCGACTGAGGTATCATTCCCTTTTGTCCTGACATGCCCATCTACCAAGTCATCGTGCTGGCCATCGTGCAAGGCCTGACCGAATTCCTGCCCATCAGCAGCACCGCGCACCTATACCTGACCTCGTGGCTGCTGGGCTGGAAAACGGAGAGTCTCACCTTCGATATCGCGCTGCACATCGGGACACTGCTGGCGGTGCTGGTTTATTTTGCCCGGGATTGGGTGCAGATCATCGCGCACGGCTTCGGCCTCGGCTGGGGACGCAGCCTGGATCTTGACCGCAACCGCGGCCTGCTCTGGCTGCTGGCCATCGGATCGATTCCGGTGGGCGTGGCTGGACTACTCTTCAACAAGCAGGCGGAAGGCGCCTGGCGCAATCCCATGGTGATCGGCGGCATGATGCTGGGAATCGGGGTGGTGATGGGCGTTGCCGAATGGTCCGGACGCAAGACGCGCGACATCGCGGGCGTCAATCTCGTAGATGCCGGCACTATCGGAGTGGCGCAGGCGCTGGCGGTCGTACCGGGCGTTTCGCGCAGCGGCATCACCATCACCGCCGGATTGTTCCGCAATTTAAATCGGGAGGCCGCCGCGCGCTACTCGTTCCTCCTGTCGACGCCGGCCATCGGAGCGGCTGCGGCCAAGGCTGTCTACGACCTGATCAAGCACAAAGCCTTTGATCCCAACATGGAAACGGCGCTGGCAGTCGGCATCGCGGTCAGCGCCATTACGGGCATGGCGGTGATCGCCTGGTTTCTGCGTTTTTTGCGCCACCGCAGTTTGTGGGTTTTTGTGCTTTACCGCATAATTTTTGGCATAATAGTGCTTGCTCTGGCTTTCTTCCGCCGGCCAGCGGGATGAAGCTTTTATCTCCAACTCCGCAAAAGCGCATCAACGAGCTGATCGGACTGCTACTGCTGTCCCTGGGCTTAGTGGTGATGCTGAGCCTGGTGTCGTATCGTTTCCAGGACCCGTCTCTGAACACCGCCGCGGCGGCGCGCCCGCATAATCTCATTGGTTATCCAGGCGCCTGGCTGGGCGACCTGCTGTTGCAGGGCTTCGGCATCGGCGCCTTTCTGCTGCCGGTTCTGCTGTTCGTCCTGTCCTGGAAATGGATTCGTTCTGAACAAGTGGAGGCGGGCGCTATCAAACTGTTCGGCACCCTGCTATGGATGCTCAGCCTGACCACGGCGGTTTCCTTTCTGCCGCGGATTTCGCTTTTCAGCGGCATGATTCCCACCGGTGGATTGCTGGGCATGGTGCTGGCGCGCTATCTGATCCACGCGCTGAACACCACCGGCGCGATTCTGCTCACGGTCACCACTCTAATCGTTTCCGTTTACCTGGTCTCAACCTTCACCATGTCGAAGATGGCGGTCTGGTTCGCGGGGCCGCTACGCTTCCTGGAGGCGCTGGCGGACGCCTGGCGGGCGTGGCGCGTGGAGCGCCGGCAACGCAAAGAAGAAAAAGAACGGCTGCGCGCCGAACGGAGAAGGGAAGAGCGGCGGGCGCAAAGGGAGTCGCAGCGGGCGGCACGCGTGGTCCAGCAGGGCGATGTTCGCATCGAGTCTTCCTCTCCTCCTTTCGATGTGGTGGAGGAGGGGCCCGCCGCATCCGAAGATATTCCCATCTGTCCGTTGGAGGAGGTTCCCGTGCAAAGCGCCGCGCCGGAACCGATCGAGCCTCCCGTGCTGCGCCCCCCGCTGGCACACGGCTCCCTCCCGCTGGTTACGCCCTACCGGCTGCCTTCAACCGATCTGCTCAACGAGGGACAGGGCCGCAGCGTGTACGACGAGCAGGAACTGAAGGACATCGCCGTCCGCATCAAATCGAAGTTCGAGGAGTTCAACGTGCTGGGCTCGGTGGTGCAGATCAATCCCGGCCCGGTTGTGACGACTTTCGAGTTCAAGCCGGAAGCCGGCATCAAGTACAGCCGCATCACCACCTTGACCGAAGACCTTTGCCTGGGGTTGCAGGCGGAGTCCATCCTGATCGAGCGCATCCCCGGCAAGCCTACGGTGGGAATCGAAGTTCCCAACACACGGCGCGAGGTGATTGCGCTGCGCCAGATCCTGGAGTCCGAGGAATTCGCGCAGGCACAGTCGCGGCTGACCATTTCGATGGGCAAGGACATCAACGGGCGCATCAAGGTGGCGCCGCTCGAATCCATGCCGCACTTGTTGATTGCCGGGTCGACCGGCTCAGGCAAGAGCGTCATGATCAACTCCATGGTGATGTCGATCATCTACAAGTCGACTCCGGATGAAGTACGCATGATCATGGTGGATCCCAAGCGCGTGGAGTTGGGCATCTACGAAGGCATTCCGCACTTGCTGACTCCGGTAATCACGGACCCCAGAAAGGCCACTTACGCCCTGAAGAATGCGGTGCTGGAGATGGACCGCCGCTTGCGCCTGTTGGCGGAATTCGGCGTGCGCAACATCGACCAGTTCAACAAGAAGATCCGCAAGATGCAGGAGGAACCGCGCAGCCTGTTCGAGGATGAAGAGACCACTGCGGAAGATCTGCGCCCGCTGCCTTATATCCTGATTCTGATCGACGAGTTAGCCGATCTGATGATGCTGGAAGGGCGCAACGTGGAAGAGTCGGTCACGCGCCTGGCGCAAATGGCGCGCGCGGTGGGCATGCACCTGGTGCTGGCCACGCAGCGGCCCAGCGTGGACGTGATCACCGGACTGATCAAGGCGAATTTCCCGTCGCGCATCAGCTTCCGCGTGGCCACGCGGGTGGACTCCCGCACGGTATTGGACGGCATGGGCGCCGAGCACCTGTTGGGCAAGGGCGATATGCTGTTCCTGCCGCCGGGGTCATCGCGGCTGATCCGCGTGCACGGAGCGTTCGTGACGGAGACCGAAATCAACCGGGTGGTGGACTTCTGGAAAGCGCAGGCGCGGCCCGAATACGACGAGTCGTTCCTGGATGCGCCGCCGTCGGAAGATGAGGCGGGCGACGCGGATGACGCAGGCATGGGCGCGCAGGACCCCATGTACGATGAGGCATTGCGCATCGTACTGGAGATGGGCAAGGCGTCAACGTCTACGCTGCAGCGAAGGCTGCGCTTGGGTTACGGGCGCGCGGCGCGGATTCTGGACATGATGCAGCGCGACGGGATCATCGGTCCGCCGGATGGCAGCAAGCCGCGCGAAGTGCTGAAGAGGCCGGATTGGCTACGCGAGGTGGAGGGATCGCTGCGATAGCTTTGTCACGGGGATGCAGGCGCAGTTGGCCCCTCCATGGCAGTCTTTCAACCTCTTGAAGGCGAGCTAGGGCAATTTTCAGTAGAGGAGAATGGCTGGGTACGTGCTTGGATGAGAGAGCAGCGTCTAAGAACTCACTGCCTATGGCTTCCTTCCCCTGCCTCAAGAGTTTGTGTTTGAGCTAGTGAAGTGGCCAGTGCACCACCGGCCAACCCGTCTCTCGCTCGATCTCCAGCAGACGGTTGTACTTCGCCAGCCGTTCCGATTGCGTGATGGAGCCGGGCTTGAACTGATCGGCGCGCCACCCCACGGCCAGGTCGGCAGCCCAGTTGTCTTCCGTTTCGCCGCTGCGCACGCTTAAAGTCACATTCCAGCCGGCCTCCCGGGCGAGGCGGCAGGCTTCCGCGGCTTCGGTCAGCGTGCCGATCTGGTTGGGCTTGAGCAGCAGGGCGTTGCAGGCTTGTGTTTCGATGGCGCGGCGGATCCGGCCGGGATTGGTGCAGAGCAGATCGTCGCCCACGACGAGCGCGCGCGGCTCCAGTGCGCGCCGTAGCCGGGGCCAGCCTTCCCACTCTTCTTGGGAGAGGCCGTCTTCCACGCTGACAATCGGATAACGATCCACCCAACGGACCAGGCGGCCGATCATGCCCGCCGGATCGAGCAATACGCCGTCGAGGTAATAATGCCCCGCGGAGTAGAACTGGCTGGATGCCACATCGATCGCCAGCGCCACATCCTCACCCGGACGGTAACCAGCTGTCTTAATTGCCACCATGGCAGTCTCGATCAGCTCCTCCGTACTGTTGCAGGGTGGCGCCAAGCCGCCTTCATCGGCGGTGAGCAGACGCATGCCGTAGCGTTTCAGAATAAGAGCGGCGGCCTCCTGGTAGACGTCATAAGTCATCGCCAGCGCCTGGTCAATGGTTGTGGCGCTGGCTGGAACGACCAAGACATCCTGGATGGCGACCTGCCGGCCGGCGTGCAAGCCGCCGCTGAACAGGTTGATGGTGGGGCGCGGAAGCATGTCCGGCGCGGGCCCCAGCATCTCCCCGAAATGCCGATAAAGGGGCAGCCCTCGTTGTTGAGCGCAGGTGCGCGCGAAGGCCACGGAGACGGCCAGAATCGCGTTGGCGCCGAGCCGGGATTTGTCCGGCGTGCCGTCCAGGCCGATTAAGGCACGGTCCAGTTCGGACTGATCCGCGAAACTCCTTCCGGCAAGTGCGCCATGGATCTCGCCGTTCACATGCGCCACAGCCTTCCGGCAGCCCAGGCCGCGGTAGCGCTTCGGATCGCCATCGCGCAGCTCCAAAGCCTCCGCGGCGCCCGTGGAGGCGCCGGAGGGCACTGACGCGGAGGCCGTCGCGCCGCCGGCGAGTGTGCAGGTTGCGCTCACGGTGGGGCGGCCTCTGCTATCCAGTATCTCGGCGGCGGTCAAGCGTTCGATTATCGGCATAATTGGTTCTCGAACAGGGAGATCAGATCGGCAATGCTGTCCGGCGTGGCCGGCAGGATACTCAACACCGCGTCGCGCTGGCGCAGACGTTCCGCGGCGACGAGATACTCGAGCGGCGAACGGCCCACGGCGCGAGCCAGCAGACACGCGAGAGTATGGCGCACGGCGCGCGACTCCAGGTCCGCCGCCCACGGAGGCGCGCCCAGCGCCGCGATGTAGGTGCGCCAGTAATCCAGCGCGGCCGCCGAGAAATCGCGCCGCAGCGCCGGCAGATGGTGCGCCTTGCTCAGAAAATGCGTCAGGGAAAAACCAAGATCGAAGGCCGGGTCTCCGAAGTGGATCACTTCATGATCGAGCAGCACCAGGCGGCCGTCGTGAATCAGTATGTTTTTCGGGCTATAATCGCCGTGCACCAGGGTGATGCGGCGGGCCAGCGTCTCGCGGATCAATTCATTCAGAAACTTCGCGGCGGACGGCGCCTGCTCGGCGGAGTATCCGTAATAAGGCTCGAGGCGCAGGGATTCGAAGAACGAGCGGTCGGCGAATACTTCCGCCACGTCCGCCCGGCGCCATGCTTCGCGATGAATCGTGGCCAGTAACGTGGCGAACTGCCGGAAATGATCGGCGCGGACACAGCCCGCGAGCAGGACAGCCTTCCAATTCTCATGTGACTGCGGCACGGCTTGCATGGCGAGCAAGTACCGCTCGCGGTCTTCGAACAGCAGCGGAGTGATGGAACCGCCGGGCGCCAGCCGCGCCAGCCATTCCATGCCCAAAGCTTCGCGATGGATACGCTCCGGCGAGCTGAACCAATCCACCGGAACACGCAATTTGGCGAGCGCCTGCTTCAATACCCAGGCTTCGCCAACTGCGCGCTCGACCCATACCGTCCGGTTCGAAACGCCGCCCTGCAAAACAGCCATGCGCGGCCGCTCGTCCGCCGCTATGCGGCCAGTATCCCGCAGGTACATAGCCAGCGCCGGCAGGTCTTCGATATCGAGCGCGTCAGGCAACGGCGCATTCCATAGCGGCGTAGGCACAGCCCACCACTACCAGAAACATGGTGAGCACCTCGCTGTCGCCCAGATTGTATTCAAAAAAGCCCGCGATCATGGTGGCGACCACCACCGCCACCGTACCGTGCAGCACGAATTTCAGATCGGTCCGGCCCGGCGGCAGTCCCCAGACGCGCCGCGTGCAGTCGTACAGAATCTGCCCCAGCAGCCAGAGCATCATCAGCATGGTAGGGATACCGCGTTCGGCGGCATATTGTAAATAGATGTTGTGCAGGTGCCCGTACCAGCCCTCCGGCAGCGGGCGCGGTATGTCGGCCGGCACGTAGCTGTTGAACTGCAGCTTCACTTCTTCCGGACCCACGCCCAGCCAGGGGTGCGCGCGGATCATTTCAAGACCGGTACGCCAGGTCACGATGCGGTGCTGGTTCGAATCCACCTTGCCAGGCTTCAGCAGAGATGCGAAGCGCTCGCGAATCGAAGCGGGGGCGAAGAAGGCGATTAGTAGCAGGACGACAGGCAGCGCCACAACCAGCAGCCGCTTCCAGAACCACAGCAGGTAGAGCCCGGCGCCCGCGCTGGCCAGCCAGATGCTGCGCGTGAATCCGAGCAGCAGAGCCAAAGCCATCAGCAGCGCGCACAGCAGCCAGACCCAGGCGCGTTTGCGGGCGAGGCAGCCGAAGAACAGAAACGACGCGGCCATCAGGAGAGCGATCATTTCCTGGCCGCCGAAGGTCATCCAGTGACTGGTGAAGCCCGTGATGCGCTCGGCGATGTAGTACTCATAGAAGCTGCGGCCGGCGGCATGCGCGTCCTGCACCTTGTGCCCGAATTGCACCAGCCCGCGCAGCGCGGTTAACGTTGCCACACCGGTCCAGGAGAGGAACAGCCAACGGATGGCGCGCATATCCCGCAGCGTGGAGAAGACCACCAGTAGCATGGTGAAAACAAATATCTTGCGGACTTGCGGCAGCCCGGCCGCCGGATCAGGGGAGAACGCCAGCGAGATCAAGGTGCCCAGCAGGAACAAACCCAGCGGAAGCCAGATGCGCGGCAGGCGCATGCGGCCGCCGGAGAGCAGCAATGCGGCCAGCGCCACACCGAGTAGGATTTGGGAGGCTGCGATAGAGAAGAGAATGGTCACCGCCGAGGCGAACGTGAGCCATCGCGCGATGCGGAAGAGCAGCGGTTCCGGGGAATCCATGAAGACTCATGGTACCTTCATTGCATTGGTGAAACGCATGCGCCTGTTCTGCATTTTCGTGTTCGCGGCGCTGGCTACCGCACAGACTCCCGACACGCCCCTCAAGTCGCTGCCCTACAGTCCCAGTCTCGATCTGACCGACATGGACCGTTCAATCAACCCGTGCCTGGACCTGTATCGCTTTTCCTGTGGCGGCTGGTTGAAGAAGAACCCCATTCCGCCAGATCAGTCCAGTTGGAGCGTCTACGCCAAGCTCGCGCAGGATAACGAACGCTTCCTGTGGGGCATCCTGGACGACACTGCCAAGCCTGACCCGGGGCGTTCGACTGTGGAACGCGAAATCGGCGACTTCTTCGCGGCGTGTATGGACGAGCCAGCTTTGGAGAAAGCCGGCGCGGCTCCGCTGCGGGAGGAACTGGACGCCATCACGGCTCTCAAATCCGTGGCTGATTTTCCAGAGCTGCTGGCTCGCGAGCACGCCGCCCAGAATTTCGGGATGCTGTTCGGCTTCAGCGCCAACCAGGATTTCGCGGATTCCTCGCGCGAGATTGCATTTGCCGGCGCGGGCGGGCTAGGCCTGCCGGACCGCGATTACTACACCAAGGCCGACGCCAAGTCCGAAGAGATCCGCAAGAAATACGTGGCGCACGTGCAGCGCATGCTGGAACTGGTGGGCGATTCACTGGGGCAGGCGGCATCCGAGGCGCTCGCCATTATGCGCATCGAGACTGCGCTGGCCAAGTCATCCCTGACGCGCGTGGAACAACGCGATCCGTACAAGCTGTTCCACAAGATGGACCGTGCGCAACTGCAGGCTCTGACTCCCGCGTTGAACTGGGCGCGGTACCTGAAGGCCAGCGGTCTGGGCGGGCTGAACGAGTACAACGTGAGCGAGCCCGCCTTCTTCAAGGAAGTGCAGGCGCAACTGCGGTCGACGCGGCTCAAAGACTGGAAGGCGTATATGCGCTGGCACGTGGTCCACGACCGCGCGCCGTATCTCTCGTCCGCTTTCGTGCGGGCTAATTTCGATTTCTTCGGCAAATACCTGCGGGGCACGCCCGAATTGCGGCCGCGCTGGAAACGCTGCGTGCAGTACGTGGATGACGATCTCGGCGAAGCGCTGGGGCAGGTTTTCGTCGAGCGCACGTTCGGTCCGGGCATGAAGGCCCGCACTCTCGCCATAACCAAAGAGATCGAAAAGGCCATGGAGGACGATATCAAGCAGTTGGCGTGGATGAGCGAGGCCACCAAACAGCAGGCCCTGGCGAAGCTGCACGCGGTGACCAATAAGATCGGCTATCCGGACAAGTGGCGCGACTACAGCTCTATTCGCATCGAGCGCGGCGATTTCGCGGGCAATGTCCAGCGCGCCTCGATTTTCGAAGGACGTCGCAGGTTGGCGAAGATCGGCAAGCCGGTGGACCGCGGCGAGTGGGGCATGACTCCGCCGACCGTAAATGCATACTACGACCCGCAAATGAACGACATCAATTTTCCGGCGGGCGTGCTGCAGCCGCCGGTCTTCGATCCCAAGATGGATGACGCGCCCAACTACGGCGACACGGGCGGTACCATTGGGCACGAATTGACGCACGGCTTCGACGACGAAGGCCGCCAGTTCGACGCGCATGGCAACCTGCACGATTGGTGGACCGAGGCCGACGCCAAGGAGTTCCAGAAGCGCGCCGATTGCGTGGCGGATCAATACGCACAGTACACCGTGGTGGATGAGATCAAGATCAACAGCCGGCTGACGCTGGGCGAGGACGTGGCCGACCTGGGTGGCGAGCTGCTGGCTTACATGGCGTGGAAGGATGCCACGCGCGGCCAAAAGCTGGAGCCCATCGACGGGTTCACGCCGGAGCAGCGCTTCTTCATCGGCTTCGCGCAATGGGCCTGCGGCGACGAGCGCGCCGAGAGCAGGCGGGTACACGCCATCACGGACCCGCACTCACCGCCGGAATATCGCATCAACGGGGTAGCCGTGAACATGCCGGAATTCGCCGCGGCGTTTGCCTGCAACGTGGGTCAGCCGATGGTGCGCGAGAAGCCCTGCCGGGTTTGGTGAGGCGATCTTCAGGCGTCGGGCTCCGGCAGTGCGCGCGGCCGCGTGTCGATGGGTGTAGGGCTTTCCAGCACCACTCCAAAAGCGCTGCTGTCCAGCTCTTCGAACTTGCGGGCGGTTACGAGCACGCGCGCTTCCAGCGATCCGGTGGCGCTATTGTAGGCTTCCACGGCCCGTTCCAGGCTTTTTCCCAGCCGGTCCCAGTGGCCGCTCATATCGCCGAGGCGTTTGTAGAGTTCCTTGCCCAGGCGGCTGACCTCCGCGGCATTTTGCGCCACGTTTTCCTGACGCCAGCCGTAAGCCACCGCGCGCAGCAGGGCGATCAGGGTAGTGGGGGTAGCCAGGATTACGTTCTGTCCGGCGCCCGTCTCGATCAGCTCCGGATCGCCCTCCAGAGCCGCGCTGAAAAAGCTCTCGCCGGGCAGGAACAGCACTACGAATTCCGGCGCCGGGTCGAATTGTTCCCAGTACTGCTTGCGGCCCAACGCGGCAATGTGAGCGCGTACCTGGCGCGCGTGATCCTGCAGGCGCGCGCGGCGCGTGGCATCGTCGGCGGTCTCACTGGCGGCTAGATAGGCTTCGAGCGGCGTCTTGGCGTCCACCACGATATTCTTTCCGCCGGGCAGGCGGACCAGCAGATCGGGCCGGAAGCGCCCGTCGGGAGTGTCGGAAACCGGCTGCGAATGGAAATCGCAATATTCCAACATCCCCGCCATTTCGACCACGCGCTTCAACTGCATCTCGCCCCAGCGGCCGCGCACACCAGGCGCGCGCAGGGCGGTCGCCAGCCGGCCGGTTTCGGACCGGAGTTGCGTTTGGGTTTCCAGCAGCGCACGGACCTGCTCGGACAAACCGGTGTAAGCGCCCGCCCGGGCGGATTCCAGCGCGCGGATTTGCGTGTCCACCTTGTCAAGCGCTTCGCGCACCGGCCGGATCAGGTCGGCAATGGCCTGCTGGCGAAGCTCCAGATCGCCGCTGGCGGCCTGCTGGGTGCGCTCCAGAGTGGCCTTGGCCAAGTCCAGGAAGGCCTGATTGTTGCTTTGCAGGGCGTCGGCCGAGAGCGCCTTGAAAGTATCCGCCAGCTTCTGGCGGGCGTCATCCAGGGCGGCCTGTAAATCCTTGTATTGCTGCTCTTTGTTTTGCAGCCGCTCGTTCAGGACGGCGCGTTCCGGCTCCCATTCGGCCCTGGCCCGATTGTAAGCCTGGCGGGCCGCCGGCCGGAGCAGGATCCACGCCAGCACCATCCCGACCGCCAGCCCGAACAAAAAACATGCAGCCAGCAGAATGTTTTGCACTTTGTGGAAATTATCGCACGATAGAGGATTGGCCGGGCGGCCGGTCTATTCCTCGTGATCGTCGTGCGCGGTAGCCCCCGGGGCGTCCGTGGCCAGCGCCGTCATCTCGTCGCGGGAGTATTTGCGGGACTTTAGCCGCTCTTTTTCCTTTTCGCCAACCACCGGCTCTACCCGAAACTCGCGGACGCCCGCCAACTCGTCCTCCAGGTTGAAGGACGGAGGCGCGCGCAACGCGGCTACCTTTGCGATGCCGTGCTCGTTCAGCATGCACTCCATGCCGTTCGAAAGGGTGAAATGGATACGCAGGCGTTTCTTTACCGTGACCTTCCGCAGGTCGGCAAGATTCACCTTTCGGCTCCCTGAAGGCTCTCCTCGTCTTCCGTCACCCCGCCCCTGGCGACCCGCTCCTGGCAGGACACGCAGAACTTGGCCCAGGGGACGGCATCCAGCCGTTTGGTCGAAATGGGCTCCTGGCACTCGTAGCAGACGCCATAGTCGCCGGACTCCAAACGCCGCAGCGCATCCTCAACTTCCCGGAGCAGTTTGATGTCAAGAGTGTTCCGGTTCAGAAAGATCCATTCTTCGTGGCTTTGCTGGCTCAGATCGCCCTCGTCGTGTGGATGCTCTTCCCGGGAAAGCACTTGAGCGGCCTTTTGGGCCGACATGCTCCGCCGCACTTCTTCAACCTTCTTCTCGAGTATCTTTCGATACGTCTCGTATTTGTTCTTCACGCCGCTTTTCATTTGGTTAGCCCTTAAAAGGCCGAACAGATAAGACGCTCGCAAACCCCGAAAAGTTGCAAGAGCACGCAAATTCAACTGCTTGCGACGCCGGACGCGGGTTCTGATATCAGGAAGTTGTTAAATGGCGGGGCCTCGGCGGGAACGGCGACGAGTTAGGATGAGATTTCGTATGCGCGCTTCTATAGTCCTGCTGGCCCTAGGTATTCCCCTGGTACATGCCGAAGTGCGGGTGTGGCAGGGCGTCCTGACGCTGCCCACCTACGAGGAGGGAGCGCCGGATCCCAACCCGCCCTTCGATGCGTTCGCCACCGGACGATTCAATTACCCCTATACCTTGCGGGAGAACCTGACAAACCAGCCCGCCCCGCACGACTGGCGCGCCGTTTTTCTTGAGAACGAGTACCTGAAATGCTCCGTGTTGCCCGATATCGGCGGCCATCT
>Ga0070731_10002321_pt1 | contig 18308 bp, 19 predicted proteins | sample Coa_R1_2_FD_66448 | JGI IMG/M metagenome (GOLD analysis project Ga0070731, IMG submission 66448) | Surface soil microbial communities from Centralia Pennsylvania, which are recovering from an underground coalmine fire - Coalmine... | ecosystem: Environmental > Terrestrial > Soil > Unclassified ... | reverse complement strand
ATTCTTCTGTGAAGTTCCACATATTGTTTTAGCCGGTCATTCATGGTCGTGAGCGCCTGGGCGTCCGCCGCGCTCAGCGGCCCGACCACACGCTCCGTTGACGGCGCCGACGTTGGCGATGCAGACGTGGGCGGGGGCGGCGGGGGCTGCCTATCGCTACTGGTGCAGGCGCCAAGCGCTAAGAGCGCGGCCGCGATGAAACTGACCACACCCTTCTTTCCCTCCAGCGTTAGAAAACCTTCTGCCATTAATTCACTTTCTTCCTTGCGCGCGCCGAATGTAGGTCACCTCAATTGTGCGGTTTTGCGCTTTTTTTCATTTTACTTCGATGCGCCTGAATACTGGACTTAACGAACCGGGTTAGGCCGTGCTTGAACAAAGCTGCGTAGATTTCCGGAGCGATGGTTCGCAAATTCTCGTCCACCACGATTCCGTTATCAACCGTGAGGCCAGCTTCCTTCGCCAACTTCGTTCTTGGCCGCCTGTACCAGCACCGATATAATGTCCCAGCCACAACAATCAAAAGGAGGCTACACATTGCCAGCTAGAAAAGGACCACCAGCCAGAATTGATTCATCGTTGCTCCAGGCAGCACTCATTGGATACGAGCATATGAAGCGGGAGGTCGAGGAGAAGATCACCTCGATTCGGAGTCGCCTGGGTTCTGCAGGTACAGCCGGAGCTCCAACATCCAAACGGACCATGAGTGCCGGCGCTCGAAAGAAGATCGCAGCAGCTCAAAAGAAGCGCTGGGCATTGGCGATAGCGAAATAGGTCCAACCTGAGCCGGCCAAACCGGAGGTGGCCAAATTAAAGACGGCCAAGCCGAAGAGAACGATGAGTGCCGCATTGAAGTTTTATTATTTGCCCGGATCAATACCCTCGAGGTCCATTCTCAAAACCCCCACAATGATGGACACTTTTTTATCTAGCCCTCCCCTCAAGCTCCTCAACGTGTTTGACGAGACTCCTGATTACTTCCTGCTGGGACTCAATCGCCTTTTTTAGTTCGATGACCTGCTCCTGGAGGAGCGTGATCGCGGAGGCATGGTCCGTCATTCTGCTCACGAGCACGTCTACGGTCCTTCTGACGTCATCTGTTGGTTCAGTTGGTTTATCCATGGCTCAGTAATGATCTCACTTTGCAGGCGGTTGAACGGCAACGAGCGAGAGCAGTGAGGGCGATGGCCGGGTGTGGCCAGCCACTCGAAGACATTGCGGACCTGCTCGAGATCAGCCCGGCCGCGCTGCGTCAGCATTTTAGTGATGAACTGTTGAGCGGGGCAATCGAGGCCAATCCGAGCATAACCATAATGCTGTTTGATCGGGCTTTGTCAGGCGACCTCAGGGCAATGATTCATTGGTTGAAAAGCCGGGCGGGCTGGAAGCAAAACAATGTCGTCCACCCTATCTACGAAGAGAAGCCCAGTCTCCCCAATGGGCTAGTCAGGGCCCTCAGAAAGTCGGAGAAATGCCGGAATGCATCAACGGCGGATGGTGTGATTGCCGCCACCCCGGTAAGAACTGGCGCCGCTAGAGGAGGGACTCGGCCGGTATCCCCCACCGCCGTTGTACGACGGGCTGGGGTGGTAACTTGGCATGGGCCGTGAGAAGCTGCCGCCCCCGTTTGATGGCCTGGGCTGGTAGCTCGGCGCAGGCCGCGAGTAGCTGCTGCTCCCAATGGACGGGCTGGGACGATAAGTCTGCGCTGGCCTCGAACCATACGAGCGGCTTCCACTGAAGCTGCGAACTGCACCGCTATAAGAAGGTGCCGGTCGCTCACGAACGACGGGCGGGGTTGGTTGAGCTGCGCGCGATTGCGAACCGAAGCTTCCGAAACGGCCGCTCGTCTGGCCACTACCATTGTTGGTTGCAGCTCCGAACTGACTAGCAGGCCGGTACGGATTCACGTTCTGCCTTGTTGTGGGAACGTTGGGCCGGATGGCTCCATTGCCAGGCTCACCGAATCGAGGCCAGGCCCTGTTTTCGCTCGCACGTCCGCCAGGCGAAGGCGCCGCGGGTTGCATGCGGGCTGGTTCTCCGGCACGCCGCCAACCGTCGCTGGCTGGGCCACCGCTGGTCTTGGACGAGGCACCTAATTGCGGCGAAGACGCCGACCGTTCCGGAATCACTCGATTCGTGCTTGTCTGCGGCGCATTCATCTGAGGCCGATTTGTTTCGCCGAATCGCTGCCAGCCGGTTCCTGCCTGGGGACGGTTCGTCGGTTGCGCCGGAGATCGCTGCGCAATTCCGTTGCTGCCGAGGCCGCCCGCTGCAAGACGCTGGTTTTGTTGGGGTGGAACAATCTGGGTCCGCCCCAAGCCGTTCGCCTGCCGCCCACCTGGGAGGCTAGATCCGTTCGAAGAGATGCCCGCCGCCTGGGCGCTGATCGGCGCCCTGCTAAGTGTTTGTCTGGCGACCTGCTGCATCGCCTGCCGTTGTTGCTCGAACGGTATCCGCGCTACCTGCCGTGGCGACTGGCGCGTCGAGAACTGCCGATTGGGCGTGCGCGGGAGGTTCGCAAGGTTGGCTTGCCGATTCGCGAACTGCAAACTTTGACGAGTGGGCGCTACCGGCACTTGCCCCCTCACCAGGTCCGCTCCTCGCAGATCAGCCGGCGCCACTTGCTGAAAGTGCCGCTGATTTTGACCGAATTGCCCGGCATTGACAGCTGTCACACCGTTGGCCACGCGCGCGTTCCTGTAGATGTTCGTAATGTTGACGTTGTTTAGGATGTTCGTGTTGTTGATGACGGTATGGTTGTAACCTCCAAAACCGCCTCCGTAGCCGCCTCCGAAACCACTATAGAAGCCTCCTCCCCACCAACGATGGCACGTTTCGAACGGCGCGAGCGGAACCCAGCCGATACTGCCGAATCCAAATTCAACTCCGAAGCCATGGCCGAAACCGATGAAGGCCACCAGCGCCGGAGACCAGTAGTAGTGTGGAAAGTCGTATGCGCCAGGGAACCAGGCCCAGCCCAAGGAATCCTCATGGAACCAGTTGCCGTAATGATAGGGAGCCCAGCCCCACGAATCGTCACTCACCCAAGTCCATCCATAGTAATCAATCCAGGCCCAGTGGCCATTGCGGTACGGAGCCCAGTCGGCGGCTACGCGGGGGCGCCAGGCGCGGCCGTATTGGGAGTCGACCCATTCGCCGTTGTCATCCAGATCTTCGGCGCCGTAGATGTCTGGATTCACATATTGAGAGCTGCGCGTGCGTTCGAAGCGACGGTCGCGGTTCTCGTTCCATTGATCCCAGTCATCAAGTGCCGGCGCGGCCAATACTTGGAATTCGGGATCTGCCGCTGTTCCCCGCGCGACAATCATTTGTCCGGCGCGCAGCGGCTCTGATCCGCGCGGCGTGAAAATGTCGGCTTCGCCGGAGCGGACAGCGACCTCCGAGGTACCGTCCTCCCGGATCGTGATGCGGTAACTACCTCCCGTTGTAGGCCGCACCGAAACCTGTGGCGTGTCGATTTCCATCTGCGCATCGGACACACGCAAAACCCGGAATGTCGACGTGCCGTTTGCGACCTGCATCTGGGCACGGTGATAGGCCAGTTCGGTGAGACGCACCTCTGAGTTCTGCCCCAAACGGATCATGTTGGCGGAGTCGAACTGGATTTCGGCGGTCGCGCCGGAGCCGGTCAACAAGCTGTCTTGTACAACCAGCGGTGCGTTGATGGCAGCGGCGACGATCTCGCCAGAGTCCCCACGCTTTACCGATACATCTCCGTTAAGAAAACTGATACGCGCCACTCCCTGGTTAGCGTCATCCGCGGGCTGATCATCGGCCCAAAGGGGATTGGACAGTACGCATCCGGCCAAGATCATCAAATTCAGGAGAGTTGGTTTCATAAGTGCACCCCATACGCTTCCGGTATGATTGATGTACGTTCGACGCCAACGGTTAACATGTTCATAAAAAGTTAATTAAGTCTCAACATCACAGCGGGGCTAAGTGGCTGAAAAGCACCGGTTGCGGGACTAGAACCATGACACCCGCTCGGTTTTTTCCGGGCGACGAAAAAAGTGTATGCAAGCAGAGCTCCTACGTGCGTGGTGGAGGACTATCGGGCCGTCGCAACCTTCGGATATCGCAAGGTTCCGAACTCGGAGGCGGTTCAGCCGTTACTTCCTAGCATTATGACTTTTTTCCGAGGCAGCATAACTCCTTTTCATGAGGCGATTTACGGGCGGCGGTAACCTGAAAAAGCCCGATTCCGTCCAACAAAGCAAGAGAGAAAAAGGAGGCAATTTATGTTGAAGAAATTTGGATTGCCAACATTGCTTCTCGGAGCAGCACTGTCGGTGCTGAACCCGGGCGCTGCTCTCGCAAGGGACTACCACGACCGACATGAGCGTCATGAGTGGCGTGAAGATCGTCATCGATCCCGTTTCCGCGCCCACTTCTACTATGGTCCGGCGTTTGCCAGCGGCTACCATGATCGATGGGGCTATTGGCACCCCTACAGGGGCGGCTACTATGACCGGTGGGGTTACTTTCATCCGAACGGCTACTAAATCGTCGCACGAGTGAATGTTGAGCGCCCGCCGCTAGGCAGCGACTCTTGGTTGCTGCGCTCCGTCCGTTCAAACCCGCGGGCGGAGCTAGGCTGGCGTCAAGCCAGCACCTATACGCACCCACCGCGGCCCCGCAGATTCGGACAAGCCGGCAGAGCGGGCCAGGACTTGACGCGGTCCTGGTGCGAGACACTCCCAAGGGTCGGACCGCGACAGAAGGCTGCCAGAGGCGGCAAGTAAAATCCGGTAGGTACGGTCGATCATGAAAGCCCTTCAGGGAGGAATTACGCGCGGTTCCTGTGCGACCCGTCGAAAACTCGAGTCCCAGCCTTGCCAGGCAGATAATCGCTTCGGCATATCCTTCTGCTCGTAGCCCAACACCAGTCAAAGCGTGCTCAAAACATGCTTTAAACGATCATTCCCGAACCAGGTTTTTTCCTTCAGCCATTGCCCAAAGGCGACGCCAGGTCGCCTTTAAATCCGATCGCCACCTTCTGAAACGAATCGCCAGGCCGAGCCTTAGTAGGGATAACAGGCGTACCCGGGACCATTGCCGCTGGCAACAATGTCGCCGATGCAAACCATGAAATCAGCTTCCACACTCCCGAAATCTGAAGCGGGTTTGCCAAAAACCGCCCCTACTAGTGTTCCCCCGTCACGAGCCTGGAGATAGAGATTGGGTAACACCGAGTAGCTTACAACTGTGCTTCCCGTTCCGCTGGTTGGCGATACGGTGATCCACGGATTCACAACGACAGAAAAGTTGTAGAGTGGTCCAACGCCGAGAGTCCACTGGCAGTCTGGACTCGACGTGTTCAGTTGAAACGTGCCACTCTGTCCCGAGTGTGGGATAAAGAACCCGCCTGGGGGTTGGAGGATTGTCAGCTCGCACTCTCCCCCTCCTACCGCTGAAATGGTGAAGGAGGTGCTCCCCTGATAAGTTTCCTCGGCAAGCGTTCCGCTCACCGTCACCACCACCGGAAATGCCGACCCAACCTGCGCCGGCGCGATCGCGCTTACCGCGAACGACACTACGCCCCCTCCGTCAATCGAGCCCAGATTCCCGTTGGCGACGGTTCCCGGATTTGCCGTGGCGGTTGCATTCGGCAATGCCAGTTGGCCTTGGTTCGACGCTGTGCATTGGACCATCACGCTCTGTAGTGGATGTGCTGGCGCCGGTGCAATGCAGTTGACGCTTACTTCCGGGCCGGCGAAATGCTGGAACGCGTGCGATGTCGCGAGCGCGAATGGCTCGCTCGGTTCCGTAGCGTCGAAATGTTGCACCGATTTCACTTTGACCAGGTACTCGGCCGCGGCAGAGGTCTTGTCGGACACCTGCTCCACGTTATCGACCCTGGATTCCGAAGAACCGATTCTACTCCAGGCACCATTGATTTTCTTGTACAAAAACAGGTCGACATTCTGAAGGGTCGCGAGCTTGGGATGCCGGAACCACGTGAGCGTGGCCTTGAGCGTTGCATTCGCAGGCGCGTTTCCGGTGTACTGCCATATATCGCCCTGCTGCCCTTGGGACGCCGCCATACCCATGAAACAACCGCTAGGCCGGGGTGCGAGCTCATTCGCCGCGACGCACGGGCTCTGTCCATTCTTCTTGCCTAACTCTACCTGCTTTAGCAACGGCTCTAGGTCCAGATACCCCCAACCCGTATCTTTTCTCCAGCCCAGGAAGTCGTTGGCGTCCTTGTAATCGTGGTGTGCGGAGTTGATCAGCATCGCTTTGGCTGCCAATCCGTTGGTAACCCCGGTGCCGGCCAGTAAAGCAACCGCTCCCGTGACTTCGGGAGCCGCCAAGCTGGTCCCCGTTGCCGAATCATAATGGTTGTCCGGTTTGGCGATCGGGACGTAGGTGCCAGGAGCGACCAGATCGGGTTTCTTGCGACCGTCTATTGTCGGGCCGATACTACTGCTGCCCGTCTGGTCGGGTCTCGACCGCTTATAGATGACATCGTCCTCACGAGTGTCGGTATCCTTCGTGTCCATTCCCCCGACCGTGATGACGTTGTAAGCGACCCCCGTGTCGCAGATCGATTTGTCGCCGTCGTCGCCCAAGTTTCCGGCGGCGACTGCGAGACTGATTTCCGGTTGAAGGGGGACAAGGGCGTCGAGTAGCTTGGCGAGTATCGGATAATCCTCTGCTGCTTTGGCGCCGATGCTCAGATTGAAGATCCTCGTATTGAGAGCGGGAAGGGCGGGAAGAGCGACGCCGGCTTGCTGGAAACGGCGGCCCGCAATCGCGCTGCTGAGAGCATCCACTACGTCGGCATTGTTTGACTCTTCTTGGGAAGGCTTACCGCCTTGCGCCGCTTTGGTGTAGCACATCACCTCCAGACTCTGGATCGAACCACCCTCCTTGCCAGCTCCGCTGGCGATGCCTTGCACAATAATTTGGTGCGCGGCCTCCAGACCCAATCCTGTGACGACGGAGGCAACCTCGGTCCCATGCGGATCGAGATCTGGCCGGCAGCGGTTTGCGTCGAGATAGTAGAGGTGTTTCCGTGGGGCGGCGAAAAGGTATCCATTGAAGTGAGTGATATTTGTTTGAATGGCGCTGTCCACGATGGCCACAGATTGACCGTCTCCCTGGTTCTGGCCGTTTTGCCAGAAGAGTTCGGCATTAATCGCCTCCACATTCGTAGTGCCGAATCCCGAACTGGTACCAACCAAAGAAATCCGGGCGATTTCGCGCATCTGTTCGAGAACAGGCAAAGAGGCCGCCGGAATTTCGGCGGCGAGCATGTTGATGGCCCGGTAATGCAGGACGTTCCTCGCCCCAAGCCCGAGGAGCTTCGCTTCCATGTAATCTTGCTGTGGACCAATCTCGGCCTCGATTTGCCGTCCCGCCTCCTCGCGGAGCTCGACGGTGAGAGCATCCAAGTCCTGGCGTGCCTGACGCAGTTGAGGATTGTGAGGAATCGGCGGATCGGCCAGGTATTGAGACCGCGCTCGCGCAGCGTCGATCCGTCTGTTTTGGTCCTCCTGCACCCGCCGGAAGATCTCTGATTGCGGCTGACTCGGAAGCTCGATAAAGACTCGAACCATCCCGCCCTGTTTTGCTAGGTCCCACACCTCCGGAGCGATCTTAGCGGACGACTGTGCGCTCAAAGGAGCCAGTGCTATCGTCCAAACTAAAACCAACCTGCTAATCCATAGCGGGCGGCCGCATAGAGACATCGTGTGGATGCGCATAGGGTCTCTTTTCTGAAAGGTAAGGAACTTACGTTCGTCCTTGTTTTTCATTTCCTTAGTCTTTCCACCTTCTAAGTGCAGTTCGTACGCCAATCGTTACGAGTGGCTAACCAGCCCCGTTGAACATCGGGAAAAGATTGCCCTGCATCGAGATGGCGTTTGGAGAAAACCGCCGTCGCTACCGTCGCCTTCGTCCAGAGCTATCCGAACAGATAGTTACCCCGCACGAACAGATAGTGTTTAGCAACCACAAAACTAGGATTGACTCCGTCGTTGGCGCCTGATAGCGTCAGAAACCTCAAAGGAGGTTCAAATTGAGAAAAACCGTCTTCGCGGGACTTGCTCTGCTTCTGGTGCTTTCTACCTTCTCACCAATCGTACAAGCCGACCAGACAACGCTAGAAGCTCTCCTTGCTGATCCCACAGCCTCTATCTCGGTGGGGAGCTTAACCTTTAATCATTTCACTCTTGATACGTTTGGACTTGGGCAAGGACCATCGCCCAGCGACGTTACAGTGGGCGGAATCGCCTTGAACGGGGAGAGTGGGCTCCAATTCACCGGGCAATATGGCCCTGGATTTCGTGTCTTTAACCTAATGACTTTTGACGTCAGCACGGCGGATTCCTCCGCGCTCCTGGACGACGCGACCCTGGCCTTCGATGCCCCGCCGATCCTGAATCCCGACGACCCTGGTCAGGCTTCCGTCGAGTCACTCATCTACCGCCAACCGTTTTTTCCGCGATTTGATACGGTTGGCCACTTACTCGTCTGCACGGAAGCACCTACGAATCCAGGGCTGTGTCAGGGGCAGAACAAACTGGTGGATCATGCGCCGTTTATGGAGCAACTGGGTCCGCCAGGACTGGTCGAACTCTCCTCAGCCCATGTCCAGCTGGAGATAAGTGTAGATTTGAGCACGTTGGTATTTGATCCGGCTGACTCCATCGCCAAGATTGGGCAGGTGGACCTGACTTTTTCCCAGGTTCCCGAACCCGCAACGTTTATGCTGCTCATGACCGTTTTAACGGCATTGGCGTGGCAAAGAAGGCGGCCATTCTATAAGCGCCGGAGTCAAAATAGACCAGTAAACGCCGCGTGAACGGCGTTACGACGCCGCAAAGACATAATACCTTCACCTGCGCGGGAACCGTCTTCCAATAAACAATTTGATGCGGGATTTCCATTCCCGGCTTCAAATAGACCGAAAGAGGTTTTGGCGCACCCGTACCAGCTCGGGTATGTTGTCTTGATACCGTCCAGCACAGACCAGCTTGGAAGGCCGCTCGATGGCCACGAACGTATAGCAATCGCCTAGGTTTTGATCGTCATCAGGACGGACGCGCTTTTCTTTTTTCCCGATGAAACTCCAAACTTCATCCGCTTCCACGTCGCGCACTTCGACGTTGCGGATTTTCTCGGCCATGATCCGTTCGCATTTTTCACCGGCCAAAACCAGGAGCTTGAGAATCGTCGTGTGGTGGACGCCGGAATAGCGGCACCTGGTCTGCGGTTATCATCGCAATTCAGGGTAACTCGATAGGCTCCTACGACATAACCCCTGATCTGAATACCTACGTGAATAACGGCGGTCGGTTGATTGGCACCGATTGGGACGCCAGCGACGATTCTGCTTTTTTTTCGCTGTTCGATGCGGCTCCGGTGGGTATCAACAACACCTCCATCACTAACGATGGCAACGCTTTGTTCAACGGAATCACGGGGGATGTCAGCCTCGCCAATCCAGGCTGGGGCGTTTACGATCAATCTTTTACCGCGCTAGCCGGAGGTACTGGAATCGGCCCGAGTGGCAGTGGATTCGGTATCATCGAGGGCAACAACGGGCAAACATTCCTGGATGGTGCACTGTTTGACACGTACAAGTCGCCAGGTCAAGGCCAGCAGCTAGTGGCAAATGAACTCGCGGCTGGAACGTTTCGAACGCAGCGACTTGCAGATTCCACAGATGCCGTGCCCGAGCCAGGAACATTTGTACTTCTGCTCGGAGCGCTCGGTGGGCTGATGTTGGTCCGAGCAACCAGCAACAAGGGCAGCGCTGGAACGATTTTATAGAGACAGCATCGGCGTTTGATGGATAAACTCGCGGTATTGGCGTGGACTCCCGTCGTTAGACCCTACCCTCAAATGCAGGCAAAGACGGTTTGGGCAGTTCCTTGATGCGTTATGCGGCGTTTCTTGCTTGGGGCCAACACTCTCCCTGAAGATCGGAGCCATGTCCGTCTCCACAAAGAGAGCCTCCGCCTCCGTTCAGCCGACGCGGGCGGCAGGCGAAATAGAGCAAAGCCGGAGAGAACGAAAGTAGCACTATGCGATATCTTGCGATTTCTTGAACTCATCGATCCACTTCGCGCCGACGCGCTAGTGCAGTCGAGTCGAATAGACGTACTCGATTAAATCATACGAGGCGTCGAACACCGACTCGTAGACTTCAGCGCCGCGTAGCGGCGCACGATACATCCGGAACCAGTGAACGCATGGTCGCGAGCTTCCTCCGACTGTTCGCCAGCATCAGCAGTGTGGGTTCTGGAATTGGAGGCGCAGACGAGGTCCATATCCCTGAGGGGTTGATCCTGTCATTCGCCGAAATTGCATCCGCGACCATGTCATTACGCTGCAACGCGTTCATAACGGTGATGGAGACCGCCCAACTGCGGGATCGTGATGATCCTGCCGATGCTCGAATCGTGGCGGATCCCACAGCTTTCTACGAATTACCGGGCATTCTCTCTCGCCCGGTATTCCTTCAGTTTGTTTTGTAAGGTTCTCAGGCTGATTCCAAGAAGCAGCGCCGCGCGCCGCTTGTTGTTGCCGGTGTACGCGATCACGCGAAATATCAGCAGCCTCTCGGCCTCAGAAACGGTAGTCCCAATGGGAAACTCCGCAGCCGCCGCTCCATTCGCTGGTTGAACCTGAAAAGGCGGTGATAAGTGTTTGAGCTTCAAACTGCCGGCAGCGGCCACAATCAGGGCGCGTTCCAAAACGTTGCGCAACTCGCGTACGTTGCCGGGCCATGAATGCCGACGGAAAGCTTCCAGCACCGGTTCGGAAATATCGCTGACCCTGCAGCCGTGCTTCCGGTTCAAATCGACGAGCAGCGTCCCAGCGATTAGGGGAATGTCCTCCGTGCGTTCGCGCAGAGCTGGTAGGTGGATATGGAATACATTCAAGCGGTAATAAAGGTCCTTTCGCAGACGACCGGTGCGAACCGCCTCTTCCGGAACCTTGTTAGTAGCGGCTACCACCCGCACGTCAACTTTGAACTCAGCCTTCCCGCCCAGCCGCCTCACCTTTGAGTCTTCCAACACGCGCAGCAGCTTGGCCTGGGTGAGCATGGGCATTTCCCCAATCTCATCCAGCAGCAGCGTTCCGTTCTGGGCTACCTCGAAGCAGCCGGAGCGGCGCTCGGAGGCGCCCGTAAATGCACCTATCTCATGACCAAACAATTCCGACTCGATCAGCGTGTCCGGCAAGGCAGCGCAGTTGATGGCGAAAAATGGCCCTTGACGGTTGGGATTGAGCGCGTGGATCGTGCGGGCCACAAGTTCCTTTCCAGTCCCGCTTTCACCCGAGATCAGCACACCGGCGTTGGTGGGTCCAGCTTGTTGTAGCAGCGCGAAGACCTCCTGCATCTTCGCGGACTGGCCTATGAGTTCACCGAGCGACCCCTGATATTGCATTTGGCGCTGCAGGTTGCGGTTGGTGGAATGCAGTCTGCTCTGTGCCGCTGCCCGGCGCAGTAGCACCTGCATCACGTCCGCCTGAACCGGTTTTTCCAGAAACCAATAAGCGCCTAGGTCTTTGACGGCTTTGACCGCAGCCTCAATGCTGCCGAAAGCGGTGAGCACGATTGCCGGCGGTGTGTCTCCAATCTCCTGCAGTCGCTGCAACAAGGTATAGCCATCGATCCCGGGCATGTGGAGGTCCGTTATAATCACGTCTGCAGAAAAACTCGCCAGCTTTTCCAACGCCTCGGCGCCGTCGCACGCCATGTCCGCCTTCATACCCCATGCTTCCACGATTCCGGCCAAGCCCGTGCGCTCGCTGGCCTCGTCGTCGACGATTAATACTCGCAACGGCACATTCATATCCGCTTGAGAGTCTCTGTTAGACCCATGCAATATCCAAGGACAGTCGCCGGGAACGTCAGCACGCCATTCCAATCGGCACGCGGGTGGAAAGTTCATTTTTGGTTGAGAAAGAACTGATCGAACGCCCACTACGTTTGCGCCGAAACCGAACTTGAGCGGCTAGCACGCCTCAATTACGCGCTTCCGTCATCCTCGACGGTAAGGGAATCCAGGAGGCTCAAATTCGGCAAGCGCCATCCGCGATATCCGAACCATGGACGAACTCGTGGCGACAACGCTTTCGCAGCAGCGGTCTAGCATATGGCTACCAGCACGGATTCGGCAACAACGGAACGGAGCCCGCCTCTCCGTCGTCAGCAGCCCGCGTACTCCCCTCCGCTGAAGAGCACGGCTGTTGATACAGTCTAAGCAGCGGCGCCTACATGTATCTTGCCGCCCACGGTGGTAACTCTTAAGGAGTGGAAATATTGTGCCCCTTCAAGTGTCAGCGTGGCCCGGAACAACCCGGCGAAGAAGTGACGCCTCTGATCGCTGCGAAACGGCTGGTTACAATGATTGGTCAGGACGAGTAGATCTTCTGCGGCCAGATTCTCGAAGGCATCTTGCAAATCCCGGCTGGTGAATTGATCTGCAAACCGGAGTACCTCCGTCTGCCACCTCCGCCAATCCTCTACGTGCGAACCACCAAACACGAAGCCCACGAGGAAGAGAATTGCTCCCTCAAGGTCAGTGCATTCGCGTAACATTCTCCTGCCTCCCAACAGTCGAACAGCAGCTTATTGGCCAAGCCTGTAGGAACCTGAAAACGAACACAATTCTGGTGCCGCCACATCTGTTGGTGACCGGAACGTTTTACCGCCAGGGAGTTCTTACATGAGGAGCTGCTGGCATCGCAATTTTGGGCGGTGGTTCAGTTTGAAACCGCCGCGCGGGTCGATTCAGCACTCTGGGCCTGTCGGCCCGCGCCGGGGGCCAGGACGTCTAACGGAGGGTTGCTGGTCACCAGCGTGGCACTACGTTCGTACCTTCGGCGGAGCTTGACTCGTCCGCAGTCCCAAGTCGCGTAACTGGCGACCGATCGCCCAGTTCGATCATGAAGCCGACTTTAAGCACTACTTGAAATTCGTGCACCTGGCCGTTGACGATCCTTCCGCGCTCTTGGACGACCTCGAACCAATCCATGTGACGGACCGTCGCCGACGCGTCGGCGACTGCGGCTTTCACGGCTTCAGTGAAGCTCACCTGTGACGTGCCGACGAGCTCGATGGTTTTGTATGTTCCGGGCATTCCGATGACCTCCTTTCGGTCTGTTCCACACCAATTCTCGCTACTATTGGATGGCGTTGCAGGGTTGGCAACACACGTCCAATTCGAAAAATGTAACTCGCCCCAGTTGAATCTGATTCCCGGTTGCGGCCCGACACCAAAGTTGTCTTTCATTTGTACTGCCTGTCTCACCAGCAGGTTGCGGTAGCGCAGCACCCGTCTGCGGTCCCGAATCTCGCGTGACGCCATGTGGCATTCTAGGAAGTAGTCGCAACGCAGTAAGTCACCGATTTTCCGCGCATCCACGAAGTGGCCGGTATGAACAGCGATAGGGCGTTTTACGCCCAAGTAGCTCAGCTTGAGTAGTCAGGCGCCGGCTTTTCGTGGCGGTGCCGTGCTCCCTTCAGCTAGGAAGTTGACCAGCTCAGCATTGACCTGATCCGCATGGGTCCAGGTGATGCAGTGCGGCCCACCTTTCACTACAAGTGATCGAGCGTTCTTGACCAGCTTCGCGGTCCGCTCGCCCGACGCGCTAATCGGCAAAATCCGGTCGGCATCGCCGTGAATGACCAGCGTGGGCACGTCGACGCGGGCCAAGTCTTTGCGAAAGTCCTCATGCCACGTCGCCACACAAGCCAGACTAGCGGTGGCCGACGAGCCCGCGGCGACGTTCCAGCTCGCTTGCACCGTTTGTTCGCTGACACGCTTGCCCAGCAACAGATCCGTGTTGTAGAAATTCTTGAAAAATTCGGTGAAGAAGGCGTAGCGATCCGCAGCGACAGCTTTCTCGATCCCCGCGAAGACGCTGCCGTCCACACCCTCCGGATTGTCCGCGGCCCTCAGCAGGTAGGGCGGGACTGCCGAGATAAACACCGCTTTGCTCACACCTTTCGATCCGTACTTCCCGATGTAGCGCGCGACCTCGCCGCCGCCCATGGAGAAACCTGCAAGCGCGAAATCATGGAGTTCGAGCTTGCGAGCGATTTTGTGAAGGTCCTCGGCAAAAGTGTCATAGTTGTAGCCCGTGGTCGGCTGGCTGGATTTTCCGAATCCTCTGCGGTCATAGGTGATGACACGACGACCTGCGGCCAGAAGTGCGGCGGTTTGCTTCTCCCAGGAAGCGCCATTCAGCGGATATCCGTGGATCAGCACCACCGGCTTACCGGAGCCGTGATCCTCATAATACAGATCGATATTGCCGGAGTTTTCTTTCCCGACGGTAACGTATGGCATTGAGATTCTCCTTCTGCGCATGCGTGCGCGCTAATAATCGTCAGATGTCTCCACCCACGTTTCCGTCTCAACGATTTTCCATAGAGTTTGTCTCGTTTCAGTTGTTGCCTGGCATTTTGCTGCGGCGCTGTACAATAAACCACGGGTAAAACACGGCGGGGACAGGAATGGACTATAAGGGACGCACCACCGGTTTTAGAGTTGCCGACGATAAAAAGACCTTCACCATCATTCGGAAGGTTGGTCGAGCGTGGAGGCCGTGGGGTGGAAACCGGGGCATTGGGGAGCTTGCAGACGCCGACGCTCATCAGAACAAACAGGTATACTGCGCAGTCGATCTCGTTTGGGAATTGCTTTCGCATGAGAACCCAGCGGCCAGAAGCAAGATACGCGAAATTTCAAACTGACCTGCGACCCATTGTCGTCGCCGGAGAGTTTTTCGGGCGGCGGAATTGTCGTGAAGCCGTGGCCGATCTCGCCGACCCCGTCATTCTCCCAAAAGAGCCGCAAAGCGCGTATCGCCAATATTTTAGCGGAGGGCAGCTAATCTTAATGGGTTGCGGCTGGCTGGGGAAATTGGTGACAGGGAAGGGGAAACCGAACTAGGAGCTGCTCAACCAGGTGCTGTCCATGTTGCTCTCCTTCCGTCGGTCGCAGCCGACGACTAAAGCCTACGCTCAAAGGGGCGCCCCCTCATAATGCGTTAACAGACCGATGCCGCCGACCGAGCGCCTTACTGATCCTTTGATACGATGTTTTACGACAGAGATTGTCGGCAATCCCAATTAAAGTTCATTTGAGGGCGCACGAAGGCCTTCAATTAAGGAGATCTATATAAATGTCATCGGCTGCAAACGCATCAAGCAAAGATAAGGTAACGGTTCTTACGGCGGAAGAACTTCTGGCTCACTGGCAAGGACATCGCCGCCTCACGCGGCGGATGATTGAGGCTTTCCCGGAGGATAAGCTCTTTAGTTTTTCGGTCGGCGGTATGCGCCCGTTTTCAGAACTCGCGATGGAATTTATCAAGATGGCGGCACCGATTGCGCGCGGTGTCGCGACGGGCAAGTGGGCGTCGCTCGATGAATCGCCATCACCGGATACAAAGGCCGCCCTGTTGACCCTGTGGGATCAAGCAACCGAAGAGATCAACGCGGTCTGGCCGACGATTCCAGTGCACCGTTTCGGAGAGGTTGACAAGGCCTTCGGGCAATGGGAGAACACCGGAATCAACACGATTTTGTACGCGATTGACAATGAAACGCACCATCGCGGTCAAGGATACGTCTATTTGAGGGCGCTTGGTATCGAGCCACCCGCTTTCTATGATCGGAGTTGATGGGACGTCTTCGACGCAGGTTCGACCTGATGAGGGACTTGAAGTCAAACGAGGGTGTAGATTTTGCGATGTTTGAGATGAAGCTCAATCTCAGGTGTCCGAGTATTCATCGGGAGCATATAATCAATGGCTGCGCGCACGGCAATCCGCCTAAATGGGCTCGCCAAAGGGCTGGGCTGTCCAAGGGCGCCTCGATACGGATGGATCAGGATCAAGGTCTGATGCCGCTAGAGTGCCGGCACGAACTCAATGCACACGGGGCGTGGAGCCTCGCCGATGATACCCGTTAACTTCAATCGGCCGCTATTCGGACCGATCCGAAAGATAACGACGTTGTCGCTGTCCTGATTGGCAGCGAATAGATAAGAGCCCGTGGGGTTGATGGCGATGTTGCGTGGTGTCTTCCCGCCCGTCGGCACTATTTCGACTTGAGTCAGTGTCCCTTGCACGCGGTCTATGGCGAACACCGCGATGCTGTTGTCTCCACGGTTGGAACCGTAGAGAAAGTTTCCATTCGGATGCACCACGATCTCGGCCGCGGCGTTTTTGCCGGAAAAGCTCTTTGGCAGGGTAGAAACAGTCTGGATTGCGGCGAGTGAGCCACGCAGGGCGTCATACTGGAATACTGTGATGGTTGAAAGCAGTTCGTTGATGACGTATGCAAACCTGCCGCTGGGATGAAATCTGAAGTGACGGGGTCCGGACCCGGGATCGACGTTCGCGAACGGAGGATCGTTCGATGACAAAGTCGCATGCTTCGGGTCGAAGCGATAAACCAGCAATTGGTCCAGGCCAAGATCAGCGGTGACCACAAAGCGATTGTCGACAGATGCTTGAATTGAGTGTGGTCGGGCTGCCCCCTGCCCTTGTTTGTTCCCACGCGAGCCCGACTGTTGGATAACCGTAGTTGCTTCACCCAGCCTCCCGTCCTCCAGTAGAGGGAAAACTGCTATGCTGCCGCTGGTATAGTTTGCCACCAGCAGGCATTTGCCCGTCTTGTCTACGACCAGATCCGAGGGGGCGCCACCACGCGAGGGTATCCTATTCAAGAACGTGAGCTTGCCAGTTTTTCGATCAATGGCAAAAGCGCTGATCGAACGGCCGAGCGAGCTTTCGGTTTCGTTCACAGCATACAGGTATTGACGGTTGGGGTGCACGGCGAGGAACGAGGGGTTGACGGACTCAGCCATCAAGCCCAAGGCTTCAAGCTTACCCGCGGCGGGCTGGAAGCGGAAGCCGTAAATCCCCTTGCTCTTCCCGTCCGTATACGTGCCGATGTACACGAACTCGCCGCGGTCGTTTGACGGTGCTGCTAGTAGTGCCCCGAAACAAAGCAGCGACGACAGTCCCGTGACTGCAATGACTGCTATATTGGCGATCTTTGTCAAGGAGTTTAGGGGTAGTATGGCAGACTGGATTCGCCCCGCGCCAATGCCTTCGTCGTTCGAATCAACTAAGGCGACAGCCACCTCGACTGCGGTTCCGGACCCAGGATCAAACGAGACCTTCAGGCTCTGCCGCTTATCGGATTTGGCGCGCGGGTGCTTCCGTTGCTCTTTGCTCACTGGTATAGCCTTAAGTTGATCTCGCAATAGCCATCGGCGGAGATCGGGACTCGCTTTAGGCACGGACCTCAACTCGAGATGCTTTTTAGCTCCTGTCCTTCTCGAAAAGTCGACCTGGACTCGCGCGCTTCCAACAGCGGGTCAACCGGTGGATATTGGCTCGACGATCGAGAAAAAAGTGGATGCCGAAGGGGGTCAAGAACTCCGGCTTTGCTTTATATCGGCGGTTTCCACAACTAAATCTAGAGAGAGGCTGAGGGTCAGGTTGGGTAATGAGGATGGTGTCCAATTCTGGGTGTAGGCCGTTCTCCCGTCACGATGCGATGTTCAGCGTCTTGCGCGTGAGGGGTAAGGCCGCAGCGAAATGCTCTTTCCAGTATGATGCAGGCGGCTCGGGTGAGCTGACACAGGTCACTCCGCACCCTGAGTGCAGAGGTCATCTGGACCCGGCAGCGCGAGCGGTGGAAGCACTGGACTGGACGCCACAACGATCCGGGCAACGATTGAGCTGCTCTCCCCTTGGGTGGGTGACCTGCCGAATGGATGTGCAAACAAGGCGGACTCCTCCGTCCGGGTTATCATCACAGCGCGGCGCATCGTCGGAGCCGGCTCTACGATTCCTCGGCCGGTGCCCTCCGCAATAATTTCGTCAGCGGCGCAACGCGACCATTCGGTCCTACAATGACCTGCGAATACTGCCGATTATGCCCGGAGTGTCGCGTGCGACCGAAGGCTTTTCTGCAAGTGCCCCCAACCGTGCCAGATTCGGGAATGGCCCTCTTGAAATTCCCAGTTTAGCGATGGAGCACTTTCCGGTAGTGCGTCTTCCATGAGAAGGCCCACTCCCCACTTTTCGACCTGACTTGCGGGCAGATTCGCCACGCTATAATCGTGCGCTTGGGGCAATCTCCTCTCTTTGACCACGATTTCCGGACGGCGCGACCCGCACGGACCGTGTACTGCCACCAAGAGTTCCTCGATAAACTCGCGGCCCGGCGGACGGAGCCGGTTGGCAAACGAACCGCGCTGCTGATGCAAAAGATGGCCGTGGACATCGCCCGG
>Ga0070731_10002320_pt1 | contig 18308 bp, 22 predicted proteins | sample Coa_R1_2_FD_66448 | JGI IMG/M metagenome (GOLD analysis project Ga0070731, IMG submission 66448) | Surface soil microbial communities from Centralia Pennsylvania, which are recovering from an underground coalmine fire - Coalmine... | ecosystem: Environmental > Terrestrial > Soil > Unclassified ... | reverse complement strand
ATGTGCTCGCCCAGAAACAGCACGCCCATGGCGGCGGCAAACGGTGGCTGCAAGTAAGAAAACGCGGAGACGCGCGAAGCCGGTACTCGCGTTAACGCGTAATAGTAAATCAGGTAACAAACGACCGATGGAAACACGGCCATGTAAATCAGGCTAGTCCATCCAGCGGCGGTGACGCGGTCAAATGCGAAGGTCCGGAACCGCCACCACACGAAGGGTACGAGCGCAAGCGCACTGCCGATAAACGCAAATGCGTTGACGGCGAGAGAACTGTGGCGCACGGTGGCGCGCTTGCCCAGCACGGTGAACGCGGCGAATCCCAGCGCCGCCACAAATACCAGTGCATCGCCCAGCAGAGAGGCGCCGCCCCCTGTCCTCCCTTGCGCCTGAGTCACCAGCACCGCTACGCCCGAGAGTGCAATACCCATGCCCGCAACCTTCATGCCGGTGATCCGCTCCTGCTTCACCGCCGCCGCGATCAACAATACCAGGATCGGACTCAAGCCAATTAGCAGTGCGGAATGCGCCACGCTGGTGAGACTCAAGCCGGCGACGAACGCAATCTGATTTCCGGTATTGAAGAATGCCAGTGCCACCAGCAGCGGCAAATCTTTCCACATGGAGTGCTGGGCCGGCGCGCTAGGCTTCTTCAGCCAGTAAATCGGCGCCAGGAACACTCCGGCGAAAATAATGCGCAGCGAACCCAACAGAATCGCGGGAAACTCTTGCAGCGCGACTTTACCTACGATGAAGTTGGACGCCCACAACGTCACCATCAGCATGATCAGCGAATAGAGGACGAAGGGGCCGTTCAACCGGCGGTCTCCTCGCGGACGGTAATCTGGCGCAGAAAATCGTGATCGATGGCGTAGCCGAATCCCGGATCATCGCGAATGACAATCGTGCCGCGCGGCGTGGTCTCGACCGGCGGGGTGATGATGTCACGCGCCCAGTAGCGCTTGCTCGCAGAGACATCGCCCGGCAATACGAAATTGGGCAGCGTGGAGAGCGCGATGTTATGCGCGCGCCCAATGCCCGCCTCCAGCATGCCCCCGCACCAAACTGGAATTCCGGCGGCTTGCGCGACATCGTGAACCCGCTTGGCTTCGCGAAATCCGCCCACGCGCCCCAGTTTGATATTGATAATGCCGCAGGCTTTCATGGCAATCGCCTGCTCGGCGTGATGGGCGGAGCGAATACATTCATCGAGACAAATCGGCGTCTGCAATTGGGCCTGCAATGCCGCGTGATCGATGATGTCGTCGTGAGCCAGGGGCTGTTCGATCATCATCAGGTAGTAATCGTCGAGCTTTTTCAGATGCGCGGCGTCCGCCAGTGTGTAAGCCGAGTTTGCATCCGCCATCAACTTGATAGACGGAAACCGCTCGCGGACCTGGCGCACCACATCCACATCCCAGCCGGGCTTGATCTTCATCTTGATGCGCTGGTAACCGGCTTCCAACTCGCGCCCGATTTTTTCCAGCAACTGCGGCACCGATTCCTGAATGCCGATCGAAACGCCACACGGAATCTCGCGCCGCGCGCCGCCGCCGATGTGGGCCCATAGCGGTTTATTATTCAGCCGCGCTTCCAAATCCCAGACCGCAACTTCCAGCCCGCCCCGCGTCATGCGATGGCCGCGGATGCCGGCCGTGAGTGGAGCCACGTCATCCGCACTCGCCAGCGGCTTGCCCAGCACTGCCGGCGCGACATAATCGCGCAGCAGCAGCCACGATGCGTCGGTCCATTCTTCGTTGTAGAACGGATGCTCGCCCGCCGTCACCTCACCCCAGCCGGATGCACCGTCGCCGATCGCTTCCACCAGAATGATCTGCCGTTCGTATGTGCGGCCAAAGCTGGTTTCGAAAAAACTCACCAGCGGCATGCGGACCTGGCGCAGCACGATCTTGTCTATCTTCATGGCTACCCTTTGCGCTCCCATCGCCCCAGAAGATACGTCCCCGTCTCCGGCGATTTCTCGAAACCAATCACCGCCAGACCCTGCCCGAAATACTCTTCGAACTGCCGGCCCATGTCTTCCTGAATCTGGCGAGCGCGTTTGGGATCCTCGCTGCGAATAGCGGCGATATTGGACGGCGCGGAGATTCTCGCCTCAACCGCCGGGCGCGTAGTTTCGGGTTGACCGCTCACGATCGCCTGCGCGCGATCGCTAGCGATCCACCATTCGGCGATCAGGCGGTCGGTGGGCAAGCCACCGTGCAAGTGGCTGCCGGTAATTCCATACTGATTGTGAACGTAGCGCCGCACGATCGCGCCCAGCCGCTCGATATTGAAATACGCGTTCTTGAGCTCCAGCGGATCGAAGGTCCACTCGATCAAATCGACACCCTTGGCCAGCGCATCTTCCCGCTGCCGCAATTTCATCAGACGGCCGAGGCCCGTGTTGCGATACTCGGGCAGCACGCCCAACATGTGGCTGTGCAGATACGATTTTCCGCCGGGCTTCAGTCCCGGAATGCCCAGCAGAAAACCCACCATGCGCTCGCCGTCATAGGCGCCAAACACCTGGCCGCCGACCTTGGTCGCGACGACGAACAGGCGCAGCGGAAGTAATTCCAGATCCGAAAATCCCCAGATCTCGCGCTGCAGTTCGACGGCGTCGCGCAATTCCTGGTGCGTGGTGAGCGCGCGCAGCGTGACCGCGGACGGGCTCACGGCTTCGCCTCCTGCCAAAGCAGCTCCATCTCCGCGACCGTCGACTCCGCGGGCGATTTGCCACGCTCCGCCAATTTCTTCTCGACGTAGCCGAACCGGCGGCGAAACTTGGCGTTGGATTTGCGCAGCGCCTGCTCCGGATCCACTTTGACGAAGCGGGCCAGATTGACCAGCACGAACAGCAGGTCGCCGGTTTCCTCTTCCAACTCTTCGCGCGATACTTTGCGGCGGGCCTCGGCAAACTCGGCTAATTCCTCGGCTAGTTTGTCGAGAACCTGATCGGCATTTTCCCAATCGAAGCCGGCCTGCGCGGCTCGCGACGAAATCTGCTGCGCCTCCACTAGCGCCGGCAGCGCGCGCGGGACGGAGCCGAGTAGCGTTTGCTCTCCGGGGCTGGTCTCTTTTTTTTCCTCGGCTTTGATTTCGCTCCAGCGCTTGCGCACGTCGCCCTCGGTGAGCGCCGTCTCGTCGCCAAACACGTGCGGATGACGGCGAATCAGCTTCTGATTGATCGCGTCAAGCGCATCTTCGATGCGAAATAGATTCTCCTCGGCGGCCATCTGCGAAAAGAACACCGCTTGCAGCAGCAGGTCGCCAATCTCCCCGCTGAGCTCTTTCCAATCGCGCGCGTCGATCGCCGCCATCACTTCATAAGTCTCTTCCAGCAGAAAAGGCTTGATAGTGTCGAAGGTCTGCTCGCGGTCCCACGGGCAGCCGCCCGGCGCGCGCAGCCGGACCATCAGGTCCACCAGTTGTTGAAACTTCTCGCCTGCGCCGGAATTTTCCATGATTCGTAAGGAGGAAACGAAGGCCCCGGGATAACCTCTAAATTAACATAGAGTCTTCTCCGTGCTCTCTGCGATCTCTGCGTCTCTGCGAGAAATGTTTTGTTGGATGTTGCGTTGTAAAATAGCTAGACGTGAGCGAAGTCGAAAATACCAACGAAGAACGCATCCCGATTCCCACCGCATCCATCGAATTTCTGACGATGTCCCTGCGGACGCAAGCCGAATTACAGCTAGGCCTGCTGCATTTCGGCGAAGAGAAAGACCGGCCCCAACCGGATTTCCAGTTAGCCCGGCACAGCATCGATCTCCTGGCGGTGTTGCTGGAAAAAACCAAGGGCAACCTGACGCTCGAAGAGCATCGCTTGCTCGAAAACTCTCTCACCGAGTTGCGCTTTCGCTATATCCAGGCCATTTCGCAAGGCCAGAAAAGCTGAATGGCCGCTGCCGGGCCCGTGAAAATTACCGTGCTCGGATCGGGCACCAGTGTCGGCGTGCCCACTCCCGGCTGTCATTGCAAAGTGTGCGCCTCCGACGATCCGCGCGACAATCGCTTGCGTCCTTCCATCCTGATCGGCTATGGCGGCCGCAACGTAGTGATCGATACCACGCCCGACTTTCGCACCCAGGTGCTGCGCGCCAAAGTTGACCGCCTCGATGCCGTCCTTTTCACCCACTCGCACGCCGACCACATCATGGGCCTCGACGATGTTCGCCCCTTCAATTTCCGCCAGAAAACGCGCATTCCGATTTTCGCAGCGCCCGACACGATGGCAGCTATCCATGGCGTCTTCCGTTACATTTTCACCGATGAGGAGCGCGAATCCTCCGTGCCTCAACTCGACACGCACACGCTCAACGGCGAGCCCTTCGATGTTTTTGGAATGGAGTTCCAACCAATTCCGCTGCTGCACGGCCGATCGTCGATTTATGGATTTCGCTTCGGCCGCGCGGCCTACCTTACCGATCACAGCGAGATTCCGCCGGCATCGCTCGACAATTTGCGCGGCCTCGATGTCTTGTTCCTCGATGCGCTGCGCCACAACCCCCACCCCACCCATTCCACTGTCGAAAAGTCCATGCGCACCGTTGAAGAGTTAGCGCCGAAGCGCGCCTTCTTCACCCATATTTCCCACGATTTGGGGCACGCGCAAACCGAAAACCGACTGCCGCCAAACATTCGTCTGGCCTACGACGGCCTCGAACTCGAAGTGGCGGAGGACGCCTGATTGTCCGCTGATTTCCGCATCTTCCGCAGCCTTGAAGAAGCCGCGTCCGCGTTCGGTCCGTGTGCCCTCACGATCGGCAATTTCGATGGCGTGCACATCGGCCATCGCCACATCCTGGGGCGCGTGCGGGAAGTCGCGGAGCAAAATCACTGGAAGGCGTCGGTGATGATGTTCGATCCACATCCCACACGCGTGGTGGCGCCCGCGCGCGCGCCGCTGCTGATGACCACGCCCGAACAGCGCTGTCAGTTGATGCGTTCTGAGGGCATCGTGCAAGCCCTGGTTCTGCCTTTCGATCAGGCGGTGGCGCACCTGACACCAGAGGAATTCGTCGAGCGCGTTCTGGTCGGTGGACTCGGCGCTCGCGCCGTTCTGGTCGGTGAGAATTTTCGCTTCGGACACAAACAGGCCGGCGATACGGTGTCACTCTCCGAACTCGGCAGGCGCTTTGGTTTTCATGTCGAAGTGATTCCTGCGATCTCGTGGCGCGGCGTAGTGGTGAGCAGCAGCGCCGTGCGGCGTCTTGTCCAGGCCGGCGACGTGGCGCGAGCGTGGCGGTTGCTGGCCCGGCCCTTTGCGCTCGAAGGCCGAGTGGTCGCCGGTCATGGCATCGGCTCAAAGAAAACCGTCCCCACGTTGAATCTGGAACCCAAATTTGAAGTTCTCCCCGCAGGCGGCGTATATGTCACGCGAACCACCGATCTCGACGACGCGCGCACGTGGCCCTCGGTGACCAACATCGGATTTCGCCCGACCTTCGACGGTGACCAGCTCTCGATCGAAAGCTACCTGCTCGAGCCATTGACCGGCGAAACGCCGCGCCGCATCGGCGTCGAATTCCTGCGGCGGGTGCGCGACGAGCGCAAGTTTGCCGACCCCGAATTGTTGAAGGCGCAGATCATGCGGGATGTGGCGCGCGCGCAAAGTTATCATCGCCGTCTGCGAAAGTGGACGGTTTGTTACCATAAAAACTTATGAACATATCAGCGGGTAAGCTGCGCCACATGAAGGCGCTTTCCAATTCGTCGGGCGTGATCGCAGCCGCCGCCATGGACCAGAGAGGCAGTTTGCAGAAATCGCTGGCGGCAGGCAAGGGCGTCGACGTCAAGCAGATCACCGACGAAATGATGAGCGAATTCAAAGTCGCCGTCACGAAAATTTTGACGCCGCATGCCAGCGCCATCCTGCTCGATCCCGAGTGGGGACTGCCCGCCGCCAAAGCGCGCAGCGCAAACGCAGGTTTGCTACTCGCCTACGAAGCCAGCGGCTACGACAACACCCAGCCCGGCCGATTGCCCGATCTGCTGCCGCATGTATCCGTGAAGCGCATCGTCGACTGGGGCGCCGACGCAGTCAAGATTCTGATTTACTACACGCCCTTCGACGACCCAAAGGTGAACGATATCAAACACGCGTTCATCGAACGCATCGGCGCCGAGTGTGTGTCGAACGATATTCCGTTCTTCCTGGAATTCGTGGGATACGATCCCGCCGGCGGCGATGAAAAGGGTCTGGCATACGCCCAGCGCAAGCCCGAAATCGTCACCGCTAGCATGGCGGAATTTTCCAAGCCCCAATATTTCGTCGACATCCTGAAAGTCGAAGTGCCGATCAACGCCGAATTCGTTGAAGGCAGCTCCGTCTACAAAGGCCAGAAGGCGTATACGCGCGCCGAGGCACTGGACTATTTCCGTAAAGCCGCCGCCGTCGCTACCAAACCCTTCATCTACTTGAGCGCCGGAGTCAGCAACGCGCAGTTCACCGAATCGCTGCACATGGCCGCCGAATCCGGCACCGATTATTCCGGCGTCCTCTGCGGCCGCGCGACGTGGAAGGAAGGCATCCCGATCTACGCGAAGCAAGGCGTGAAGGCGCTGGAGGACTGGCTTTCGAAAGAAGGCGTCAAGAATATCGATGCCGTCAACCACGCCATCAAAGGCGCCAAATCGTGGCAGGCCAAGCTGGGCGTAACGGCTTCGGCGTAGCGACGCCCAATCAGTAGTGATACCGAGCCTGTAAAAAATCGATCCTCTTCTCGCTGACCTTGTAGACGAGCCGGTGTTCCTGCGTAATGCGCCTTGACCAAACACCTGCCTGTACATACTTGAGGGGCTCCGGCTTGCCGATGCCGCTGAACGGCTCCCTGAGTATTGCTTCAATCAATTGAAGGACGCGGAGAGCGACGGCGCGATTGGCCGTCACCCAATAGCGAATATCTTCGCGAAACTCCGGCTGGAATACCGCATCACGTTCCGCAATGCTACCCAAGTCCCATTTCCAGCCGCAGCTTTTTCACGGTTTCGGGCTTAGCCGCCCGGCGGTTTGCCCTTCCCAACGCCGTCAGCAGGCGCTGTGCGTTCCTGGGAGAGCGGAGAAGATGAGCAGTTTCGATCAGGCTCGCTAATTCCGCCGCGGGAATAAGCGCAACATCGCGGGAGCCCTTGCGCCGGACAACGACTACCTCCTGGTCATCCACCACCCGGTCGAGAACCGATGCCAACTTGTCCCGCAACTGCGTGTAGCTGGTCTCAATAGGCAAAGGTATGTCCTCGACCCATTGTACAGGATTCCTGTACGTCCCGCTTTATCGCGAGGCCGCCGCAACTCCCGCTTCGCGATGGATCGCGCCTAGATCCACGCCTTCCCATCGAGCCACCACTGCCGACGCCAGGCAATTGCCCAGCACGTTCACCGAAGTCCGCGCCATGTCCATGAACGCGTCCACGCCCAGAATCACCGCGACGCCTTCTATCGGCAGCCCAAAAGTGGCCAATGTTCCGGAAAGAATCACCAGCGACGCGCGCGGCACAGCGGCGACGCCTTTGCTGGTCAGCATCAACGTCAGCATCATGAGTAGCTGCGTGCCGAGCGTGAGTTCGATGCCGGCCGCTTGCGCGACGAAGACCGATGCCAGCGCCAGGTAGAGCGTACTGCCGTCCAAATTAAAACTGTAGCCCGTGGGCAGAACGAAGGAGACGATGTGTTTGGGCACGCCGAACGCCTCCATATTCTCCAACGCGATCGGTAGCGCGGCTTCGCTCGACGCCGTCGAAAACGCCAGAATGAACGGCTCGCGCACCGCGCTGAAGAACGGCCGGATCGGCACCCGCGCGATCAACATCACCGTGCCCAGCACCACCACCACGAACACTACCAACGCGCCATACATGGTCAGCACCAGCTTGCCCAGGTTGTACAGCACGCCGAATCCCTTGCTGCCGATCGTCACGGCGATGGCTGCCCCAACCCCCAGCGGCGCCATGTACATCACGTAATTCGTGTAGCGGAACATCACCTCTGCCAGCGACTCGGCAAACTTCACCACCGGCTTGGCCTTGTCTCCGATCGCCGCGCAGGCAGCGCCGAAGATGAACGAGAACACCACAAGTTGCAGTACGTCGCCGCGCGCCATGGCGTCAATCACGCTGGTGGGGAACACGTGCTCGATCACGCCGCCCACCGTAGTCTTGGCTTGCGGCACGATGCCTTCCATATTGGTCTTCTCGATCTTTAGGCCGTCTCCCGGACGCGTCAGATTCACCGCGCCCAGGCCCAGGAACAACGCGACCGTGGTCACGATTTCAAAGTACAGAATCGCCTTCACGCCGATGCGGCCCATTTGTTTGACGTCACCAGAGCCGGCGATGCCGTAAACCAGCGTCCCAAACAACAGGGGCGCGATGATGGATTTGATCAGGCGCAAAAACACGTTGCTGATGGGCGCAAGCTCCACCGCGACCTTGGGCGCAAAAACACCCAACGCGATTCCGGCAACCATGCCGATCATGATCCAACTGGTAATCGAGAGTTTCTTCATCGCTCGCCCCATTTCAATTTTTGCCGCAAAACATCAAAGAATAACATGCGCGGCGGACGTATCAGGTGCAGCGCATGCTCTGAGCTCCGGCATACAATTTCATCTTCTTCCCGCAGCGGCTCGCCCACCTGGCCGTCGATCGTGAGAAATGCCTCATCGCTTTGAGCGTGCGACACGATGCGGATCACGCTGGTATCGGGAACAATTACCGGACGGTTGGTCAGCATGTGCGGGCAAATCGGCGTCATGCACAACGCGCCCACGGAGGGAAATATAATCGGTCCGCCCGCCGACAGCGAGTAAGCCGTCGAGCCCGTCGGCGTCGCCACAATCAACCCATCCGCTTTGTAAGTGCAGACAAACATGTGATCCACGTGCGCGTCCAAATCAATCATGCGCGCGATGGACGATTTAGTAATGACGACGTCGTTGAGCGCTTCGTAACAGGCGACTTTTTCGCCTGCGCGAATCAGCTCAGCGTGCAGCAGCTTGCGTTTGCCTATGCGATGCTCGCCGCGAAAGGCCCGCTCCAGCTCCGGGTAAAGCTCTTCGATTGTGATTGCCGTCAGGAATCCAAGGCCGCCGAGGTTGACGGCAAATAGCGGCACTTCGAGGCCATCCATGGCGCGGGCGGCGGAAAGCAGGGTGCCGTCCCCGCCCAGCACGATTACCAGATCGCAGCCCACCGCGACTTCGGTGCGCGGCAACCCATGTGGCCGGCGCGCGTAAGCGGCAGTCTCCTCGTCGAAGCGCACCGCGATGGAATGCGCTTCGAGCCATGCGATCAAGTTGGGAACCAGATCCACGGCTGCGTCGGAATGCGGCTTCGAGAAGATACCGACGGTATTAATGGTGGGCATACAGGAGAAACTCGCGGTTGCCTTCCGCACCCAGAATCGGACTCTCGATCACGCCGGTCTCAAATCCCATTTGCTTCACGCACTCGTCTACCCGCTGGCAAGCCTGCGCATGCAATTCCGGCCGGCGCACAATGCCGCCTTTGCCGACTTGCCCCTTCCCTACCTCGAACTGCGGCTTGATGAGTATAACCATCCGCCCGCCCGGACGCAAAAGCGGCGCGATCGCCGGCAGGATCAGCGTCATGGAAATAAAGCTTACATCACCAACGATCAGGTCCACCGGTTCGCCGATATCTTCGAAGCGCAAGTAGCGCGCGTTCAGCCCCTCATGCAGCACCACGCGCGGATCGTTGCGCAATTTCCAGTCGAGCTGTCCCTTGCCGACGTCTACCGCATGCACGCGCAGCGCGCCGCGTGCCAGCAGGCAATCGGTAAAGCCGCCGGTGGATGCGCCTACGTCCAGGCAGATCAGGCCTTCCACCGCAATCGCGAAATGATCCAGTGCGTGCGCCAGCTTGACTCCGCCTCGACTAACGTAGGCGGGCCGCTCGGCGATTTGAATATCGCTTGAGGCATCGACGGTGTGTCCCGGCTTGCGAGCTTTCTGGCCGTCGATCATCACGTGTCCCGCCATGATGAGCGCCTGCGCTTTTTCCCGCGACTCGGCCAGACCGCGCTCCACCAACACGCGATCCACGCGTTGCTTCATGCTTTCCGATGCACGATGAGGTCGGCGAGTTCGCTCAGCCGCCGTGCCCGGTCTGCGAAAGGCGCCAAACTCTGGTGCGCGCGTTCACGCTCCTGCTCCGCCATGCGCCGCGACTCGTCCAAGCCGTACACGGCTGGAAACGTGATCTTCTTCTGCTGCGCATCTTTGCCAGCGGTTTTTCCCAGCGCCTGCGACGATTCTTCGACGTCCAGAATATCGTCGACAATCTGAAACGCCAGACCGATATGCTCGCCGAAATCCGAAATGGCTCGCAGCTGGCCGTTATCCGCGCCCGCGTAGATCGCACCCATGAGCACGCTGACACGGAGCAGCGCCCCCGTCTTGGCGCGATGAATGGATTCGAGGAGGCCCGCGTCCGGCGGCTTGCCCTCACCCTCCAGATCGGCCACCTGTCCGCCGATCATTCCGCCCACCGTTCCCGACGCCGTAGCCAGCTCTGCAATGATGCGAATTTTTCGCTCGGCCGAAACCGCGTCCATCTTCGCCAGCGTTTCGAATGCCAGCGTCAGCAAGGCATCGCCGGCCAGAATCGCCATGGCGTCGCCGAAAACTTTGTGACAGGTGAGCTTGCCGCGGCGGTAGTCGTCGTTATCGAGCGCGGGCAGATCGTCGTGAATCAAAGAGTACGTATGGATGAATTCGAGCGAGCACGCCGCCGTCTCCACGCCCGGCGAATTATCCGCAATCGCCTCAGCCGCGGCCAGACAAAGGATCGGCCGGATGCGCTTGCCGCCGGCGAACAAGCTGTAGCGCATGGCGCGATGGATGGTTTCGGGCGCAGCGGATTCGGCGGGAACCAGCCGCTCCATCTCGCGCTCGATTCGTTGCTGCTCTCGAACCAGATATTCGCTGAGGTTCACGATTTGTCCGGACGAAACGGCTCGGGCTGCAGCTTGCCCTCTTTCCGGATCAGCATCTCGACCCGCGTCTCGGCGTCTTCGAGCTGCTTGCGGCACTGCTCGCTCAGCGCCATGCCCTTTTCAAAAAGCGCGAGCGACCGCTCGAGCGGCAGGTCACCGCTCTCCAGTTCCTTGACCACTTTTTCCAGCTCGTCCAGCGACCCTTCAAAGCTGGCGGCGGGCTGTTCATCCGGCATCGCTACATTCTACTCCGACAACGCAATAACGAGCTGCCGGTTGTGCCTAAACTCCATTGACTGGTCAGACTTGTTTTGGTAGCTGCCTTTGTTGCCCGGAGGATCCCGACTGGGCCGTTATGTTCATGACGATACCAACACAAATGAACATGATAATTGCGGAGAATGACTTAGCGCTAAGTAAGTTGTACTGCGGAGTCGTCATCGTCGTTAACGTGTTAAGGGGGACATAAGCATATGACAACCCGCCTGCGATAGATGTGACTCTTGTGAACGAGCTCATCACCCCGAAGAAAACGGCATACAACAGAAGCGCGTGAAAAGCGTAGCGGGCTGGTGCCGGACCATGTTTCAGGAATTCAGTCACGGGTTGTTTATTCCTCAAGAATGTCGATAGCCAAAAGATTCCCGCAACCGTACTGATCCAAAGACGCGATGGTGCAGGAGGCAACAGCACCACCTGCCCGTATGCGGCAACATGGATTACAAGGGCCAGGGAAGCCCCTAAAATGCTCACCGACAGAAGAGCATAAGACAACCGTTCTTCCGGCATCGCTACATTCTACTCCGACCGCGTTGACTCGAAGATCGATGGCATGGTCTCCCGATGAGAAGATCGGCTGGCCCATGCAAAAAGGATCCCAGCGGCGGCGAGTGAACATCGTGGCAGGCGAAATGCAATCATGGTGGTGTGAAGATCACGAAAAACGTCCCGGACGATGGTCGGGTTTCCAGAAATCAGCTTGACCGATTCGTACTCTCGCTCCCACAGACGTCCAACAGCGCAAAGTTAATCCGCAAAGACCGCGGCCGCTAACGCCGTCCATTCACTCCGGCACAGCGACGCCCAACTTGCCCGCCGCCTCCGCCAGCTTGTCCCACGTGCCCTGCGCCAGCGGAATGCCGTTCCGCCGCCGCTCCTGCTCCATCCGTTCCTCCGGCTCTCCGGCCACCAGCACCTCGCTGTAGCCTTCAGCCGGTGCGGCGGATTTCACATCGCGAATCACCCGGTCCATGCGCGCGCGAAAATCAGCCAGCGGGATATAACGCTGAATGTCGATCGCCAAAAAGAACTGCGTAGGCCGCATCGGACCCGGCGTGCGCAGCGTACCGATTTCCATGGCCAGCGCGCCGCCGCCCAGCACGCCGCACAGAATTTCCACCATCATGGCCAGACCGCTGCCTTTGTATCCGCCCAGCGGCGACAGCAGTAAATGCTCGATGGCGATTCCAGTATCGGTGGTAGGAACGCCGTCCACATCCATCGCCCAGCCGGCGGGAATGGTCTTGTCGCCGCTCAGCGACGCTTTCAGAATCTTTCCCGCCGCGACCGTGGTCGTCGCCATGTCCAGCAGCCAGGTCGGCTGCTCGCCCGCGGGAACGCACATGCAAATCGGATTGGTGCCAAGACGCCCCTGCTTGCCTTGCCACGGCGGCACGATCGGCGAGGCGTTGCACATCACAATGCCAATCATGTTCGCGGCGGCGATGCGCTGCCCCCAAAACGCCGCGGCGCCGAAGTGGCTGGAATCGCGCGCGACCACCAGTCCCAGCCCTGAATTGCGCGCCAAGCGTACCGCGTGGTCGCAGCAAATCGCCGCGACCGATTGCCCCATGCCGTTCTGGCCGTCGTACAGCAGGCAGGCGCCGCTTTCCGAAACCACGCGGCCGTCGGTGCGCGGATCGACATCACGGCGGTCCAACTGCTCGAGATAGTACATCAGCAGTTGCACGCCATGAGAATCCACGCCGCGCAGGTTGGCTGCCACCAGCGTTTCTACCGCGAACGCGGCTTTGGCTGCCGGCAATCCGGCGGCGACCAACAGGTTCACACAAAACTTCTGCAATTCTTCGTGGCGAATCAAGTGTTCGGCTGAGGACATGGGAATTTACCAGCTTAACGTAGCGAATCAAACCGAACGCGAATGTTATAATTCAAGTTCACCACCCCCAAGGAGTTTTTTCCCATGGAAGATAAAGAGCGCGCCCGCTCGTTGGACGCAACGCTAGGCCAGATCGAGAAGCAATTCGGCAAGGGCTCCATCATCCGGCTGGGATCGAAGGACGCAATCGTGGCGGTTCCCTCCATCTCCACCGGCTCGATCTCGCTCGATGCCGCAATGGGAATTGGCGGCTTCCCGCGCGGCCGCGTGTGCGAAATCTACGGTCCGGAATCTTCCGGCAAAACCACTATCGCGCTGCAAGTCGTCGCCGAAGCGCAGAAGAAAGGCGGCATGGCGGCCTACATCGACGTAGAACATGCCATCGATCCTGCTTACGCCCGCAAGCTCGGCGTGGATGTCGACAACCTGCTGGTGTCGCAGCCGGATTACGGCGAACAAGCGCTTGAGATCACCGGCGCGCTCATTGCGTCCGGCTCGATCGATGTGTTGGTGGTCGATTCCGTCGCCGCGCTGGTGCCCAAAGCCGAGCTTGATGGCGAGATGGGCGACAGCCACATGGGCCTGCAGGCGCGCCTGATGTCGCAAGCCCTGCGCAAGCTCACCGGCGTAGTGTCGAAATCCAAAACCTGCCTGATCTTCATCAACCAGATTCGCGAAAAAATCGGCGTCATGTTTGGCAATCCGGAAACTACCACCGGCGGCCGCGCGCTGAAATTTTACGCGTCGATCCGGCTGGACATCCGGCGCATCGCAGCCATCAAGGATGGCGATGTGGTGATCGGCAATCGCACCAAAGTGAAAGTCGTCAAGAACAAACTGGCGCCGCCGTTCCGCGAAGCCGAGTTCGACATCATTTACGGCGAGGGCGTTTCCAAAGAAGGCGATCTGATCGATCTCGGCGTGGCTCACAACGTGGTCGAAAAGAGCGGCTCGTGGTTCAGCTACAAAGGCGAGCGCATAGGGCAAGGCCGCGAGAATGCTCGCCAATTTCTCAAGGACAACAATGATATCCGCCAGGCCGTGGATACCGAACTGCGCAAGGCCCTGGGCTTGGTGAAGCCGGTACCGGTAAACGGCGAACCCGCTCCAGCGGTAAAGGTAGAACCGCCGCGGCAAGCTCCAGCAGCAGGCGCCGCCCGGGCGCGTTAAGCAAAAAAGGGGACAGACGATATTTCCAAGATTTCGCATTCTGCGGGATTTCTTGACCACGGAAATGTCGTCTGTCCCCTTTTTTCTCTTTCTCTTTGAGAACAAACGCGCCGCGTCCCCACTCCCCCTGCATGGAAGAGCGGGATCGCCGTCGCGTTATCGATCAGACCTTAGTCCAACTGGACAAGCAGTTCGGCAAGGGATCGGTACTTCGTTTAGGCTCGACGAATGTAGTCCCGGTGTCAGTAATCTCTACCGGATCGATTTCCGTCGACACAGCGCTCGGCGTAGGCGGCCTTCCACGCGGACGCGTTGTCGAAATTTTCGGTCCGGAATCATCCGGCAAAACCACCATCGCCCTGCAAGTGATCGCCGAAGCGCAGAAGCTGGGCGGCGAAGCCGGCTTCATCGATGCCGAGCACGCGCTCGACCCTGCCTACGCGCGCCGTCTCGGCGTCAAAGTGGATGACCTGCTGGTCTCCCAGCCCGATTACGGCGAGCAAGCGCTCGAGATCACGGCAGCGCTGGTCGCTTCCGGCGCGGTAGATGTGGTCGTCGTAGATTCCGTGGCGGCCCTGGTTCCCAAGGCCGAGCTTGACGGCGAAATGGGCGACAGTCACATGGGACTGCACGCCCGCCTCATGTCGCAAGCGCTCCGCAAGCTCACCGGCGTTGTGGCGCGCACCAACACATGCCTGATTTTTATCAACCAGATTCGGGAAAAAATCGGCGTGATGTTCGGCAGCCCCGAAACCACGACCGGCGGCCGCGCGCTCAAATTCTACGCTTCCGTCCGTCTCGACATCCGGCGTATTGGCGCGATCAAGGACGGCGACAGCCCCGTCGGCAACCGCACCCGCGTCAAGGTGGTGAAGAACAAAGTAGCCTCGCCATTTCGCGAAGCAGAGTTCGATATTCTCTATGGCGAGGGAATTTCCAGAGAAGGCGACCTACTTGACGTTGGCGCGGCACAGAATCTGCTGGAAAAAAGCGGCGCCTGGTACAGCTTCCGCGGCGAGCGCATCGGGCAGGGCCGCGACAACGCACGGATCTTCCTGAAAGAGCATCCGGAGATGGCCGTCAAGATCGATTCCGAGCTCCGCGCCGCCTTCATTCCGGTGCCCGGATTAGAAAATGGATCCGTTCGCGCAGCGGCCAACACTGCCTCCGACTGATACCCTTCGGCCTCCAACCTCACGAAACCTGCGAAAAATCGGGCTTTTTCGCACTTTTTCGCTTTACATCCCCTTTCGCGTTTTCGTATCATTGATAACGATTTCCAGAAGGGACGGCGCGGTGGCGTACCGTTTCTACCCTGTTTCGATGTGTGAATCCAACTCTGAGGAGGTTGAATGGCCAATCAACGAATGACGCAGACCCAACTCGTCCGGGCGCTTGCCGAGCATAGCGAGGTTCCGAACAAGACCGCGCGAGCGATGCTGGACGGATTGTCGGGTCTGGCCATCAGTGAAGTAAAGAAGAACGGTGTTTTTGTATTGCCCGGCTTAGGGCGGCTGGTTCGCGTGGACCGGAAGGCGCGCATGGGCCGGAATCCGGCAACCGGGGAAGCGATCAAGATTCCCGCCAAAAAGGTGGTAAAGTTCCGCGTGGCAAAAGCCGCGAAGGACTCGATTGTTCCCCCCAAGAAGAAATAGTCCTGGCAGCGCACCATGCTGCAAAAAGAAAACCCCGCGGACCGGATTCGTGTCCGCGGGGTTTTCTTTCTTTTCTTAGAATCTTCTGAAGCCGAGTGAAATCCGCCCAGCGTGCGGGCAGCTCGTGAAGCTTAGACCTGCTTCTTCTCTTCGACCTTTTCTTCTTCGCTTTTCAGAGCGTTCTTGAAGTTGCGGATTCCTTCGCCCAAACCTTTTGCCACTTCAGGTATCTTCTTGCCGCCAAACAGCAGCACTGCTACACCTAGAATGACGAGAAGTTCAGGAAAGCCAATAGATCTCATACGGCCTCCTTCTTTAGCTTCATTGTAGGCGCATGCAGGGACAGCGTCAAGCGAGGCACGCTATGATGGCAGATTCGGAGACATGATGAAACCAGTTCCCGTCAGCCAGCAGCAAGCTCTCGTCGACCGCCTCATGAACGCCTGTGGCGGGTCCTACAGCCCTGAGAAACGCCGCAAATACTACATTTCCGGCCCGCAGTGGGCGGCAGCTTATCAGGGGCAGGCGCTCTTCCACGCGCCCACGCGCGCCGAAATCGGCTTCGAAGACGTCATTCAGGAGTACGGCAAACTCGGCATCGGCCATTGGGCCAGCCACGATACCGACGTCATTCCCAATGCCGCGCTGGGCACGGAGCAGCAGTGGTCGATCGTGGAGCGGATCCAGAAGAGTCTCAAGACCCACGGCCTGGAATGCTCCATGGTCACGACCGAGACGTTCTACCACGCCGTCTGGGCCGCCAGTCCCGCCGCCGAATCCCCCCAAGTGCGGGATTACGCGGCTTTCCGCGTGCGCAACACGGTGGACATCGGCCACGAACTCGGCGCGAAATTTGCCGTGTACTGGCCGGGATCGCTCGGCTACTACGTGCAGGGAGCGGTCGAAGAGACGCAAACCCTGCGCTGGTACGCCGAAGCACTCAACGCCGCCTGCGCGCGCGATATCGAAGTAGCCGCCAAGAAAGGCCGCCCCACCCTGCGCCATTGCATGGAGGCCAAGCCCTTCGAGCCGCAAGCGGAGATTCTGCTGCCCACCAGCGACGCCATGCTGGCGTTCATCGCCTCCGGCCTGCTCACGCATCCGGAGATGGTGGGCCTCAATCCGGAATATCTGCATGAGCTGATGTGGGGCGCCGCCCCGCGAGCCGCCCTCGCCCGGGCCCTGGTCGCCGGCAAGCTCTGGCACTTCGACATCAACGACGGCTACCGCCTGAAGCACGACGTCGATATCGCCGTAGGCCTGGTGAATCCGCTCGACTGGCTCAACGTGCTGGTGCTGTTGCGCAGCCACAACTACAACGGCCCGTTCAACCTCGACTACAAACCGCCGCGCACCACCAGCAACCACGGCGTCTTCTCGGTGAGCTTCCCGACCGCGGTCGATCGCTTCATTACGCTCTGGGAAATGGCCGGCGAAGTGTTATCCGATCCGATCATCAACGAAGCCACCGAAGCCCTCAAAGCCGGCGGGGAGCCTGTCAACGCGCGCGACGCCGAAGCCATTACCGCGGCTACGCGCGAGCTGTTGACGCTGCATGAGCTGATCGCCCACCGCCTGGTGCAAATTCTGTTGGGCCTACACCGTGGCCGGACGTATTCAATTTAGCTATCCAAGATGGGCCGCACGCTCGTCATTCTCGGCGTCACGATGGCCGCGCTTGGCCTGCTGCTGGAATATGGCCCAAGGCTGCCGCTACGTCTGGGCCGGCTGCCCGGCGATTTCTCGTTTCACTGGGGAAGCGTGCACATCTACGTTCCGCTGGCTACCTGCATCGTGCTGAGCCTGGTGGCGACGCTGGTGCTCTGGCTGCTCGGCAGACGTTAAAAGATTCAAAAACCGCTCCCTATGGTCGCGGCTCTGTACCGCGCGGTGATCGTCGTAACACTCGCTGATTATCGCAACGCGCTCTGATCACCGTGACGCGCTGTGACTAACGTTACCCGCCGTGATTTTCGTAACGCGCGGTGATCATCGCCAGCCCATTCTGAGCCGCGACCGGAGGAAGCGGTTTCCCGATTACCTCAGCCGCCCCATCTTCTCCAGCGGCCAGTACACGAACACTGCTTTCCCGTAGATGTAGCTGCGCTCTACCGTCCCCCAAACGCGGCTGTCGTTGGATGAGCTGCGGTGATCTCCCAGGACGAAGTAATTGTCCGGAGGAACGGCATGCGGAGGCAGCGACTGACGGTCGCGGTACTCTTCCGGCACGTAGGGCTCGTCCAGCGGTTGGCCGTTTACCATCACCGTGCCATCGGAAATCGTGACCACGTCGCCCGGCAGGCCGATCACCCTCTTGATGTAAGACTTTGTCTTGTCCAGAGGGAACCAGAACACCACCATGTCGCCGCGCTGGATATCCGCCGCGCCGAAGCGATACGTGAACTTG
>Ga0070731_10002319_pt1 | contig 18311 bp, 15 predicted proteins | sample Coa_R1_2_FD_66448 | JGI IMG/M metagenome (GOLD analysis project Ga0070731, IMG submission 66448) | Surface soil microbial communities from Centralia Pennsylvania, which are recovering from an underground coalmine fire - Coalmine... | ecosystem: Environmental > Terrestrial > Soil > Unclassified ... | reverse complement strand
AAGACTTCCTCACCCTCTGGAAAGACGCCGACCCCGACATCCCCATCCTGAAGCAAGCCAAAGCCGAATACGCCAGGTTGCAATAAATAAACAGGTCTGCTCTTGATTTTGTGGCAGGTTGGTATATCTTTAACGCGACCGAACCTCAACACTCGCCCATTCGCGGATTCCAACCGAGATCGGCACAGGTTCGGCGGGAGAAAACAAGCCGACCTCAGGATATCAATTAGGAGGCTCACCCTTGCTGCTCACCCAATTCCTCGTCCCGAGGAATTACGATTCGAAACCGAAGAAAGAGAAACAGAAACTTTTGTCCGGGCAACAGGCCGCATTACCTCATCCACGGCTGCAACGTTCGAGAGCACGTTGCGAGATATCGTTTCCCATAAACAACGCGTGGTGCTCGATATGACAAATGTGGACTACATCGACAGTTCTGGACTCGGTTCCTTAGTTGCCGTGTACATGCACGCTTCACGGACAAAGTGCGAACTGGAACTCGCAAATCCCAAAACGCGCATCAAGGATTTGTTCAGCCGCAGTGGTTTGGCTTCGATGTTCTCAAAAGTTCAGGAAGCAGGCGCACGGCACGATGAGCTCTTTGGGATGACACCGAGCTAGAGGGTGGCTTAATTTCACGATGACGATCTAAGGAGGCAGTTGTGTCGCAATACACCTGCTCTTCCATATCATTGTTTTTTGATTGATGCCTGCTAAGTCTGACTACTGACAGGGTCCAGTCCTGGTTAACTAAAGGTAGCGTAAAAGAACGCGCGCCACCCGCTAGGGCGGATGACAGGCGACGGAATCGGCTTTGACTGAGTCAACTTGTGGTTGTGGCATCCTTGCAGTTGCCATGCGAAGTTCCTCCTTCGGCGCACAAGTTTAGTCCTCGCTGCACTTCTTGTAAAATCAGCACCTATGCCGATCAAGTTTCGCCCGACGCCACCGCTGTTGCCGTGCTTCTATCCGCACTCTGAGTGGGCCGCTTGTGGGCCCGGTGCATGTTGGGGTCCGATTTAACCTCCAGGTTCCATCACGGCTGTGAGGAACTTGGGGGTTGTTGGGGCTGCAATCTATAGGGCGATCTCTTCGACCAGCGCTCAATACGATATTGATTCCATGACAATGTCGGCTCCAGTTCCCGAATAAAGTTGGGGTGGTGCTGACCAACCAACAGGCTCGGGAGAAAGGAGCCGAACGATTTAGCACTCTGGAAGTCGAGAACGGGACGCTGCTCTTGGAACACAGAGACGGCTCGATTTAGGGCTTTTCCCGACAGACAAGTTCACGCCTGGTCTTTTACTTTTTCCCTGAATGTCTCTGACCATGAACGCCACGATGGTCTTCGACAATGCCTAAAACCACACTTCGGGTCACAAAATACGCGGGGGCCTCTCCCGCCATTGCGACATGCACCGCTTGTGGACGACAGTTTAAGACACCTCTTACTCAACTCCAGAAAGTAGCGGACGCGATGAGAAGCCTGCAGGAGCAGTTCGAGGGACACGCTTGTTCTGGGGCGGTGCCCCGATCCGCGGTCGCCGAGCAGTTCGAGGACACGAGCAAGATCGATCACGCGGCGCGTCCTCTTCTCGAACGGCTCCCAGCACCTGCCTACCTTTTGGAGCCGCCGACAGCGAGTTTCCTCGGAAGTAAGCAAAATCATCGTGTCTTGTTTGTGGACGACGAACCCGGCATCCGGGCCACACTCCCACTCGTCTTGCAAAAAGAAGGCTTCGATGTAACGGTTTCAAGCAGCGTAGCTGAGGCACAAACCAAAATGGTGTGCGATACATTCGAAGCACTTCTGACGGATCTTAATATCGACACGCCAGGCGACGGCTATGCGTTGGTGCGTGCTATCCGCAGGGTCAATCCACGTTGCGCAACGATAATTCTTACCGGATATCCCGACGTACCGAGTGCTGTAGAAGCAGTTCGTGAACGTGTCGATGATTACTTGCTGAAACCCGCTAATATCGACGTCCTGGTTAAATCACTCAAAACCTACATCAGCTCCCGAAAGCCGAAAGCGAGGATTCTGTCCGTTTCTTTGGATGAGCCATTATTAAGAACGCGACACATGCTGCTGGAACGCGAAGGGTACGACGTTGTGTCAAGCTTGGGATTAGTTGCAAGCCTGAAAGAATGCAGCAAGGGTGGCTTTGATCTATTTATTCTCGGGCACTCGATTGATTATTCCGACAAGAAGGAACTGGTTGACTCCTTCCGCCGTACCTGCCCCGCGCCTATCGTCTCCCTGGGCCTTAGGGGGGAAGAGCCAGTCGAAGGTGCGGATTACCACATTGATCCCGACCCGAAGACAATTCTAGAAACTGTTTCTGAAGTCATACGTACCCAGAACGCATCAGAAGACTCTAAGTCCAGATAACAGCCTCGAAATCATGGTTCGAGTACGCCAAGCCCACCAAAAAAGATGTAAGGACTGCAGGCGTTTCTCGCAGCGTTGTGCCATCTGTCTCCAGTTGCGAGCAGAACGTTTTGGCATATCTTGGCGCTTGCGTACTGCACGCGAGATTTCGTAACCTCTGGCTGCTGTACGGCGTTGGGGGTCTTTGCCGCCGCGCTTAGCTCAACGCTACCGAACGCCGCCCCATGAATTTGCACGATGAGATCAGAAGGGTTTGCGCCGTAATCGCCGCCGAAAACAATCGGGAGAAATTAGTTCCCCTTTTCAAGCGTCTTCATGAACTGCTCTTGCAAGAGCAGCAGCAAATCACAGATCGCATTCGCGACCGTGTGATGTAGTTGGCGCTTGGCGGTAATCCCGAATGAATGTCTGTGATTGGGCACACGGCAATACGTGAAGTCACGACGCACGCAACGCGCGCCCTGGGTCGTGGGCGCCATCTTTTTGGGCCGGGTGGGCAATAGCATGCAACAAGCGGTCACTTTCACGCGTACCAGCTTTTGCTTTGAATGCACACGAGAGGCGTAGAATGTATTCTTCTTCTCGACGTGGAGACATCGCATGCAGCCGCACAGCGTAAAACTTGCCGTGATCCCTTGCTTGCGTTTCGACTGCAAGTTCTGGCTTGGCGATGATGGTTGGAATGCCACCGTGGAGTCCCTTGGGCTGAGCGTGTGCGCCCCGAGTTTCGAGGCGGCGAAGCACGATATCGAGCTGGCGCTGGGGAAGCATATCGAGACATTGCTTGGTGAGCACTCCGACGCTCACCGTGCCCACGCGGCCTGAGCGAACTGGCTATAATTGGCTCGCAACCTAGAATTTTCTCCCATGACCTGTTGCACCCGGTACTGCGCCGCTGAGGCACAGTTCAATCGTAAAAAAGCGGAGCGCGACCTGCGGCGTTACCGTCGCCGCGGTGCTGACACGACCACAAAACTTCTGCTCACCGAACTCCGCCGATGGCCGCTTCAGGGTGCGAGCATCCTCGATATCGGCGCTGGAATTGGCGTCATCGATATGGAACTGGCCGACAGTGGCGTGAGCAGCGCGACGGTGGTGGACGCATCCCCAGCCTATTTCGAGGTGGCGCGTCAGGAGGTCGACTCCCGCTACGGATCGCGTCCCACCCAATTTGTCGTGGGTGATTTCGCTGCCATGGCTCCCACGCTTGCGGATGCGGACGTCGTCACGCTCGATCGCGTGGTCTGCTGTTATCCCGACGGCAAGAATCTCCTCCACGCTGCTGCTCAGCATGCGCGACGATTGCTCGCATTCACCTATCCACGGGATCGCTGGTATGTGCGGGTGTTCGTGGTGTTTGAGAACCTCTGGCAGCGACTGAGAGGCAGCCAGTTTCGGGCGTTTGTCCACCCGCCGCAGCAGATGCACGCGGTACTGGAGCGCGCTGGCCTGGTGCGGGCTGCGCGTCACGGGACTACCATGTGGATGTTCGATCTGTATCGACGGGAATCAGCTGGCGTCCCGCAGCAATCCTAGGCAGGTGATTCATGGAGCCAACCGCAGATATTCGTGATCCCGAAGACCGCGCGATCGACGAGACTGATCGTTCGGCGAGAAAGGACAAGATGCTCGATAAAACTATCGCGGATACCTTCCCGGCGAGCGATCCCCCGTCGTCACTGCCCGATCCCGATGAGGATTCGTTTGCGGCTTGAATCGTTTGACACAATTCCTACGCAATATTAACCTCAGCATCGATTTTCCAGAATGGAGATGCATCAATGCACGTACGTCGGAATCTTGCAGCGATACTTGCCTCGTCGGTTCTCGTTGGCAGCATGGCCCTTGCGCAGTCGAATGACGAGAACGAAATTCGGGAAGCTGATAAAGCATGGTCACACGCAGTTGATAGTAAGAACCTGGACAAATCAGTTTCGTTCTATGCTGATGATGCTTCTCTATTGCCCTCCAATGCCCCGATTGCGAATGGCACAGAGCAGATTCGGAAATTTTGGTCGCAGCTGATGTCTAAGCCGGGATTCGGGTTGACGTTCGCGCCAAGCAAGATCGTATTCTCGAAAACGCACGACATGGCGTACGAGATTGGAACATTCGCTCTAAAGCTAAATGACCCACAAGGCATGCCCACAGGCACTCTCGGAAAATATATTGTGGTCTGGAGAAAACAGCCGAAACACGGGTGGAAGGTGGTCGCCGACATCTTCAACACTGATAAGTGATCCACGTCACTACTGCAGCTTCGCGTACTCCGCCTCGGGACGGGGACCAGCAATGTCTAGAATACGAAAACTACGCACGCGCTGCGGCCACCCGTTCCGCCGATTCCTTAGCTGGCGCGAGTACGATCAGTGCAATACCGACGATAATCAGCGCAGGTATGTCGCCTAGCAGGTGTCCACGTTCACCCGCGTTCTGGAATGCTTGAACGGCCATGATAGCGGCATGAACTAAGCTCGACCATGCCGTGAATGCGATCAGGCTGCGATTTGCGGACGGGTTGCGTGATGCGAGCAGCAGAAAAATCCCGAGAGTGGCATAAACACCAAGAATCATCTGCTCGTATTCCGGTTGGTTCGGCTGCCATCGCCAGCCGCTAGGCCACAGAAACATCATCAGTGGATACACTGCGAACAGAAAGATCAATCCGACGGCGACCAGAACGACCTTAAGCGCAGCCTCCCGATTCATGGTGTCCTCCTTCGAGAAATCGTGACGTGAGACCCACGCGACGGAATCTTAGGCCGCGAAGCAGCAAAGGTCAATTGCCATGCCGAAGGAGCGCTACTGCAACTTCGCGTACTCGGCTTTGGCCTGCTTCAGGATGGGGATGTCGGGATCGGCGTCCTTCCAGAGCGTAAGGAAGTCTTCGCAGGCTGCAAGAGCACGGACGCGACGTTTGACTATTTTGGAAAGCCGATTTTTCGCACCAAGTCGGCATAGCGCGGGTCGGAGCGGATGGGGTCGAGCATAAAATCGGTCGGAATGGCGACAATACCGCCATCATGTTCTTTGTAAGCGGCCTCTAGCCACTCAAACGCATGATCTTTGTCGCCGAGGTCAGCGTAATTGGCGGCGATTCCGTAAGGAGAGACGAAGTACTTTCCGGCTTTGCGTTGCGCAAGCATTACCTGGATTGCGCTGCGCAGAGCGCCGATCTTTTCACCGGAACGGAATCCGGTCTCCATGGCTTCCGCTGCTTCTTCACCGCTCTTGTCGCCTTCTAAGCGAGCACCGATCATCCATTCCTGAATCGCGTCCGAATACTTGTGCTGGCCCCAATAGGAAATTCCCAGGAAATTGTGTGCTCGCCCGACATCGGGATTTTCAGCGAGAATCTTATTCGTCATCTCAATTACTTTGTCGAACTGCCGGTCCGCCAAGTATGGGTCGGCACGGACGAGGCTGATGATGGACGAGAGAGGATCGAGCTGATGGGCTCGTTCGACTTCATCAATGGCCTCTTGAATACGGCCAATACTCGCGAGATCGAGCGAGAACCAATGGTGAGCGCTGGCGTCGCTGGGATCGAGCGCAATCGCCTTCCTGTAATCCGCCTCACCACCCGCAAAATCAAAGGCATACTCGAACTTGCTCGACGCCAGGACCGCATGAGGATGGGCAAGGGTGGGATCGAGTTCGAGAGCTTTTTCCGCGGCGGCATTCGCTTTGGGAATGACTTCATTAGGATCGCCGCCGTAGCTGATGAGAACACTGTAGGTATCGGCCAATCCAGAATATGCGAGTGCGTAGCCAGGATCTTTCTCAATGGCTTGATTGAAAATTGAAATTGCAGTTTTGAGATCGGCGTTGGTGCGCTTGTTCCAGTAGTAGCGGCCTTTCACATAGAGCTGATAGGCGGCGGGATTCTGGGTGCCCTGCTTCGCAACCTGCTGCTTTTCGGTACCGGATAATTTTGAGCGCAGCTTTTCGGCAAGGTCGCTGGCGATCTGCTGCTGGAGGCCTAGGATCTCGGAGGCTTTGCGCTCGTACTGCTCGCCCCAGATTTCCGTGTTGTCGCTAACATTGGTGAGATCCGCGCTCACCTGGATGGCGTCTCCATGCTGCACGACGCGGCCGGTGAGCAGGGCGTCAACAGCGAGTTCCTTGCCGAGTTTCTGGATATCAATCTCTTTCCCCTTGTAGCGGAAGACAGAGCTGCGTGACTTGACCTTAAGTTGGGGAAGGTGGGCAAGGCTGTCGATTAGGGATTCCGTGATGCCATCGGTGAGAAGGTCGGTTTCGGTATTTCCTCCAGCGTAGGAGAAGGGGATGACCGCAACGGACTCGATCTGCGCAGTGCCGGGACCTGAACGCCAATACGCAATACCAGCAGCGATAATTGCGACAAGAACGACAACAGCAGCGGCGAGCCAGTATTTCTTGTTCGAAGTCTGAACAATGAGCTGCGGTGCCGCAACCGATGCTGACGAAGACGAGGCAATGGTGGCAACAGATGGAGCGGCGGCGAGGGAGGAGGATGAACTCAGGATCGGGACTGGACCAGACTGGAGCGGCTGGACTGCTGGTGAACTGGTCACGGCCACACTCTTGCTGGATTCGATTTCGCGTCTCAGCCGCTTCAAGTCAGCGCGCATTTCGGAAGCAATTTGATAGCGAAGATCGGAGTCTTTCTCCAGGGCCTTGTTAATGATGCGCTCGAGTTCGGGAGGAAGATCCGGATTCAAGCGAACCGGCGCGACAGGTGCGCGATTCAGAATGGCATCGAAGATAACTGCAGAAGTATTGCCACTGAATGGCTGGCGCCCGGTGGCCATTTCGTAAAGAACAGCACCGAAGGAAAACAGGTCAGTGCGGAGATCGAGATCCTCTCCGCGCGCCTGCTCGGGTGACATGTACGCAACAGTGCCGACTGTGCTGCCAGGGCTGGTGAGATGCGCAGGATCGACAGCAGCGGTTGCGAGCGTAACCGCACCCGGTTGCATTGGAGGAAGCAACAGATTCGCGAGCTTGGCCAAACCGAAGTCGAGAACCTTGGCCTGTGCGCGTTTGGTGACAAACAGATTTGCCGGCTTAAGATCACGATGGACGATGCCAGCAGCGTGCGCGACGTCGAGCGCATCTGCGATCTGCACACCGATATCCAGCAATTGGTCGACCGAAATGGGCCGGCCCTCAATGCGGTGCTTAAGGGTCGAACCCTCAAGGTACTCCATTACTATGTAGTGGTGGTCCTGGTCTTCGCCAATATCGTAGATTGTGCAAATGTTGGGGTGATTCAGTGCCGATGCTGCTTTCGCCTCACGTCGGAATCGTTCCAACGCTTGGGGATCCTGAGCCACGTCTTGGGGAAGGAACTTGAGAGCCACAAAACGGTCCAGCCGGGTGTCTTGGGCTTTATAGACGACACCCATTCCGCCGCCACCGAGCTTTTCAATAATTTTGTAATGCGAGATGGTTTGACCGTTCATGGCGCGACGCCATGTTATGCGGGTGGCTGGGGCAAGTCAACGAGACCCTGAGATGTTCATAACCTTATTACGCCAGTGATCTCCTCGGCATCCAAGTCAGGGCGACGCGCCATGAAACCTAGTACACCGGGCGATCGCTTGCGCTCACTGCGGCAGCAGCGTGGACTCACACTGCGGGATGTTCATGTCCTCAGCACGGAGATCGCAGAGCGGTTGCACAATTCAGCATTCAAATTGCCACCGAGCAGACTGTCTGAAGTTGAAACTCAAGATGTTGTCCCGAGCGTCTTCCGGCTTTATGTGCTCGCCCACCTATACCGATGTCCTCTGAAGAAAATTCTCTCGTTGTACGGTATCCCGCCACGATGAGCCGAGTGGTTTCTATGGACCGATCATCTCTGGCGCTCAGCTTGAGCGATAATCAATAGACCGTTCTGACGAAATGCCTGTAACGCTCACAATTGACCGAGAACGAGGGGTGGTCTACTCGGCCTTTTTGGGCGCGATAAACGAGCAAGAGTTCCTCGGTCACGCCGACAGGATTCAGGCGCATCCATCCTTCGATCCGAGATTCGCAGATATCGTCGATTTCTCCAGCACGACAGAAGTGAACGTTTCCGAGGAAGCGATAAAATCGATGGCTCGGCGCAAGAGTATCTTTGCGCAGGGCGCGATTCACATTATCATCGCTCCTCGCGGCCTGATCTCGAAGCTCGCAAGCATGTTTCAAGAGGTTACAAAACCGACTCGTCCAAATGTGCTGATAGTTCAGACTCCCGCGCAAGCCTTCGATTATCTTAAGCAGCATTCACCTCAGGAAGAAGTGAGGCCGCGCCGAAAAGCGTCAGAGCGATCCAAGGGGAGTACCGAACCAGCGAAACGGAAGCTTGGCAATCGGGTGATGATGGTCGGACGCATCCGAGAACTGGCCCTTTATCGAGCAGAAGTTCTCCGCGACCGTGGATTCCAGGTTGTGACTCCTGACACAACAGAAGAAGCCATTGCGATCATCGAGCGTGGAGAGTTGGATGCAGCAGTGCTCAGCTACACGCTTTCAGACGAGACCGTAAAAACAATTACCGATGTGTTGCGAGAACATTGCCCTGATTGCCCGATCATTGCGATCGCGCGATCAAAGCGACTGGATCGCAGAATTGCGCCCGAAGCAATCGTCCTAGCTGATGAAGGGCCGCCCGCTTTGGTTGCCGCGGTTACAAAATTGTTGCGACAAAACTGATGGGTACTCTGCGAGATCACTCTGGCTTTTGGGTATATCCTTTTTTCACGCGCTAGAGGCGCTGGCTGGCATCGGTCAACATCTGCTGGAACTGGGACACGGTCAGCCTACCTTCCAGTCTCTTAATCGAGGTACTCGTAGTCGATGATCCAGTCGAGACACGCGCGTAAACTCTAGCTCGCATACCGTCGCTCCTTCGTTCCGTTCTCAAAGTAGCATCGCAATTCCATTACAAATCACTGGCAAGCTCGTAACGTACTCAGAGTGAACTGAATTAAATTGCTTGACACGTTTCGCAACTTTCGTATGAATTTTTCGGCGCATTATTAGTTAGCGATTCGCAATATCCGCAATGGCAAACTGCAATGATCGCAACGCGTAAACGCAATGCGATTGGATTCAGATGGGCGGAAAAGTTACTGCGGACTCACTGCGGATTTCGTGATGTTGCGCTGTGAATGCGCCGTTGACGTGAGTACTACTTTTGACTTGTGGCTTCGCTGACCCGTGGCCTGTCCCTCTTCCGGTATCTCTTACCGTGCGGTGACCGGACAACACCCCGTCAATTTTAGGTTTGTTTTGCCGCTGGAATGAAGGCGTGGCCCTGACCGCATCGGTAGCCGATTACTTGGGCGGCTTCATCCTTCTTATCCCCTGACAACCTTGTGCCATAGATCGGCTCAATGGAATCTTTTCCGCAGATGGGACAAACTCTAGGCGTAATTACCGCTGACATCATGCAACTTGTTCCGTTTAGCTACGAGCATTACCAGAAGATCGCGGACGCTGCAGCCGGAATCCAAAAACGCAATGATGTCTTCTGGCGTCAGCCCCACTTCTTCGCCAGCTCTGACGATCTTCTCTACCGCGGCATTCAGCAGCTCAGTTTCCCTATCGGTCCAGTTTGATTGAGCTGACACGGTTGATCTCCTGGGATTAAAGCCATGCTAACGATGTGTGTATACGCCCACGACTGGGGCAAACCCTAGCTAGGTAAAACCCTAGATGTCATCACCCATTACAGACGGTACCGTAAGCTGCGGAAGGTGATATGCATGGCCAATTCACAGCGAAGTGATGATCGTTTGCTTGACTGCCACCGATTGCACCTGGGCCTGTACGCGCGAGTGGCCGAAGAACTCGACCTTGCCCCTAGCTATATAAGCTTGGTCGCGGCGGGTAAACGGCAAAGCGAGAGAGTAACGCGAGCCATCGTCGCGGAGTTGAAGCGGATCGACCGAATCCGGAATGGGTCGTGAGTGAGAAGCTAACAGCGCACGTTACGCTTACTCTGAACCACCGCATAATGGGTGCCGAATGCCCAGTGTGCAGGGATGCTCTGCCTGTGTCAGACCTGTTCGGCACCAGGGATGACCAGTTAGCGCAATTGCAGGAAATCTTTGAAAGACACATCAGGATTAGGCACGCGGATCTGTTGAAGCCGCCGATATAAAGCAACTCTTATGCTCTGCATTAAACCAATCGGTTGAGCCGACTGATGACTGGCGTTTTCTTTATTGCGCTCTCCTTGGCGCAGGCACGAGCAGGCTATGGATTTTTCGGGCGAAAGCGTATCCTGTCACCATTCCTATCAGCCAACTCGGCCAGGGGTGGTCAAAGTGGACGAGTCCGATTCAAATACGTGCCAAAAGGGCTCTGCGGAACATTCAGCGGGTTCGTGACAAGTTCGAAGGCGAGAATCACCGCATGTTAACTGCCGACGAGGCCCGCACGCTTGCGAAGACAACGATCCAGCCGCACATTCCGAGACTCGGTATCGTGAACTAGGCGACGACGAGCTAAGGGCCATGTGCGCCGCAGCCCGCCTTCACGCCGAGAACGTGCGCCGCGTGGTCGACTCCGTCTACACGCAATACCAGAATGAAATCATTCGCCTACAAGCGAGATTAAGGCGAGCGGCTTGATTGGCCTGCCCAAAGGTTGATTTATGCGATCTTGGGACTTCTACTCCCGACCAGCTTCTCCAGCGCGCTCTTCACTTGACTAAGCTTTGCCTTCAGTTCCCCGGCTTCCAGCGGAGTGAACCTGACGCGTTTCCTTAGACGCAACACCGTGTCGTACGCCTCATGAACTCTGGGGATGTTGCGGAGCCGCTTATCAGAACCGGGCGGAGCATCTAACGCCGTACCTGCAAGGATCAGAGCCAAGTCGAGGTCGGTAATCAAAAAGTTCGCATGGACACGTTGCGCAGAATTGTTGATCTCTTCACTCTTGCTCTTGAGCCTCTGGATTACCTCTCGGCGTTTGCGTGTTTCAGAAGAAGGTTTAGGTTCATCGATGGGCTTGCGCATTCGATCTTTAGATGCTCGCTGCCTAGGACATGCATCCCCAAGGAAGGAGATCTGTGCAGGACCCCTGGCGCGGCGTTCGGTAGCCATGGGCTAAGCGCGGCGGCCAGAGGTCCGTACGCCGTACAGCATCGTAACCCTAGATCTGTTCGATATCGTACACAAGCGCCAAGACGCGCCACGAGTCGAGTCGATCTAATGTGCTAGGCGGCGTTACGGGAAGTGTCCGCACGAACTCGCTGATTGGGTCTTCTCTCCAGATACTTCCGAATCTTGCGTAGTTCCATGAAGGTGATACCACTAAGAGCCGCAACGGTACAGCCGATCATGATGAACGCGAGAGCATCCATGTGGGGTCTCCTGAGATCTAGGCTAGGCGCTCTTTCGCTTTTTCCATTCTAGCTCTTCTGGCTCTGCAGTGGCTGGCTTGGGATGCGTCGCACCGTGGAATGACAGGCACGATGGGCAGAACACTTCACCATATATCTGGCAAGTCTCGGCATGAAGTTCGCAGATCGGAGTTCCGCAGTCGGAGCATTGGCCAGCGGCAACATTCTCGCAGTGATCTCCGACCACGTCAGACAGGTTGGTGACGGCAACGATCTCGCAGCGGGTCATAATTACGCGGCTTTCCTCTCGCAATTCCGGCAGCGGCACTTAAAGTCTGGGTCATCACGCAAGATCGTGTGGCCGCAGTGCTCGCAGATGTACCATCCTGGCCGCTCTACCATCGGTATGAAGTCATCGGCATCAACGCAGTAAGGGCAACGCTCAATGTCAGTGGCCATATCAACTCGCCTCTGCGCAGGCAATTGTACAACTGTGTTAACGACGGTGACCATCCTCGCGTGAGCCGAATCACATTGCTGTCTCTGTTATAAAGGCGCGACTACGGCCTATCACTGTCTATACGAGACGTGGCTTGAGTTTATGCCTCACAGGACAGGCGTCGCGAAAGCTGGCCCAGTTCGAAGGCGGTGCTAAAGCGCCAGCAACAATCTGCGCGATCGCGGATGCGATCAATTGGCGGAAGAGATATTGAAGAGGATCGATGAGCGGTGGCCAACGGTAGGACACGAAGGATGACACGCAGTCGGCATTGATCTGTTCAGGGTTGCTGTCAAGTGTATAATTCGGCCTCATCACTGAAGGATTACTGGAGGATCACATGGCACATGGGATTATCTGGTGGATCGTCGTCGGTTTGATTGCAGGCTGGGCCGCTGGAAGGATTATGAAGGGCGGCGGCTATGGGGTGATCGCCGATATTGTGCTGGGAATCATAGGTGGCCTAGTGGGTGGATGGGTCGTCGGCATGTTGGGCCTTGGTGCTGGTGGCTTCGTCTGGAGTATTCTGGTTGCAATTCTGGGTGCAGTCATTCTGATCTGGATCACCAGACTCATCAAGAAAGAAGTTTGACTTTGCGCCACGTTTGAGCCATCACCCGTAAGATAACGATAATTAGCGCTGACCGGCTCCCCTCTTCGATGCCTTTGGTCCCGCGCTCACGACCGGCTGCACAATCCAGCTCTCGCCACTGGGCTTGCCCTTGCGCAGACCAATCATGACGAGGCGTTTGCACTTGCCGCAGTAACCGTAGCGCCTCTCATCCTGCTCGATGGTCGGAGCGCCTATCAGTGTGGGCGCACCGATTGTGCATTAGTGCGAAGGCCTCGTAATTCTCAGGCGCTCGGAAAATTGAACGCGGTCCCGTTATCAGCAGATGTCAAATAATGTTGTTCTAGGTTGGGGAAATTGTCGGGGCCGGGCACCGCTGGCACTGTTGTGCCTGTACCCCACCCGTTCGGGGCCATTGCATCGGCGCGATGCTGCTCATAACATGCGATGCATTCATTAAAACTTGAGGTACGCAAGTGACTGTCCCCCAGCGCGTGAACAAATCTTTTACCAATCCTTATGCTTTCAATCGCAACATTTCCTGCGGCAACTCCTTCGATGTAGTTGTCGCTCATCTGCGACTGACTCCTGACCAGTATCAGTATTCACTCGCCCTGAGAGAATGGGTTCGTCGCAATAAGAATGACAGGTATGTGCCCATTGAGGTTCTGAAGGCGTTTGGCTTTAGTGTGGAATGACAGAATGCGCATTCTTGGGATGAGGTTTCGACTAAACAGCATCGACTCTTCAGGTTTAGTCGCATTGGGTGTGATTAGTACCAGCGAATTTGCGGTAGTTTGAGTAGTGGGAGGTAGTTCTGGTCCGATGATGAGAAACTGCGAAGTTGTAGACGTTAATGATCTCGGGGATGCGATATGTGGGAAGTTTGCGGATGCCCTGTGTTGCAATTGTGGCATCGCCATCTGCGAACGCCACCGCGAAACCTGCGAGATTTGTGGCGACGCTTTTTGTTGCTCATGCCTAGCCTTACATATGGCGCATGCTAGGCATTCAAATCCAATGGGGGGCGATAAACGACCTCGGAATGCCCCCGCTGTGCTGTGGAGACTCTTTTAGATAAGAAACCTATGGAGGAGGTGTTGAGACTTCGTGTGAGCAGACTGAAGCATGAAGTGCACAAAAATAGGTGTAACGCGTTTTTTTATGTTGACACGAATAACTCGGTAGGACAGAATCGCACCCACTAATCTCCTAAATAGTGTTTCGCTTCGCGTTTTTGGGTTCCCCGTTATTGACAGACAGAGTTCTTGGGCTCCCCCGGTTTGAGTACATAGTTTCTAGGCCCCCGCGTTAAGTAAATAGAAGGATGGAGGTGTGTTCTTGAAGTTGGGGACTCCATTCCAGCCGGCTTTTGCTTTTGTGCTGCTGATCTGTGGCGGTTTCTCTAGCGTCCTTGCCCAGACGGTGACGTTGTCTCCCGCTACTGTGAGCTACGGCAACCAAGTAACAGGCACCAGTAGCGTAATAAAAACCGTTACTCTGAAGAACGGTCAAACCGTTGCGCTCACAATCACGAGCATTGCAACCAATCTCTCGGTTTATACCGCCAGCACCAACTGCCCGGCCAGCCCAGCAAAACTTGCCGCGGGAGCCAAGTGCACAATCTCAATAACCTTCACTCCCACAGCTCTCGGTGCGACCTCGGCAACGCTTTCAGTGACGGACAACGCGAGCAACAGCCCACTGACTGTGAGTTTAAGTGGGACAGGTGTGGCGGCAGTGACTGCCACCCCTGGCAGCCTGTCGTTTGGCAACCAGGCGATTGGTAAGAAAAGCGCAGCCTCCAAGGTGACACTCAGAAATAATCAGACGAGTGCCTTGACCATCAACAGCATCAGCACCAATCTTTCTGATTACAGCACAACGACGACCTGTCCCCTGACTCCGAATACGCTTGCTGCGGCCAGCACTTGCAACATTTCAGTCTTCTTCACCCCCGCATCTGAGGGAACCAGGGGCGCAACCCTCACAGTAAATGATAATGCGAGTGTCAGCCCGACCGTGTCTCTAACCGGCAATGGAATTGTGCCAGCTCTCGTAACTCCAACGAGTTTGTCGTTTCCAGGTCAGGCAAAAGGGACAACCAGTGCGGCGCAATCGGTAACTCTTACTAACAATCAGAGCACGGCATTAACGATCTCGAGCATCGCGAGCAGCCTGAGCGATTTCCTTGTGACGTCTACCTGTCCGCTAAGCCCGCAAACCTTGGCCGCGGGAGCAAGTTGTGCTGCGTCAGTGACCTTTTCCCCGAAGGCGACGGGCGCGAGAAGTGGCACGCTGACCTTCAAGGACAATGCTAACAACACCCCGCAAACAGTTTCCTTGAGCGGAACGGGACTGGCAGCGAATCTCGTTTCGATCGCATTGAGTCCTCAGCCTGACTCGATCGCCCTTGGTCTGACACAACAATTCACTGCGACAGGTACCTACACCGATGGAACCACCCAGAACTTGAGCAATTCCGTCACCTGGAACTCGTCTGCTACATCAGTGGCCACTATCGGTACGAAGGGCTTGGCGACTAGCAAAGCTCAGGGCACAACCACTATCAGCGCCACTTCCGGAGCAATCACTGGTTCAGGCACTTTGACCGTCACCGCACCGGTGTTGGTGTCCATCGCAGTAACTCCGGCAAGTACCACCATACCCTTGGGGAAAACCCAACAATTTGCCGCAGTGGGTACGTACAGCAACCAGAGCACACAAAATCTGACCAACTCGGTCACGTGGGGTACGTCAGCACCTGCATTAATAATGATAAGCAGTCAGGGATTGGCGACGAGTCTCGCTGAGGGAACGGCTACGATCACCGCCACGTCTGGGACGGTAATCGGTTCTGGGAGTTTGACGGTGAGCGCGCCGGCTCTGGTGTCGTTATCGGTGAGCCCCTCGACTGCAAGTGTACCTTTAGGCACCGAGCAACAATTTACGGCGACGGGAACGTACACGAACGGAAGTACGCAGAATCTGAGCGGTGCGGTGAGTTGGAGTTCGTCGCCTTCGACCGTTGCCATCATCAGTGGTGCGGGTTTAGCAAGCAGTGCCGGAGAGGGCAGTGCCACCATCTCGGCGAGTTTGGGGTCGGTGAGTGCATCGGGGACGTTGACGGTGGGGCAACCGATCCTGGTATCTCTGGCGATCACGCCGAGCCAACCGAGCTTTGCTCTGGGGACGACACAACAACTGAAAGCGACCGGAACCTACAGCGACGGCAGCACGCTGGATCTGACCAATACGGCCACCTGGAACACGAACAGTGCGGCGATTGCCACGGTGAATAATCAAGGTTTGGCGAGCAGTGTGGCTATCGGCAGCACAAGCGTAACCGCCAGTTTGGGGTCAATCACGGGAACGACCACATTGAACATCACGCCGGCGACGATGGTGTCGATAACGGTGACGCCTGCGATCCAAACGATTCCGCTGGGCACGACGGAACAATTTAGCGCGACGGCCAGGTTCACGGACGGAACCACTCAGAATGTGACCAATACGGCGCAATGGAGTTCCGATACCGGCATGGTGGCTACCATCAGCAACGGGGGCAATTCGCCAGGGCTGGCGGCCAGTGTGAGTACGGGAACGACGAATATAAGTGCCAGCGTAGGGTCGGTGAGTGGAGGTACGACGCTGACGGTAAGCGCGGCCGCGCTGGTTTCGATTGCGGTGACACCGGCAGCGCCGAGTATCGCGCTGGGTACGAATCAGCAGTTCACAGCGACGGGAACCTTGACGGATGGGAGCACACAGGATCTGACCAAAAGTGCCACGTGGGCTTCGGACACGCCAGCGACGGCAACGGTGAATCCTACGACTGGCATGGTGCAGAGTGTGGCGATGGGCTCGGCCGATATCAGTGCGACGCAGGCCGGGATCAGTGGCTCGGCCCAACTGACGGTGACGGCAGCGGTCGTGGTATCGATTCAGATCAATCCGGCAACGGCGAACATACCCCTGGGAACGACACAGCAGTTCACAGCCATAGGAACTTATAGTGACAGTACGACGCAAGACATCACGCAATCAGGTCACTGGAGTTCGACGGTGGGTGCGGTTGCTACGATCAGCAACTCGGCTGGAAGTCAAGGATTGACGAGCACCGTGAGCAGTGGGTCCACGAGCATTGGCATCTCTTTGGCCGGGGTAAGCAGTTCGGCTACCTTGACGGTGAGTCCGGCAGCGTTGGTGTCGATTGCGATCAGTCCGCAGGCGCCGACGATAGCTTTGGGAACGACGGAGCAGTTTGCTGCGAGCGGGACGTATACGGACGGAAATTCGAAGGACATTACGGCAAGTGTAAGCTGGAGTTCTTCTTCGCTTTCGACGGCGGTCGTCAGCAACGATGCGGGTAGCTCGGGTTTGGCCACTAGCGCGGCGCAGGGGGCGACGACTATCACGGCGTCCTTGGGTTCGGTCTCCAGTTCTACCACTCTCACCGTAGGTCAGGCGGCGATAACCTCCATTGCGGTGTCGCCATCTTCTATATTGATTCCTCTGGGATACGCTCAGCAGTTCACGGCTATCGCGACTAATACTGATGGCTCGACCCAGGACATCACGCAATCAGCGACCTGGACGTCGTCAGTCCCAAACGTGGCCGCAGTGGATGCAACGGGGCTTGCAAGCAGCCTACTCGTCGGAACCACAACCGTGTCGGCGAGTGCTGGTTCAGTAACCGGCTCGGTTCTTCTTACCGTCAATTCACCGGTCCCGGTCTCGCTCGTCATTACGCCTGCCGATCCCCCAATTTTCGTGGGAGCACAGCAGCAGTTTAGTGCGACTCTGACTTACAGCAATGGAAGTTTGTTGAACGTCACCAGCGCTGCAATCTGGAGCTCCGACAGCCCTGCGGTCGCGACCGTCAACAGTACCGGACTGGCTAGTGCTATTGCTCAAGGTACCGCCCACATTATGGCCGCGGCTAGTGGGCTAACCGGGTCCGCTACCTTGACAGTCAGCATGACTGGGCCGGGTACGCAAATTGCGTCCACGGGTTTTGGCTTCCAATGCGCCAACAACAATACGTCGGCGGGCTCGTGCAGGGTGGGCGGAACTCTTCTTTGGCCCACCACGCTGGCGCAACCGGGGATGGTGAGACTATGGGATACAGAAGTGGACTGGTACGGACTGGACAAGGCGAGTGGAACCTATAACTGGACGAATCTAGACAACTGGCTGAATGTCATCGCAGCCGAGAATGCCGTCGACGGCGCACAGGCTATGTACACGATTGGGTGGACGCCGTTTTGGGATGCCCCAACATCGCCCTCCAGCTGTCAAAGTGGAACCAGCGGCTCTCCATGCCCGCCCAAGGACTTACCGGCTGTAGGTGCGGGTGGCTGCTCTACTCCAGGGACCACGGCTTGCGGGAGCGCGACGTTCGATGCTTTCATCACCGCACTCCTCGGCCACTGCAGCCCCGGTTCACCGCCTACCGGCGGGAATTGCGTTTCAACCTATATCAAGTACTGGGAATTGTGGAACGAGGCCAATGCATCAA
>Ga0070731_10002318_pt1 | contig 18319 bp, 17 predicted proteins | sample Coa_R1_2_FD_66448 | JGI IMG/M metagenome (GOLD analysis project Ga0070731, IMG submission 66448) | Surface soil microbial communities from Centralia Pennsylvania, which are recovering from an underground coalmine fire - Coalmine... | ecosystem: Environmental > Terrestrial > Soil > Unclassified ... | reverse complement strand
TCTTCCACGCTCTCGCTCAGCATCTCGAGGCGCTTGCGATTCGTCTCCGAGGCGCTGTCCCAGCGCTCGAGCATCGTGTCGAGCCCCACCACGACCTGCTGGAAGAGCCGCGTGCGCTTGCGCCACTTGAGGAAGGGCTCGTCGCCGCCGGAGCCGATCTGCTCCTCTTCGGAATTCACGTCGCGGACCACGAGCGCGAGCGCCATGATCGCGGCGACGGGCACGAGGGCGAGCGAGATGGCGAGCGCCCAGAACGGCACCAGCGCGGCCATCCACACCCAGGGCAGGAACAGTACGACGATCAGCGCCGCGAGGAGGTACGGGTGCTGCCAGCCGTACTTCAGGTAGCGCATCGTCAGGCTTGCCGCGCCACGCCGTCGAGAAGGTCGAGCTCGCCGGTCGAGAGGAATTTCTCGATGTCGAGGAGGAGCACCATGCGGTCGTTCAGCGTGGCGACTCCAGTGAGATAGCTCGAGTCCACGACGGAGCCGAGCTTCGGGGGATCCTTCACGTCGATCGGGGCGAGTCGCACCACGTCGGAAACCGCGTCGACCACGATGCCGATCACGCGCGAGGCGAGCCGCAGGATCACGACGACCGTGAACGAGTCGTAGCGCGGCTCCGGAAGCCGGAACTTGATGCGCATGTCGATCACGGGAACGATCGTGCCGCGCAGGTTCACCACGCCCTTGAGGAAATCGGGCGCCGACGGGATCGCGGTCACCTTCTCGTAGCCGCGGATCTCCTGGACCTTGAGGATGTCCACGCCGTACTCCTCCTTGCCGATCACGAACACCAGCACCTCGCGGGTCGCGTCGCGCACGGCGGTACGGCTTTCCATGGTCAGAATTCCTCCCAGTCGTCGCCGGCGGTGGTCGCCGTGGCCGCGAGCTTCGCCAACGGCTCGGGCTTGGCTCCCGCCGTCTTGGCGATCATCGCCGCGGGACCCGACGAGAACTCGGGTTCACGGCGAGCGTTGCGCCCGTAGTCGTTGCGCTCGGCACGCGCGGTGGGCGCGGCCTGGGCTCCATCCACCGCGAACGCGCTCACGGCCTCTACCAGCATCTCGGCCTGCTGCTTCATGCCTTGCGCCGCGGCCGCCGATTGCTGCACGGCGCTCGCGTTCTCCTGCACGACCTTGTCCATCTGCGTCACGGTCTTGTTCACCTGCTGGACGCCGCGGCTCTGCTCCGCCGAGGCCTCCGCGATCTGGTTCATGAGCGCGCTCACGCGCTGCACGTCGACGACGAGCGCCTGGATGGTGCCGCCGGCCTGCTCGACCTGCGTCGTGCCGTTGCGCACCTCGTCGACCGAGTGGCCGATGAGGTCCTTGATCTCCTTGGCCGCCTGGGCGCTGCGCTGCGCGAGCGAGCGCACTTCGGCCGCCACCACGGCGAAGCCGCGACCCTGCTCGCCGGCGCGAGCCGCTTCCACCGCGGCGTTGAGCGCGAGGATATTGGTCTGGAATGCGATGGCGTCGATGACCGAGGTGATATCCGAGATGCGCTGCGCGCTCTTGCTGATCTCGTTCATCGTGACGACCGCGCTGCCCACCTCGTTGCCGCCCTGCTCCGCGCGCTTCGCCGCGTTGCGCGCGAGCTCGTCGGCTTCCTTGGCGTTGTCGGCGTTCTGGCGCACGGTGCTCGCGAGCTCTTCCATGCTTGCCGCCGTCTCCTCGAGGGCGGAAGCCTGCTCTTCGGTGCGCTGCGAAAGGTCCGTCGTTCCGGCGGCGACCTGCATCGAGGCGCTCGCCACGTTGTTGGCCGACAATCGAACCTTGGAGACGACTTCCGCGAGCGACGTATTCATGCGACCGAGCGCGGAGACGAGCTGGCCCGCCTCGTCTTCGCTGCGCGCGACGATCCGTCCCGTGAGGTCGCCCTGCGCGATGCGTTCGGCGAATTTCCCGGCGGCACTCATGGGCGCCAGCACTGCACGGCGGAAGAAGACCCACAACGCGACCAGCGCGCCCACCATCGAGGTGATCGTGCCGATGATGGCGAGGCGATATCCCGTCTCGGCGGCGTTCACGGCTTGCGCGGTCGCCCGCGCGCCCCACTCCGTCGCGAGCTTCTCGGCGTTGTCGAGCGCGTCCGTCGGGGCCTTCGAGGCGCCTTCCGTGGCCTTGTCGCCCGTGCGCGGGTCGAACTTGCTGTCCTTGAACGCTTCGAGTCCCTTGCGATAGGTTTCGCCCGTGGCCTTGTGTGTGGAAAGGAATTTCTCGAGCGCGGCCCGGACGTCCTCGTGGGGCGTGGCGTTGCGTGCTTCCTTCGCCGTTTCCGCGACATCCTTCTCGCTGTCGACGAACGTCTTCCAGGCGGCATCCACGGTTTCGGCGTCGCGGCCGCGCAGCAGCACGTTCTTCCAATCCTGGCTTTGCTGCTTGAGCGCCACGGTGGCGCGGAGGATCGACTGTTGCGTCTCGAAGTCGTCGCGGCTTATCCGGTCGAGTTCCTGGATCGATCCATAGACGCGGGTCAGTGCAAGCACGGACACGGCGAGCGCAATCGCCAGCGCGACGGACATCAGCAGGAGGACCTTGAACTGCAGGCTCTTGGTCTTGATCTTCATCTTGATGCTTCCAGTGTCTCCGATTCTAGAAAAGCGTCACGTTCTTGGCGCCCAGCATCTCGGCGAGCGCCCCTTCGGCTGCCACGAGGCGATCGGCCATCGAGTGCAGGAAGGCGAGGTGGAATTGCTTGGTGCACTCGGGCGAAGCGAGCCAGAGCACATCGGGATCGAATTCGACGATGGTGCAGTCGGTCACCGCCGTGGCGGTTGTGAAGCGGCGCGCGCCCGAGCGCCGCAGGAACGAGATCTCGGCGATGCTTTCGCCCGCGCCGCGGATCGCGAGGAGCGTGCCGCGCCGGGTCATGCGGATCTGGCCGCGCACGAGCACGAAGAAGGAATAGCCCGCATCGTCCTCGCCCACGAGCTGCGATCCGCCGCGCACGTTGAAGATCCGCGCCATCGAGGCGGCCTCTGCGAGCGTCGCGGCGTCGAAATCCCTGAAGAACGGCAGCGGCCTCAGCAGCGCCGCGACACGCTCGGCTTCCGTGACGCTCTGGAGCTCGGGCTCGGTGATCGTGCGCAGGTCGGAGGCGAACTCCTCGTACGTGTTGTATCGCAGGTTCGCGTCGCGCGCGGTGGCGCGGCGGAAGATCGCGTCGAAGACGGGCGGCAGGCCGGGCCTCGCCGCCGAGGGTGGCGGAAGGTTCCCGAGCATGATGCGCGTGGCGAGCGCGGCCGGCGTCTCGGCGGGAAACGGCAGCGCGCCCACGAGCATCTTGTACATCATCACGCCCACGGCGTAGACGTCGCTCTTGAGCGTGGCGGGCCTGCCCTCGAGCTGCTCGGGAGCCATGTACGCGGGCGAGCCCACGCGCATGTTGCGCGTCGAATCGAAGGCGAGGTTCGTGAACGCGACACCGAAGTCGGCGACCTTCGCTTCTCCCTCCGCGTCCATGAGGATGTTGGCGGGCTTGAGGTCCCGATGGATGATGCCGTGCGCATGGGCATAGGACAGGGCGTCGCAGATGCGCTCGAGGATGTGCGCCACGCGCTCGGGCTTGAGCAGGCCGTCGGGCGTGCAGAAGCGGTCGAGGCTGCCCTCCTTCATGTACTCCATCACGATGTAGGCGCGCTCGTCGTCGGCGGCCGCATCGTAGACCTGTGTGATTCCGGGGTGCGTGAGCTTCTTCGCGAGCAGCGTTTCCTTGAGGAAGAGCGAGCGGAAAAGCTTCGGGTCGTCGCCGAACTGGTGCGGGTCGTACATCTTGATCGCGACCTCGCGCGCCGGAAAAAGCTCGCGGCCGAGGTAGATCGTCGCCGACTGGCCGCGGCCCAGCACGCCCATCACCTCGTAGTTGCCGATCTTGGTGGGCGCGGAGCCCGTGCCGGGCAGCGTGGAGGCGAAGTCGTTCTTGAGGCTCATTCACCGTCCTCGCGGATGCGCCGCATGATCGTCGCGACGTCGAGGAGCAGCACGCTCGCCTCCTTCAGCGTCTCGCCTTCGGCGGATTTCCTCGCGCCGATCCCGGAGATCGCCGTGCCGATCTTGCGGGCGCCCAGCTCCGGCGCCGGCATGATCTCGTCGTCGGCGAGCGCGATCACGTCGGAGACCGCGGTCACCACGATGCCCACGAGGCGCCCCTCGACGTTGAGGACGATGGCGCTCGCCTCGGCGAGCTCGATGGGCTTGTCGAAGCCGAACATGAGGCCCAGGTCCACGACGGGAACGATGGCGCCGCGAAGGTTGACCACGCCGCGCACGTAGCGCGACACGTGCGGCACGCGCGTCACCTGGCGCACCTCGCGGATCTCCTGCACCTGGAGGATGTCGATGCCGTAGCTCTCGTCGCCGAGGCGGCAGGTCAGGAACTCGCGGCGCGCGGCTTCGGTATCGACGCTCACTTCGACTCCTTGCGCGTGGCGGCAAGCAGCGCGCGCTCGCGGATCCGCGGCAGCGGGCAGACTTCGTGCGTGGCGTCCAGCTCGACGGCCTCGCGCGGCATTCCGTAGATCACGCTGGTGGCCTCGTCCTGGGCGATGTTGTAGGCGCCCTTCTTCTTCATCTCGAGCATGCCGCTCGCGCCGTCCTTGCCCATGCCGGTCATGATGACGCCCGTGGCATCGGCGCCGATGAACTTCGCCACCGACATGAACAGGAAATCGACCGAGGGGCGGTGCAGGTTCATCGGCGGCTCGGTGGAAAGCTTGGCGAGCGTCTGCCCGCCTTCGCGCTTCACCCAAAGGTGCTTGCCGCCCGGCGCGATGTACGCGTGCCCCGGAAGGATCGGGTCGTTGTGCTCGGCCTCCTTCACGTTGATCTTGCAAAGGCCGTTCAGGCGCTCGGCGAACATCTTCGTGAAATTCTCGGGCATGTGCTGCACGATCACGATGCCGGGGCAGTCGACGGGCATGCCCACCAGGAATTCGCGGATCGCTTCGGTGCCGCCCGTGGAAGCACCCACGGCGATGATGCGGTCGCTGGTCTTCACGCCCACCGGGACCGGGCGCTTCAGGACCGGCGGCATCGTGGCCTCGACCGAGGTCATGTCCGCCTCGCGCTTCGGGGTCTTCAGCCGCGCGCTCTTCGCCGCGCGGACCTTGTCGGCGATCATCTGGCCGTAGTCGTCGGGCGCCTGCTCGTTGAGCTTGGGCTTGGTGACGAAATCCACGGCGCCGAGCTCGAGCGCGCGGAACGTCACTTCCGAGCCGCGCTCCGTCGCCGCGGAGATCATCACCACGGGCATGGGCTTGGCGCGCATCAGCTTGTCGAGGAACTCGAGGCCGTTCATCTTGGGCATCTCGATGTCGAGCGTGATCACGTCGGGCTTGAGCGACTTGATCATGTCGCGCGCCTCGAACGCGTCGGCGGCGGCGCCGACCACGATCATGTCGTTCTGGTCGTTGATGATCTCGGTGAGGACGTCGCGGATCATGCGCGAGTCGTCGACGATGAGGACCTTGATTTTTTCTGTCATTTGAACAGCTCCGCGCCGCCTTCGACCGGCGCATGGAAGAGTCGCGCGCCGTAGTCACGCTCGCGCAGGACGATCGTGTCGTTGTTGACCTTGCGCAGGCGCTTCACCATCACCTTGCCGCTGCGCGGGAAGAAGTAGATCTTGCGCGGCCACACGTCGAGCAGATCCCGCGCCGCGATCGGGATGCGCTCGATATTCAGGTACTCGACGATGAATTCCGCGTTCTGCTGCCCCACGTTGGAGAGCATGAAGCCCTGGAGCACGTTGCCGCCGCCGAACACCTTCGCCTCGAGGCGCTCACGCTTGCCGCCGAGCTTGAGGATCTGGTTGATGAGCAGCTCCATCGCGTGCACGCCGTAGCGCCCGCCCGCGCTGATGTTGCCGTGGGACCCCACGAGCTTTCCCTCGTCGGGAAGCATGAAGTGGTTCATGCCGCCGATGCCCGTGTCGCGGTCGCGCAGGCATGCGCTCACGCACGACCCCAGCACCGTGACGAGCGCCATGTCCTTGTTGGTGGCGTAGTACTCGCCCGGCAATATCTTCGCCGTCTCGACCTTGAAGTGCGGGTCGTAGTAGCGATTGGGCTGGTCGTCGCGAAGGGGATCGTCGTCGCGCATCATCACGCAGCCACCAGTTCGTAGACGGTCTGGCCCCGCAGCTTGAAGTAGCGTCCCTGGTCGAGGAGGCTCTCGGCGTGGCCGGCGAAGAACAGGCCCTGGGGCGCGAGGAGCGAGGCGAATCGCTCCACGAGCTTCCTCTGCGTGGCCTTGTCGAAATAGATCATCACGTTGCGGCAGAAGATGGCGTCGAGGCCGCCCTGGATGGGCCACTCGTCGTCCATCAGGTTCACGCGCATGAACTCGACGCGCGAGGCGATCTCGCGGCGGACGCGCGCCTTGCCCTCGTGGCGCCCGGTGCCGCGCAGGAAGAATCGCTTCTGCCGGGCCTCGGGAAGGCGCGACACGGACTGCAGCGGATAGACGCCCTCGCCCGCTGCGGCGAGCACTTGCGTGTCCAGGTCGCTCGCGATCACGGAGAAGTTACCCTGCGGCAGTGATTCGGTGAGGCACATCGCGATGGTATAGGGCTCCTCGCCCGAGGAACAACCGGCGCTCCATACCCGGAATGGCCGTCCTGGCGGGCATTGCGCGGCGTATTCGGCGAGCGTGTTGAAGTGGTGCTCCTCGCGATAGAACGAGGTCACGTTGGTCGTGAGCGCGTTTGTGCAGTGCTCCCACTCCGCGGGCTCGAGGTCGAGGAAGCGGATGTAGTCGTCGAACGAACCGATTCCCAGGGATCGGAGGCGGCGTGCAAGGCGCGCATACACCATCTCGCGCTTGGCTTCGGGAAGGCGGATGCCCGAGAAGCGATAGATGCGGTCGCTGATCACGCGGAAATGCTCCGCGCTGAAAGGAAACTCACGCGACGCGCTGCTCATCGCTTCCCCGGCGTTCGTCATGCGGCGTTGCGCGCGATGGCGCGGGCGGAGGTGCGGGTGAAGGCGCTCACGTCGAGGATGAGCGCCACGCGTCCATCGCCCAGGATCGTCGCACCCGCGACTCCGGGAACGGAATGCAGGTTCGCGTCGAGCGACTTCACCACGAGCTGCTGCTGGCCCACCAGCTGGTCCACGAGCAGCGCCGAGCGGCGGCTGTCCACCTCGACCACGAGGCAGATCGGCTCCGGCCGCTCGCGGCCCGGGTCGGCGAATTGCACGATGTCGTCGAGGCGCACGATGGGCAGGTGCTCTCCGCGCACGGCGACGAGCGAAGCCTGGTTCACGATCGAGCGGATGTCGCCCGGGGCCGGCTTGAAGGCCTCGGCGACGAACTCGAGCGGGACGATGTATTGCTCGTCGCCCACGCCCACGATCATGCCGTCCAGCACCGCGAGGGTGAGCGGCACCTGGATCGTGATCGTGGTCCCCTCGCCCTTCACGGACGAGACCGAGACGCTGCCGCCCAGGGACGCGATGTTGCGGCGGACGACATCCATGCCGACCCCGCGTCCCGAGAGGCTCGTCACTTCCTTCGCCGTCGAGAATCCCGCCTCGAAGATGAGGCCCCAGGCTTCGACGTCGCTCCACGAATCGCTCACGTCCATGCCCAGCTCGCGAGCCTTGGCGAGGATGCGTTCGCGATCGAGGCCGCGTCCGTCGTCGTGCACCTCGATGATGACGCTGCCGCCGCGATGGGTGGCGCGCATCTGCACGGTGCCCTGCTCGGGCTTGCCGGACTTCACGCGCTCGTCCGGCGACTCGATGCCGTGGTCGATCGCGTTGCGCACGACGTGGGTCAGCGGATCGACGAGCAGCTCGATCAGCTCCTTGTCGAGCTCAGTGTCGTGGCCCTGCGTGCGCAGGTGCACTTTCTTGCCGAGTTTCGAGGACACGTCGTACACGAGGCGCGGGAAGCGGCTGAACACGAACTCCATCGGCATCATGCGGATGGACATGACGGCCTGCTGGAGATCGCGGGTATTGCGGTCGAGCGTGGCGAGGCTGTGGGCGAGGTGCTCGTCCTTGCCCGCGTCGATGGCGCCGGCGGACTGCTGCATCATCGCCTGCGCGATCACGAGCTCGCCCACGAGGTTCACGATGCGGTCGATCTTCTCGACGCTCACGCGGATTGAAGACTGGTCGCCCTTGCGCCGGTTCTGCTCCACGGGCGCGTCGGGTTCGAAGAGTCCGTATTTTTCTTTCTCGACGGGCTTGTCGGAAGCGCGCCGGTCGCCGGTACGCCGGTCCATCGCGGCCGGAGCCGGGGCAGGTGCGCTGCCGGGCGCGTCCTCGAAGAGCCCATAGGCGGGGCCCTTCGGCGTGGCGGGCGCCGCAGGCTCGGCCGCATCGGGCGTGTCGAAGAACGATTCTTCCGTGGGTTTGGTTGAAACCGGCGTGGGAACGACGGAGGACTCCACCTTCGCCGTCACGCGATAGCCCGCGAGCGTATTTCGCATGGCGTTCATCGCCGGATCGTTGTCGCGCTCGCCGGCCTTGAGCCGTTTCAGGTGCGATTTGAAGACGTCGCACGCGTCGAGCAGCAGGCGCACCGTGGTCTCGTCGGCCCGGCCCTTGCCCTTGCGCAACGCGTCGAAGAGCGTCTCCATCTCGTGTGTCGCTTCGGCGAGCTGCGTGAAGCCGAACGTGCCGCTGCCGCCCTTGATCGAGTGGGCGGCGCGGAAGATCGTGTTCAGCGTCTCCGTGTTGTTCCCGTCACGGCCGAGGCCCATCGCGTGCTCCTCGATGGACTCCAGGTGCTCCTGGGCCTCGTCGAAGAACGTCGCGATGAATCGATTCAGGTCGATCGGCATGGAATCCCTTCTAGCGAAGGACCTTGTTGACCACCTCGAGAAGCGTCGCCGGATCGAAAGGCTTCACGAGCCAGCCCGTCGCCCCCGCCGCGCGCCCCTGCGCCTTCATGGCGTCGGACGATTCCGTGGTGAGCAGCAGGATCGGCACGTTCTTGTAGTCGCGAAGCTCCCTCAGGCTCCTCACCAGCGTGAGGCCGTCCATGTTGGGCATGTTCTGGTCGGTGATCACGAGGTCGCACGACGTCGTGGTGGCGCGATCGAGGCCCTGGGCCCCGTCTTCGGCTTCGATCACCCGGTATCCGGCGCTCTCGAGCACGAACGCGACCATCTCGCGCATGGTGGCCGAGTCGTCGACCGCTAGTATTGTTTTCATCGCTTGGCCCGCTTTCTCAGAAAAGGTCCACGCTGCCCGCGTGCTTCTTGTCGCTGCGGGGATGGCGCGCATCGTCGTCGATCTGCTGGATGCCCGCGACGATGCAGTCGAGCATCGCGCGCGAGCGCTGGATCCACTGCTCGGCCTGCGCCGGATCGTTCACGGGCGGCTTCGACAGCGAGATCGCCTCGCCCAGCTTCTCGCGCATCTTGTCCACGCGAAGCTTCTGGGCATCGATCAATTGGTTCACGAGGTCGTGGGACTGCAGGTGCTGGACCGCGCGATAGAGGTGGTCGAGCACGACTTCGTATTCGACGTTCTTGGGCACGGCGCTCGTCTCGACGTCCTTCTGCGCGGCCACGAGCCGGTCCGCGGCGCCGCGGAAGGCCGTCATGAGCTCGCCCGAGGCCTCGCGGAGCAGCACCTGGCTGCGCGCGAGCTCCTCGGCCGTGAGCGCGAGACGCTCGTTCAAGGTCGTCGCCACCGTCACCAGCAGGTCGGCGGCCTGGGCCGCGTCCCGTGCATCGGGTGCCGGCGATTTTTTGTCGTCCATCCTCGTATTCTCCCTGTGCGCGCGTCGCGCGCCTACCGCACCGCGTTCATCACCTCGAAGGTCGACCCGCCGACCTCGATCACGTCTCCCGGGGATAGGCGATGCGTGCCCGGACCCAGCTCCTGGCGATTCAACCGCGGCGGGCGCGTGCCGCCGAACCTCGCCAGGAAAAAACCGCCTCCGCGCCGCACCACGAGCGCCGAATCGGCGCCCGCCGTGCCCAACATCGTGTTGGCCTGCTCGAGGGCGATGATCTCGCCCACGCGCGCCCCCGCTTGCACCCGCAACGCCAACGCCTCGGTGGCCGCTGGCACCGGAGCGTCCCCGGTGCGCACGACTTCGTGCGACGGGCCCTGGCGAAACGAATCGCGCGGGATCGCCATCGTGCGCGACAGGTCCACCTCGGCCGCCGGCGCCTTGGGCGCGGGCACGTGCGCCGCGAGCATCGTCCGCTCGAAATCCGTCTGCACCGTGCTTTCGATGTTCGCCATGCCGCCGGCGAGCATCGCGTCGTCGAAGAAGTGCAGCTTGTGCTTCCCGACCTCGATGAGATCCAGGTGGTGGACCACCTGGTGGTTCGTCGAGAGGCCGTTCACCTTGGTGCCGTTAGTGCTGGCCAGGTCCTCCACGTAGATCGTCGTGTTCACGATCCTGAACAGCATGTGCCGCCCGGAGATCGCGGGATGGTCGATGCAGATGTCGCAAGTCGGATGGCGCCCGACGACCGTCACCGCCTTGGAAAGCTCCATCTCGGTGACGATTTCCCCGTCGAGGCTCAATACGACTCGCGCGCCCAATCATCCCTCGCGCCGGAACCGGGAGTTGGCGGAGTTCGCCGCCTTCAATTGGTTGTCCACGCTCTTCACGCCCTCCGCGGCCTTCGCGACCTCCCCAGCCGCGCTGGCCTCCGCCTGCGTATCCACGACGCCGAGCAGGCTCACCACGCCGCCGCTGCACTCCACCGTGAAGTGGGTCCTGGCGGTGCGTTCGTCGCGGCGCAGGGCCGAGCGCACGCTCCATTCCGTGGCGAGGTCATCGACCATGCGAAGGGAGTCCTGGGTTTCCTGGAAGCATTTGCGCTTCATCATGCCATCGATCTCGTCGACGCATTCCTCGACCGAGAGCCGCTCCGTGCAGAGCACGAGGTCGTAGAGCTCGGGATCGCGCCAGTTCACGCCGAAGTGGCGCTTGGTGATCGCGGTATGGGCCTCCTCGCTCATCTGGATCTCGGATTCCACGGTCTCGCGGTTGTCCGTCTGGAGGCGGTCCATCATGCGGCTCACGCGCGTCTCCAGGGGTGCGCAGACGCGAACACGGATCACGTGCGGGATATTCCTCAGCAGGTGCACGGCGCCCCAGCCGCGGATCACCGCGGTGGAACCGTCGCGCAGGAACCTGAAAGTCTCGTCGGCGGTGAAGATCGAAAGCGCGGTGCGGTCCGTCGTGAGCTTTTCCCAGAGGCCCGACTTGCCGTCGAGGAAGCGCTCCACGTGGCTCTTGCGAAGCCGCATCTTGTTGGCGATGGGCTCGATGATCTCGTGGTAGACCACCTTGCGGTTGCTGCGCTGGGCGACTCCCGCGGCGACGTCCTTGCCGAGGGATCCCATCTCACGGGTCATTGCGACGAGCGGCATGGCGGCATTTTCTCCTAGAATTCCTTCCAGTCTTCCTCTTCGCCTGCGGCGGCGAGCATCGGTTCCCTTCTGGCCGCAAGGGCCGGGGGCCGTTCCGCGGGCGCTGTGCGCGCGATTGCAGGCTGGGCGGCCGCCGGAGCGGAGCCCTCGACGCGGAACTGCGCGACGACCTGCGTTAGGCCCGTTGCCTGCGACGCCATGCTGGTCGCGGCCGCCGTGGCCTCTTCAACGAGCGATGCGTTCATCTGCACCACCGTGTCCATCTGCGTGATCGCCTTGTTGATCTGCTCGATGCCGGAGCTCTGCTCGTTATTCGCCGAGGCGATCTCGGTCATGATGTCGGCGACCTTCTTCACCGAGCCCACGAGCTCGTCCATGGTCTTGCCGGCCTGCTCGACCAGCTTCGCGCCCGCCTCGACGCGGCTCACGGAGTTCTCGATGAGGCCGCGGATCTCCTTGGCGGATTCGGCCGAGCGCTGCGCGAGGCTGCGCACCTCGGCGGCCACGACCGCGAACCCGCGGCCCTGCTCGCCCGCGCGCGCCGCTTCGACCGCGGCGTTGAGCGCGAGGATGTTGGTCTGGAACGAGATGCCGTCCATCACGCCGATGATGTCGCCGATGCGGCGCGAGGAGTCGGTGACTTCCTGGAAGGTGCGCACGACCTTGGCGACGACCTCGCCGCCCCGCTGTGCCGTGGCCGAAGCGTTGCCCGCAAGCTGGCTCGCGGTCTTCGCGTTGTCGGCGTTGTGGCGCACGGTGGTCGTGAATTGCTCGAGCGTGGAAGCCGTCTCCTGGAGCGAGCTCGCGTGCTCCTCGGTGCGGCTGGACAGCTGCTGGTTGCCGGCGGCAACCTGGCCCGCGCCCACGGCGATCGACTCCGCGCCGGAGCGGATGTGCGTGACCATGGTCCCGAGTCCCGTATTCATGTCGCGAAGCGCAGAAAGCAGCTCCGCGGCCTCGTCCTTGCCGCTCGACTCGATGCGCGAGGTGAGATCGCCCGACGCGACCCGTCGAGCCACCGCGACCGAATCCGAGATCGGCACCGTGATGCTGCGCGTGATCGTCCACGCAAGCATGATCGCGAGGGCCAGCACGACGGCCTCGACCACGTAGACCGTCGCCGCGAGCCGGTCGCCGGTCACGATGGCCTCCTGCGCGGCGGCATCGCTCGCCCGCTTCTGGATGTCGATCAGGTTCCCGAGGTCGCCGAGGGTGCCCTGGACGATGGGGTCGATGTCCTTCATGAGCACCGCGGCCGCTTCCTCGTTGCGGAAGCTGGTCGCGAGGCCCAGGGCCTGGACGAAGGGTTTGTCGAGCGCCTTGTCCTTCTTGTCGATCGACTCGATGATGTCGCGCTCGGGCGCGGTGAGCTGCAGCTTGAGCATGCGGGCGCGCGCGTCGTCGAACTCGCGTCCCAGCTTCTTCGCGAGGTCCTCGTCGGCCTGCATCTCCTTGATGTCGGAGTGCAGCCCGATGTTGCGCATCACAGCCGACTGCTCGAGGATCTTCGAGCGCATTTCGCCCGCGAGCGCAAGCTTGGCGCCCGTCGCCTCGTGGACGAACGCGAGCTCGTCACGGCTCCGCTTGCCGAGCCACGTGCTCGCGACCGAAACCACCATGAGGATGGCGAGGATCGCCCCGAAGCCGAAGGCGAGGCGTGGACCGATTCGTATCGTTCGCAGGACCATGGATTCGCTTCCCGGTCCGGCCGGCTAGCTCTTGTAGATGCCGCAGCCCACGATGAGATCCTCGAACCGCTGCAGGTACATCTGCTTGGGCTCGATCTGGCTCGTCGTGGGATTCATGAACTTGTAGTCCTGCCAGCCCTTCGCGTCGGGCGACTTGGACATCATGTCCACGCGCTCCTTCACGAAGTGCTTGCCGTCGACGTCGCGAAGGTCGATGAGGTCCTTGCCGATCAGCTTCGCGTTGGCGCCGTGGGCGAGGACCTTGCCCTTCAGGTCGTATACGACGATGTACAGGTCGCGATCGACGAATGCGCCCTTGGGATTGTCGAAATCCGCGAACGCCTTCTCGCGGCCCACTTTCTTGATGTGGGCGATGGCGTTCTGGACCATGGCCGTCGCTTCCTTGGCCGTGCCGTTCTTGGCCTGCGCCAGCGCGGCCGGGGAGCCGAGGATGAAGGCGAGTGCCAGTGCCGCGATGGAGAGAATCCTTGCCATGCTTGTCCTCCTGTATGAGCGCCGTCTTATGGACTCGTCAATTGTCTTGCAAGGATCCGGCCACGCCAGTGGCCTGCATCACAGCGGCGCCCCGCCGCCGGTTACCCCTGTAATGGCTTCTAGCGGTGGAAATTCACGTCGATTTCCATCGTGCGGCCGTCGGCTCCCGGCGAGAACTTCCACTGGGAAAGCGTCTTCACGACCGCGCGATCGAACAGCCGCCGCGGGTTGGCCTCGATGATCTCGACGCGGGTCACCTCGCCCGAGGCGTCGATCGTCATGCGGGCCTTCACCTTGCCGGTGTCGGCGCCCGCGGAGACCGCTTCACGGGGAAATTCCGGATCCACTCGGCTCACGGGGGTGAGATCGCCCGCACGGGCGCCCAGCGTCACCGCCATGGCAAGCATCGCCGCGGCGGCAGGCCGCGCGAATCTGGTGGTTCTTTCAGTGATTATCGGCATTTGTCCTATCCCTTCCGTTCCGGCCAAAAAATGTGACCGATTCCATAGCCAAATTTTAGTGGCGTTGGTCACTTTTCAGTCACGAACGGGAATTACACCGGTAATTCATGCCGGGACCTTCTGGCGGGCCGGCTGGCGGCATCTCGGGCCCGCCTGGGCAGGCTCCAGCAGGAACTTCTGCATGTCCCACGCGCCCGTGGGACAGCGTTCCGCGCACAGGCCGCAGTGCAGGCAGACATCCTCGTCCTTGGCCATGACACGCCCGGTCTTGAGGTCGGTGGATACGTAGAGCGATTGCTCGAGGTTGTGCGAGGGCGCATTGAGGCGCGCGCGCAACTCGCCCTCCTCCCCGTTCGCGGTGAAGGTGATGCAGTCCACCGGGCAGATATCCACGCAGGCATCGCACTCGATGCAGAGCTTCGGCGCGAACACGGTCTGCACGTCGCAGTTGAGGCAGCGCTGCGCTTCCTTCCACGCGAGCTGCGGATCGAACCCGAGCTCCACTTCCTCGCGGATGTCCTTCAGCGCGATCTTGAGCTCCTTCAACGGCACCTTGAACCGCGCGTCGTTGGCGATCTGGTTGTCGTAGCTCCACTCGTGGATCCCCATCTTCTGGGAGATGAGGTTCACGTGGGGCGGCGGGCGGTCCATGACGTCTTCCTCGTGGCAGACCCGGTCGATCGAGATCGCCGCGTCGTGGCCGTGAGCGACCGCCCAGATGATGTTCTTCGGTCCGAGTGCCGCGTCGCCGCCGAAGAAGACGTTCTTGCGGCTCGACTGGAGCGTGGTCGCATCCAGCACCGGCATGTTCCACTTGTCGAACTCGATGCCGATGTCGCGCTCGATCCAGGGGAAGGCGTTCTCCTGCCCCACGGCGACGAGCACGTCGTCGCATTCATGGACCACGTCGGGCTCGCCCGTCGGCACGAGGGAGCGCCGGCCCTTGTCGTCGTACACGGCCTTCACCTTCTCGAACTGCACGCCCGTGAGCCGCCCTTCGTCGTGCACGAAAGCCTTGGGCACGAGGAAGTTGAGGATCGGGATCCCCTCGTGCGTGGCGTCTTCCTTCTCCCAGGGGCTCGCCTTCATCTCGTCGAAACCCGAGCGCACGATGACCTTCACGTCGTCGCCTCCGAGGCGCCGCGACGACCGGCAGCAATCCATGGCCGTGTTGCCGCCGCCCAGCACGATCACGCGCTTGCCGATCTTCGTGATGTGCCCGAAGGACACCGACGAGAGCCAGTCGATGCCGATGTGGATGTTGGCCGCCGCTTCCTTGCGTCCGGGAATGTCCAGGTCGCGCCCGCGCGGCGCGCCGGAACCGATGAATACGGCATCGAAGCCTTCGGCGAGCAGCTTCTTCAGCGAATCGACGCGATGGCCGCCCTTGAACTCGATGCCGAGGCCGAGGATGTAACCCACTTCCTCGTCGATCACGCGCTCGGGCAGGCGGAACTTGGGAATCTGCGAGCGGATCATGCCGCCGGCGAGGCGATCCGAATCGAAGAGGGTCACGTGATAGCCGAGCGGCGCGAGATCGCGCGCGACCGTGAGCGACGCGGGACCGGCACCCACGCACGCGATGCGCTTGCCGTTGCGCTTCGCGGCTTTCTTCGGAAGGCGCGCCGTGATGTCTTCCTTGTAGTCGGCGGCGACGCGCTTCAGGCGGCAGATCGCGACCGGCTCGGGCTTTTCACCCTGATTTTCCTCGACACGGCCACGGCGGCACGCTGGCTCGCAAGGGCGATCGCACGTGCGCCCCAGGATTCCCGGGAAAACGTTCGAATTCCAGTTGACCATGTACGCATCGCCATAGCGTCCCTGGGCGATGAGGCGGATGTACTCGGGCACGGGGGTGTGCGCGGGGCACGCCCACTGGCAGTCCACCACCTTGTGGAAGTAGTCGGGGCGCGCGATGTCCGTCGGATGCACTGTTGCTACCCTCCTGCTGTAAGTCGCTCTTCGCTGAGCGCCATGCTCCCTCTATCGGGGAATGCCGATGGAGTCTAGCCCACAAGGCTTTGAGTAACAAGTACTTTCGGCCGAAACCTGAGGGGATTTCGATGCTGCGGTCCTACAGTATGCCGCGCTCCCTCAGGCCATCGATCTGGGCTCGCGTGAGGCCCAGTATCCGCCCCAAAACCTCGTCCGTGTGCTGCCCGAGCGTGGGAGGCGGCGCGTCGTAGGGAATCGGCGTATCCGAGAACTTCATGGGGCTCGCCACCATGCGCATTTCGCCCGCCGCGGGATGCGGAACCTTCACCTGCATCGCGCGATACCGGACCTGGGGATCCGAGAAAACCTGCGAGAGGTCGTTGATCGGGCCGCAGGGCACGCCCGAGGGCTCGAGGAGCGCGAGCCACTCGCGCGCCGGGCGCTCGCGCATGCGATCGGAGATCATCCCCACGAGGAGATCGCGATGGCGCACGCGCTGCGGATTCGTCGCGAAGCGTGCGTCGGCAGGCCATCCCGGCTCGCCGATCACCTCGCAGAATTTCGCGAATTGCGAATCGTTGCCCACCGCCACGATGAGGAATTCATCGGCTGCACGGAAGACGTGGTACGGAACGATGTTCTGGTGCGCGTTCCCCATGCGCGCGGGCACCTCGTCGGAGGCAAAGTAGACCGCGCTCAGGTTCGCGAGCATCGCGACCTGCACGTCCAGCAGCGCCATGTCGATGTGCTGGCCGCGCCCGCTCGCCGCGCGGTGGATGAGCGCCGCGAGTATCGCGCTCGTCGCGTACATGCCGGTGAAGAGATCGGAGACGGCGACGCCCACCTTCTGCGGCCCGCCACCGGGCAGGTCGTCCCTTTCGCCGGTGACGCTCATGAGGCCGCCCAGGCCCTGCACCATGAAGTCGTAGCCGGGCCGGTCGCGATACGGACCGCCCTGCCCGAAGCCCGTGATGGAACAGTAGACGAGTCGCGGATGTTCCCCGGAGAGGCTCGCATAGTCGAGGCCGTGGCGCGCGAGGTCGCCGACCTTGAAGTTCTCGACGAGCACGTCGGCGGAAAGGGCGAGAGCGCGGGCGATGCTCCGGCCCTCCTCCGATGCGATGTCGAGCGTCACGGACTTCTTTCCGCGATTGCACGCGAGGTAGTACGCGGCATCGGCGGTGTCGCGGCCCTCGCGGTCCTTCAGGAAGGGCGGGCCCCAGCTTCGTGTGTCGTCGCCTTTGCCGGGACGCTCGATCTTGATCACCTCGGCGCCCAGGTCGGCGAGGTTCTGGGTGCACCACGGGCCCGCCAGCACGCGGGTGAGGTCGAGGACGCGGACGCCTTGCAGTATTCGTTGCATCGGAGTCGGAACATAGCGCAATTCCGCATAGAATGCGGGGGCCATGGCTTCCAAGATATTCACGAGCGACCTGAAGACCGGCATGTTCGTCGCGGACCTCGATCGCCCCTGGGTCGACACGCCGTTCCTGCTCCAGGGCTTCCTCATCGAGAACGAGGAGCAGATCCTCGCGCTGAGGACGCACTGCGAATGGGTGATGGTCGACCGCGCGCGATCCACGGGTTCGGAGTTCGAAGCGGTCTCCGGCATCAGCCCTGCGACAAACACAATGCCCGCGGCGCGCAGGCCCGACGTGGTGGTCGTGAAACCCGCGACGACCGTCGATCCGAACGCGGTCACGCATCTTTCGTCGCCAGACGCGCACGCAGCACCGGCAAGCGCGAAGAGGCGTCCGGCCCAGGATCCGAACCGCACCGAAACGGTCGTGCCCGCGCACTCGAAGGAACGCGGCAGCGCTGCCCCGGCGGATCGCACTTACCCTGCAGGCGAAGCGCGAGGCGGATTCTTCTCGCGCATGTTCGCGGGCTTCAAGGGACGCAAGGGCGACTCGGGCTCGGCGGCGCCGAGACCCATGGAGATTCCGAAGGAAACGCCGCAGGAATTCGCGGCGCGCGCCGAACTCCTGCCGCCCGGCATCGAGGTCCAGACCTACCTGGACCAGGTCACCGTCGAGGAAGAAGTGCCGCGCGCACAGGCCGCGGTGGCGAACGCGTCCGACCTCCTCGAGAAGCTCGTGAAGGACATCCGCCTCGGGCAGAGCTTCGAGGTCGAACGCGTCGAGGAGATCGTGGAGGAGATGGTCGAGAGCGTCGTGCGCAATCCCGACGCCGCGATGTGGGTCGCGCGCCTTCGCGAGGAGGACATCTCGACCTATGGCCACGGCCTCCAGGTCTCGGTGTATCTCACGGCCTTCGGCCGCCACCTCGGATTCCCGAAACCGCAGCTCGAGCAGCTCGCGCAGATCGGGCTGCTCCTCGACATCGGCAAGATCAAGTTGCCGCGCTACCTGCTCGAGAAGCAGG
>Ga0070731_10002317_pt1 | contig 18320 bp, 25 predicted proteins | sample Coa_R1_2_FD_66448 | JGI IMG/M metagenome (GOLD analysis project Ga0070731, IMG submission 66448) | Surface soil microbial communities from Centralia Pennsylvania, which are recovering from an underground coalmine fire - Coalmine... | ecosystem: Environmental > Terrestrial > Soil > Unclassified ... | reverse complement strand
CGTCGGCGCGGCCGTGGTCGTCGTGGTGCAGGTCGAGAGGCCGATGGCCTGGAGGCCGCTCACGAACGCGGCCCGCTCGGCCGGGCTCGTGTACTGCAGCGTGGTGTCGACGCTCCGCGCGAGCTGCGTCGCAAGGCCCGCGCACGTCGGCGCGGAGAACACGTCCTGACACGTCTTCAACGGCGGACCGGAAGCGAACGAGAAGTCGTAGCCGTCGCCACGCAGCGTATCGAGCGCCGCCCCGCCCATCTCGAGGAACGCGACCGGGTAGAGGAGACCGGCGAGCGCGGCGTCGGGGCCGGTCAGGAGGCCGGTCGCGGAGAAGCTGCCCGAGGACAGCGTCGACGCGAGCGTCTGCTTCAGCTTGAACTGGGCCGAGCCGTCGGACTTCGGCACGCGCGCGAAGGTGAGCTTGGCGCCGGGGCTGGAGACGGTGGCATGGATCGCGCCGACCGGCGTCTTCGGGGGTGGATTGTTGATGGTGTCGCACGCGGTGTGACAGCAGGCGAGCCCGTCGCTACCGCACTCAGTGCATTTCTGGTTCTTCGCGTCGCCGCAATCGAGGATCGGCTTCGACTGAGCCGCGGCGGTGGCAAGCGCGAGCGCGAGAGCGATGAGCGCCGTCCAGCCCAAGGTCGGGCCGCACAACCAGGACCGACCGGTCGTCATGTACGTGCCTTTCTCGTAGCGTGCGTGAATGACGAACGTGTACTACTGCCGTCCGGGCGACACGGGCAAGAGTTTCTCGACGAAAAGTCGCGGCGCTGGCTGGCTATGGCGACTCGAAATCGCCGACGAGGACGTTACCCGGAACCGCCGAGCCGCCCGCCCACCCGCCGGTGGCGGGTTGGGTGAGTCCTGCGCCGCCGCTCACCGACGAGCCGGTGCCGTTCGCGACGTTGGTGCCCCCGCCGGTGACCGACGAGTAGAGACCGCTCGCGGTGTTGAGACTGCCGCCCCCGACGGCGGCGGAGCCCCCGCTCGCGACGTTCTCGAATCCTCCGCTGATGGAGGGCGCGGTCGTCCCGCTCTCGCCAGGAGGACACAAAGGAGGCGCCGAGCCGGATCCCGCCAGGTTGCAGACGCCGCCGCTCACGGAAGCACCCAACGCGCTCGCCGTGTTTAGCCGACCGCCACTCACCGATGTCCACACTCCGGTCGCCTGGTTCTCCTCGCCACCGGCGATCGAAGCGTTCCCGCCGCTCGCGATGTTGCTGTCGCCGCCACCGATCCAGTCGAGAGGCCCCCTCGCCTGGTTGGCACTTCCACCGCTGATCGACGAGTTGCCGCCGCTCGCGGTGTTGTCTTGACCGCCCGTCACCGCGGCGCCCGCGCCGCTTACCGTATTCTCAGTGCCCGCGATGATCGCCGCCCACGGCGCGGTGACGCTGTTGTGCACGCCGGCGATCAGTCCGCCGTAGCTCGTGAACGTGTGCCCGTCCCCGACGACGACGTTGTGCGATCCGGTTCTGGGCGTCGCATTGCCGCACTGGTTCGCCGGACACTGGGCGTCGGTGCTGCAGGAGACGATGTTGAACAGCGAGCAACTCCCGCCGACACACGTGTCGGCGGGGCACTCGGCGTCGGCCGCGCAGGCGAGGCGACCGCGTAGCCCGCTGATCTCAGCGCGCGCAAGCGTCGGAATTATCCCGGCTCCGCGGGATCGCGCTCGACCTCGTAGAGCGAGACACTTGAACGACACCTGAACAAGGAGCGGCACTCATGAGACTACGGCTTGTGTTTGTCTTGGGCCTAGCGACGCTAGTGGCGTTGCCGGCAATCGCACAAGAGCGCGGCCAGGAACGAGGCCAGCAAGAACGCGGGCAGCAACCGCGGAGCGAGCAGCGGGGGCAGCAACACCGCAATTTAGGGCACCCTCGCGCCAACCAGGGAAAGATCCCGCCTCCACCCCAACCGCGGGCGGAGCGAAATACTGCGCGTCAACCCGAGCGCATGCCGAGCGGGCACGTCAACGAAACACCTCACGTCAACCATGACACCTGGTATGGCCATGAAGCCGCGAATGACCAGCGGTTTCACCTCGAGCATCCTTTCGAACATGGACACTTCGATCACGAAGGACCGAAGTTCCGCTTTGGCGTGAGGCGAATTGACCGCGACCGGCACATCTTCTGGCTACCGAGCGGCGGATCGTTTCTCATCGCCGATTGGGACTGGCCGCTCGCCGTGGACTGGTGCTGGGATTGCGGCGACGATTTTGTGGTCTACGACGATCCCGATCATCCTGGATGGTATCTGGTGTACGACGTGGAGACTGGCGCATACATCCACGCGCAGTACATGGGCGTGAGCTAGAGCGCGGCTAGACCGGATCGCCGGCCAGTTCGGAAGTGCAGCAGAACGACGCGACGGCGGTTCGTAGAGACGGGGGTGTCATCGGCGTCTCCGCCCGAACCCACGCCCAGCCCGCGTCCTTCTTCACCGCCTTGTCATGAATTCGTTTGACGACGATCCGGACGTGACCGTAGGTCTCTCGCGGCTGTTCTGCGGGCCCGCGACACACAGGGTTCGCCAGCGAGGGGAACCGCCGATGCACTCGAGAGAGACCGCACGCCGTCTCTTCGTCCCGCTCCTCTGCGTGTCCCTTATCGGCCTCTCCGCTCCCGCCCGGACGCTCGCGGCCGACCAGCTGATCTTCGGGAAGCTCGCGACGCCCTGGTCACCGCATCGGCTTACGGGCGCCCGGTGATCGCGGCACCCTCGGGCGGGAAGGCGACCATGATCTGGTACACGACCACGGTCGCGATAAACGCGACGACGGCGACTACGGCGAGCCATCTCCGGACGCGCCGCCGGACGTCGAGCGCCCACAGCACGTACCAGCCGAGCCCGCAGACCACAGTAAGCGCGATCACGCCGACGTCGAGGTAGCGCATGGCTTGCGCCCCCCACGCGGGCGGACTTATGCGCCGGCGCCGCGAGCGTCGTCAAGGAGGAGGTATTGTCAAAAGGTGGGATCGCGTCGTTGGTCGCGCGATGGAGGGACAGCCCGCGAGGCGCGGGCGGACTCGTGAGCAGCGCGACCTCGTGTAGCCGGCCCTGAGGCTATGTCTGCCGGGGATCGCTCTCCGGGCCGGGTTCTTCGGCTGCTCCGGGCTTGGACAGCCGCTGCGTGCCGGAGACGCCTCCGCCCTCATTGAGCGCCTTCTTCAGTTCACGGATCGAGTCACCGAGAGCTTTGCCAAGCTCCGGGAGTTTGCCGGGACCGAACACCATCAGCGTGATCGCCAGAACGAGAATTAGATGCATGGGCTGAAACAGGCCTTCGAGCATGACGTTTCCTTTCGTCGACGATACTGAACGACTGAGATCATATACACCGAAGGGGATAAATAAATCACGTACCGTACTCCACAGCCTCGATGTCGCCCCGTATCGCGCCGCGTTCGGGAGCTTCACGATGCACCATTGCCGCGACGGCGCGGTCGGGGGCAGGTGGTTCGCGTCCCGTGCGGCGCATTGACGAGAACCAATCGCGGCATCGTCGCGCCGGCGAGCTTGGCGACGCCGTGCTGTTGTGACGCGACGGAGCGCGAGGCGCGGGGGGCTCGTAGTCGCGCGTGGGCTATCGCTGAAGGCGGCCCGCGGCCTACCGCCCGGCCTCAACTTCTGCTTGACTGCGGCAGGTGTGCGCGGATGGCAGAACGTCGCAGTAACATCCTCCTCGTCGAAGATGATGACGACGTGGCCGCCGCCATGGTCGCCGCGCTGGAGGTCGAAGGGTACTTCGTGGTCCGCGCGAGTGACGGTGAGGAAGCTCTTCGTGCCCTTCGCGACGGCCTCAGTGCGAGCCTCATCGTGCTCGACCTCTTCATGCCGTGGATGGACGGCATCGAGTTTCGGCGCATCCGTGGAGCGACCCGACCATCTCGCCCGTCCCGGTCATCGTCGTCTCTGGCCTTGCGAGCAGGATGAACGAGATCCGTTCCATGGGCGTCGCGCGCTGCTTCTCCGGAAGCCCTTCGACGTCGACGAACTGCTCGGCGCCGTGAACGAGCTGTGCCTGGCCGCGTAGCGTGAACGGCGCCTGACGCGATGGAGCGCGAGGCGCGTCCTCGCGGACGAGTCCGTGCTCGCGGACTCGCGCGGCGGGGCTCGTAGCTGACGGCGCGCACCCTCACACGGCGAGACGAACGGGGTGGCTCGTTGAACAGTTGACGCCCGCGAGCCGCGGGGCGTATCCCGACTCGCGGAGTGGACCTGGACGAGCTAGACGGGCACGACCCGGTACACCCGTCACCACGTGGTCGCCGGCTCGCGGCGCGGCTCGCGAAGACGATGCCGCCGAGGGGGACGGAGCCTAGCACAACGGGCACGGCCACGACGATCCCGGCGACCGTCGCGAGCAACTCGCCGATGCCGGGCCTCTCGGTCGTGAGCAGTTCCCCGATGCCGGGCTTCTCCTCTTCCTCGGTCACGGTGGCACTATGGCGCTTAGCAGGGTAGCGCGACGAAGTGGAACAGGCGGTCCAAGGGCGAGCACGGCGCACGATTCGCGGCCTCCCTCACGTCCTTCGTCACGTCGTTCCCTGGTTCGCTGACGCTTTCGTCATCATCTGCGGGAGGTGGTCATCATTGAAGGGCATGGGCCCATGCAGGGTGCGGGTCGTACTCGTGGGTCATGGGGGCACGTGTGCTCGTCGTCGATGACGACGAAGCGGTGCTGGACTCGACGGTCGCGTTGCTCACGAGCCACGGCTACGAGGTGGTCGGCGCGAACAGCGCAACGACGGCGCTCGCGCTACTCCGCAATGGCATTCGCCCGCGGCTCGTCCTACTGGACCTGCACATGCCCGGGATGGACGGCTGGAAGTTCCGGACGGAGCAGCTCTGCGATCCGGACCTCGCACGCATCCCCGTCGTCATCCTCTCCGCGGCCGGCGGGCTCGCAGTCAGGGCAGCGGCCGAGACGATGCGTGCCGCCGGGGTTCTCGTGAAGCCGGTCGATGCTGATGAGCTGCTCCGCGTCGTCGCGGCGCTCGTGAGCGACCGCTGAACCGACGACGAGCCCGCGCTCGGCGGGAAACAGGCTCGTTGTCCCGAGGACCGGATCGTGCCATCGTCGATTGTGCTTCACGAGGTCATCCGCGCGAAGCGGGACGCGATCATCGAGCGCACCCCCCGCGAAGGTCGCGGGCAGGACGGCACCACGGCCGACCGAGGCGGAGCTAAAGGACGGGGTGCCTCTGTTTCTGACCCAGCTTGTCGCCGTTCTCGGTAGCAGCGCCGGCTCGACCGCGGAAATCGGCGAGCATGCGGCCCGGCATGGCTCGGACTGGGGCAGCAATCGTTCGGGGCTGGGCCTCGGCCTGACCATCAGCCGTCGTGGAGTCGAAGCGTGCGGAGGCGGGGTTCGTGTGCGTGACGTCCCGGGCACGGAATGCATCTTCACCGTGGATCTCCCGCGGGAGCCGCCGCCCGCGGTGTGACGGCCCGCGGCCCGTCGGGTTGCCGTAGCGGCTAGGCCGCCGGCGCGTTCAGAAGGCCGAGCGCAACCGCAACCCCCTGCGGGATGACGAGGGGCACGTGAGGGGGGTACTTCACCCGCCGGGCTCTTCTACGCCAGGCACCCGCGGTCGGGCGGCTGTCAGGCGCCGATCTCGTTCGAGGACCTGGCACTCGGAGCAGAGCGGCTTGCCGCGGTCGCCAGGGCGCCGGTTCTTCAGCCCAATGAGCGCGCCCTTCATGCAGCGCGGATGGTTGTGATGCACGGGTCCCTTCGCGGAATACCACGCCGCGCGGTGGCGAACGGCGGTCAAATCTGCCCTCATGTCGTAACCCGCGCGCCGCAGTAGAGACAGGTGATTCACCTGGCGGCTCCTACGCCGGGCGGCCTGAAGCTTTGCACGCCACGCCACCCCCCGTCAGACCAGCGCAGCGAGCGCCGGGGCCTCGTGTGGGTGCCTGTTCCATCGCGGTCTCTTCGGAGTCTCAGGCCGCGGGCGCGTTCAGAAGGCCGAGCGCAACCGCGACTGCCTGCGGGATGACGAGGCCACGCTGCCCTGGCTTCGAGACGACGCCATCTGCGATGCCGATGTCCGCGACTGGCACGAGCACTTCGCGATTCCCGACACGACACACAGAAGACCGCCGTCACGTCGCACGATGGCCTGGACATCCTGGATGATGACCGGAGTCTTCATGCCCGAGGTTGTAGGTGCGAACTTGCTCAAGCGTCAATCTCCGTAGTGCTACGTACGCGCGTCTACGCGGGCGGATTGAGCCCCTCCTTGATGCCGGACGCGGGCCACTACTGCATCTTCACGCGGACGTGCCCCAGAGCCTCCGCGAAGTCGAGTCGGTGTGCCGGGAGTAGGTCCGCATGATCGGCGCGCAGGTGTAGTTCAACTGCCGCGACCTCCGGGTCGCTCACGCGCTCCGTCGCGATGATGCTCGCGCCGCAGTGGAGGCAGGTAAGGAGGTAACGCACCGGCCGCAAGCGGCCATAGGCTTCGCCGCCGGCGTCCTCTACGATACCCACCCCGGGCGCGTGCAAGCCGAGCGCTACAGCTCGTCGAGGAGCATCGCGGCGAGCGCATCGAGTTCCTCGCCGTGACGATTCGGCCGGCCATCGCGGCTGAGACCCCGCTCTGCCGCTTCGTGACCGAGCACGTCGGCGATCTGACCCCGTACGCCGGCGTCGAGGTCGCGCACGTGTTCGACGGCTGCGACTTCCATTCCGAGGTCCTCCGCGCCCAAAGCGCATCAGCATCGCGCGCAACTTCGACTGCTGCTCCGCCGTCATCGGCGCGAACGTGAGCGTCAGCGCCGCGTCGGTGCGCGCGGTTTCCGGCTCTCCTTCGCGAGGCGCTCTTCAACGGCGCGGATGACGAAGTCCATCTGCTGCACCCGGTTCTCGACGCAGTGGACCTTCAGCGCGTGATGTAAGGACTTCGGGATGCGGGTCGCGAGAAACACGAACTCCTGCTCCGTTCTGCGTGGCACTCCCTTCTCGTCCTTCTGCCCCCGTGAACTGCTTCATCACCGCGCGGCACGTGCCGGTCGCTCGGGGGAGGAGCAACCGCCGCATGGGGGGACGCGGCGGGAAGATATGCCCCTCCCCCGGGAGCATCCCCCGAGCAACGGCCATGCCGCGGGAAGTTCTGGGGGTCGCCGATGTGACTGGGCGCGAGTGCGCCTGCTTGCTGGCTCGCTGGGGAGGTCGGTACGGCCGCATGAGGCCGTTCGACCGAACGGCCGAGGCAGAACGTCACGGCCCGAAACACCCGCCCGATCGGCGACATCGCGACGATCGGCGCTCAAGTTCCGATCGGAGTTGAGGAGCGACAGGTCGTGGAGCGCGACGTGGGTCAGAAGCGCGCGCGGCCCGCATTCCGCGCGCTCGACAGGCGACAAGGCGCGCACGCACTCCGAGCGTAGTCGAGGCGTCAGGATTGAAGATGAGCGCAGACGGGCGTGCGGTTGAGTTCCCCGCGCTGGAAAGTCAACGCGTTTTTCGCGGCCTTCGCGCTGTCGGTGATGCCCGGCGGCCCCGCATGGGCGACCATCGACGCGCAACTCGAAACGTTCTTGACGATGTAAGCGCCATGCGTGCGTCACCAGCGCGGTCAGGGAGTGGCCGCCGCGATCCGCTGCGCGAGCTGGGCGAATGTCGCATCGAGCGCTTCGTCGAAGCGGATCGGGGTGGCCTTTCCTGGCGTTCGAGAACCCTTCGGGCGGCGGCCGACGTAATGGGTCGGTTATTTGATGATGGCGCGATTGCTGCTGAACGTGAAGTTCGCCGAATACCCGGCAGCGTTGAGACAGCCGCCAAGATCCGTCGTTCCGCTGCACGACGTCACGGTGTTGCCGGCGCCCAGGAAGAGCGCATAGGGCGGGCCTGTCCCGACTGGAGCGGCCGGATCACCGGCGTCGGGCTGGGTCGGGTTCACGAGCGTGACGAAGCAGGAGACGGCCTTGCAACCGCCCACGAGGAGATCGAGGAGGGAATTGGTCGCCGTGTACACGTGGCTTCCAGCGCACGCTCCGCACGCAGTGGCCCCGCTTACGAACGCGGCCGGGATGGGAGTCGCCTGCAATGACGACGCCCGGATGTCGCCACAGGCGGTGCCGGAACTCGACGTCTGGTAGCTCACCAGGCTCGGATCGAGGTTCTCGGACGCGAGGTGTCCCGGCGGGCTACCCGTCGACGTCGACGGCATCGAGGGCGGGGGGTTGGTGTCGATGGTGCTCGTCAGGGCGAGATTCCACATGGCGAGCGGCGCGGGGCTCCCGGCGATGATCAGCGGGAGCGACGCGGGCGCCGGACCCGCCGTCAGGACGTGCGCGGCGATGCTGCCCGGGAGCAGGTCGATCGGGATTCGGTTCGCGTCGATCGCGCTCGGGTCGGCCGTGAACCACCAGTCGATGGGGTTGTTCCCGGGGTAGGCCGTCGGCGGGGTGGGAGACCCGTCCAGCACGCCGACCTGGATCGCCGCCGCCGTCGTCCCGGTCAGGTCCTGCAACCCGAGCATGCGGAAGAGGATCGAGATGGTGCCGTTGTTGATATCGGTCGTGAGCGTCGTGTTAAGGTTGCCCAGCGCAATACCGGTGAACGCTAGTACGCCGAGAGCGTTGTTCGGGCACGCAGTGCTGGTAGTTCCGGACAGCGCGAGCGACGTGAGGCGCTGGTTCTGCTCGAACTGACACGTACTGTCGCAGCCGTCGAGGTTCGTCGTATTGCCGTCGTCGCACTGCTCGCCGGGCTCCCGGATCCCGTTCCCGCAGACCGCCCCCGGCATGGTCGTGGACGTCGTGGTGGTGGTCGAGTTGGTGGTGGTGCTGGCCATCGTTGCGCTGCTGGTACTCGTGCTGGTGGTCGTGGTGGTGGTCGCCACCGCACCGCAGGTGATCGCGCCGAAGTTCCCGCCGCTCACGTCCATCATGTTGTTGACGCAGTCGTTCTCGACGTCCGCCTGGATAGCGGACGCATTCCTGTCACCCGTACACCCGCTCACCTTGTTGAAGGCCACCGTGAACTTCCCGGTCGCCTTCAACATGCACCCGGAGTCGACCGGGAGCCCCTTTGTCGCAGCCTTCGCGATGCAGCCGAGCTCGGCCGACGCGAGCTTGCCGGCCGCCTTCAACCGGGACGCCTCGCACTTGCTCGGGGTCGTGCCGGTGCCATCCGGGAGCACGGCGCGGATCGCCGTCTGACAATCGGTGTCGGCAGCGGTCTCGCACGTCGTATCGGCCGGTGCCGCCGGGGAGCATCCGGTCGGCTTGTCGTAGGCTTTGGTGAATTTCCCCGACACCTTGGTGTCGCAGGTGGGTTCGACGCCGCTCTTCGTCGCTTCCTTCGCGGAGCAGCCGAGGAGCCCGGCCTCCTTCTTGCCGATCGCCTTGACCTTGGCGCCGTTGCACTTGTCGGCACCTGCGGGTGCCGCTCCAACCGTGAGGAAAACTACGGCAACGACGGTGGTGACGAGATACGGCCGCGCGCCAGCAAGCTTCGTTTGCACCTATCGTCCTCCTTCGCCAGCGTCGCGACCCGTCAGATAGGCAAGGTCGGCGCAATGCGGTCCGAGGTGCCTACGCCCGGCGCCCCATCGCGGTCAAGCAGAACCGCGCGCTCGGGACATTGCGCTACCGCGTCGCGCGGTCACACCGGCGATCGAGCGCGTTCACAAGCGGCCGGTGTGCGGCGTTCAGGTGAATGTAGAGTTGCGTCGTCGTGATCCGAGCCCGGGATGCTCAATTGGTACAAACACACTGGTTATTAACACAGTGTCCGTTCGACGGACTGGGACACTCCGCGTCGATTGTGCACGGCCTGGTGCAGCGTTGGCCCTGGGGGAACGAGGCGCAGGGGTGAAAGGTCGGCTGGCCGAAGTTGGGGCAGTCGGTGTCAATCGTGCACTGAGCGCAGAGCGACCCGGCAGGCAACGTGGTCGTCGTGGTGGTCGCGGTCGTCGTGGTGGTCGATTGGCAGACGCCCCCGCTGCACGTGAAGGGCGCGACACAGTCCGCGGTCGTCGTGCAACTAGTCTTGCACCCACCGACGGTGCAGACGTACGGCGAGCACGACGACATCGTGCCCTGATTGCAGGTGCCGCTGCCGTCGCAGGTGCTCGCGCTTGTGAACGTGTCCCCGTTGCACGACGCGGCCGCGCAGACTGTGCCCGCCGCATATTGCTGACAGGCAGTCCCGTTGGGTTGGCAGCTTCCCGTCGTGCCACACGTGGCCGAAGGCTGCATGGCGCACGACGTGGCGCAGCATACGCCAGTGACGCAGAAGCCACTCGCGCATTGTGCGGGGACGCTGCAGGCGGCGCCGAGGTTTCCGCCCGTTGTCGTCGTGGTCGTCGAACTCGCAACCGTGGTGCTGGTCGTCGCGACGATCTCCGGGGCGCAGACGATCTTCTGCGCGCTAGGGGTCAGCTGACGGTCACCGAACTGGTCGTGCCACTGAAGCGGTGCCAGCGCCACCTTCGGACACTTGACCTTGTAGCAGAGGAATCGTCCCGCGGCGCCCGAGTCGTCCGTACCGCCTTGCGGCGCCGGCGAGACGTTCGTCTTGGCCGCCTCGACGCAGAGGAGGTTGCCCGGGACCTTGATCAAACACCCCGTGTGGGCCGCGAGGCCGCCGAGGTCGGCCGTGTAGCTCGCCTTCGGCTGCGCATCCTTGACCTTGTAGCAGTGGAGATGGTCGGCGATGGGCTGCGCGGCGGCCCGGGTTCCACCGAACCCGAGGAGCGTGGTGAGCAGGACGTAGCCGGCGACGGTGCCGATCGATCGCATGGGAGCCTTTCTGCCAACCCAGCTCCCTCGCGAGGTCAGCGCACAAGTGTGGGGCGCTCGGCTACTCCCTCTGCTTGCTTGCCGTCAACTGGAAAATCGCAAGGGCAGCGATGACCGCGCAACGCGCAAAGGAAGCATCCGCCGTTCGATGGAGTCAGACGCGATCATCGCGCGGACGCGGTGCGACGTCGGCCTCCTTGGTCGCGTTCGGCACCGCACCTTCGCGTCGACCCGATCGACCACGTCGAGACGCCGCGGCGACGCGGATCCCGCCATCCTGCTCTGCACCGTCCTCGGCGAAGCAGCGCAGGCGCGATGCTAGCGCTCGCGGCTAGTGGCAATGACTGGGGTCAGCCACCAGGGTAACGGGGTGCGTGAGTCCACGCCCCTACTCAGCTACGACCTGATACCTGACGTCCTCGTGAAGCTGTCGACCGTGCGGAGCGAAGTGTTTGAAGAGATAGACACAGACCTGATGGCGACCCGGATTCCGTGCGGTGAGCCCGACAGAGACATCGAACGCCTGATTCGGGGTCACGCTCACGAACCCCCCTCCGCTTGGACCTTGGTCCTCGAACGCCGCCTCGGTGTTTGTACATCCATGGCCGGGAAACGCGTGGAACCCGAGCGTGTCGTAGTTGCCCGCGTAGCCTGTGGCCCGGATATTCCAAGTTGCGCCGTCCGCCACTGAAGCCGGGAGACTTACATGCAGCCTCGCACCCTTTGCCTCGGCGAGTCCCGTGCCGCCGACGAAAGCCAACCCGAACACGAGGAGGCCTACCGGCGAAAGCCACCGAACACGTACGCGTACACTTCCGTTCCCAGCGCTCGTAGTGTTGTCTCTCATACCAAGCAGTACGCGGCCAACGCATGGGCGCCGGCCCGTGCTCTCTCTGCGTCGCGCTCCTCGCAATACACCTCCCGCAGGCGGATGGATTTCCCGGGCGCGATTCTAGAGGCACGGCCGCCCCTTTCTCCGCCCCCGCCGACCGCGGACCTTCGCTTGGCGGCGGCCGTGCGATTGATTCTGCGCCTACTTCTTCGTGGCGCTCGGCGCGATGCAGCCCGCGTCGACGAGGTCGGACCAGAGCCGCTCGACGACGCTCGCCTCGAGGTCGAGCGCCTCGGCCGCGTCCGCGATGGTCCCCGTCGCGGCCTACCTCATGCACGACCTCCTTTCCGTCGCACCGGGCGCTGCCGTTCGCGACGATGCAGCCATGGGCGTCGCGTCCACCCATGCGCCCGCCTTTGGAGTGTTGCGTAAATCGCGAGGAGCCGGGCGACATGATCCAGCAGTTCCCCGTTCGGTTGCGCGTCGAAGCGATCCGCGAGTCCGACAATGCGACGTCGAAGGCGGGCGAGGCCGGCCGGTGTCGCCGGCGTGCGCATCATTGCCACCAGCCTTCCCCGAGCCCGCCGCAGCCGAGAAAGAGCTCGTGAGTCGATTTCCGGGCGGGCATCACGGCGGCCGAGCCCGAGGGGAAGGGCCTCAAGGTGAAGACGGCCCGCTGCATCGTCGACGGCACGTTCCGGGCGCTCTATCGGGACGCCCGGAAGGTCGATCGCTTCGTCGCGGACGACCCCTTCGCCGACCTGTCCTGGCCCCGGCAGATCGTCCCGAGCCCGGACCCCTTCACCGCGGACGAGCGCGACCAACTCCTCGCCTACTTCTGGGACCGGAAGCGGTACTACTATCCGTTCGTCTACACGATGTTCTTCACGGGCCTCCGGACCGCTGAGGCCGTCGGGCTCCGCTGGGGCGACGTCGACCTCCGGCGCGGCGAGCTCGAGGTCCGCCGGTCCCGCACGCTCGGCGAGGATAATGCGCCGAAGACCGAGAAGAGCGCGCGGGCGGTACGGCTCCGGCCGGAGGTGGTCGCGGTGCTGCGCGCGGCGCGCCCGATCGGGGCGGCGGAGGACACGTTCGTCTTCACCACGCAGCACGGGACCCCGCTCGACGAGGAGCGGTTCGTCGAGAAGCACTGGCGACCGGCGATCCGGAAGACGAAGGTGCGCCCGCGGAAGTTCTACGCGACCCGGCACACGTTCATCAGCCTGACGCTCATGGGCGGCGTCGTGAACATCAAGCGCGTCGCCGACTACTGCGGCACCTCGGTCGCGATGGTCGAGAAGCACTACGCGCGGTGGATGGCGGACGACACGCCGGAGGAGGTCGCCGCGCTCGGGGGCACGGCGCCACAGACGAAGCCGCTCGCCGCGGTGGTGGGCTGATGGCTTCCTTCGCTTCTCTCGCTTCTTTCGCACTCGCTAAGGGAGAGAGACCGTCTCGAGGGCTTCGAAGTGCACAGAAGGTGCACGGAGCGGGGGCTACCCCTGAGAGTGCCTCAAAAGCCGAGCGATATCAGGTACTACCAGAGCGGAGGGGGGGAGATTCGAATGCCGTTGACGTGTCCGCGTTTGGCCGGATGCGCGCGCACCAAATCGCCTGATTCTTCAAGCCCGATGTGGCTTCGTGTTCGCTTCTGTCCGCTTTCGAGCGCTCGCACTATACGGCCAGAAACGGCCACTTCCGGCCACTCGAACCGGCCAAAACCCGGCCACAGTCCGGTCACGATCACGCGGCCCCTTCGGCTGCTCGGACGCGGCGCGCGGTGCCGTCGGATAGAAGCGCAAGCTGCCCGGCGTCCTGCGTCTCGTTCATCGCCCCCGCGTAGTGCTTCTCGATCATCTCGACCGAGGTGCCGCAGTAGTCCGCGAGCCACTTGAGGCTGATACCGGGCTTCCCGACCGCGACGGTGATGAACGTGTGCCGGGTTGCGTAGAACTTCCGGGGCCGGACCTTCGTCGCGCGAACCGCCCGGTGCCAGTGCTTCTCGACAAACCGCTCCTCGTCGAGCGGCGTGCCGTGCTGCGTGGCGAACACGAACGTGTCGGCTGTGACGTGCAGCGGCTTCGCGTCGCGGAGGACGGCGACGACTTCGGACTGCAACTTGATCGTGCGCGTAGACTTCGCGGTCTTTGGGGGGTTGTCCTCACCGAGGGTGCGGGACACGCGCACCTTGAGTTTCTCCGAGCGAAGGTCAACGGCACCCCAACGCAGCCCCATCGCCTCCCCCGTCCGCATCCCAGTGAAGAACAGCGTGTAGACCAGTGGGTAGTAGTGCCGGTTCTTCTGCCAGAAATGGTCGAGGAGCAGGTCACGTTCCTCCGGCGTGAAGGGATCGGGCTCGGGCGCCACCGTGCGGGGCCAGTCCAAGTCCGCGAACGGGTCGCCCACCACGAGGCCGTCCCGACGCGCGTCGCGGTATAGCGCCCGGAACGTGCCGTCCATGATGCAGCGGGCCGTTTTCATCTTGAGCCCCTTACCGCCTTCACGCTTCGGGCGAGTGAGCATGGCCCGGAAGTCGAGGAGCGCGCTGCGGGTGATCGCGTCGAGCCGCGTGTCGCCGAACGCCGGCACGACGTGGCAGCGCAGGTCCGAGCGGTACGTGTCCGCCAGCGTCGCGCGCACGAACGGGGGCACCTTGCGCGGCAGCCACGTCTCGTCCGCGTACTCGCGCAACGTCGGGACCGGCGTTGGCTCCGGCGGCAGTACCGGTCGGTACTGGTGGGCAAGATTGCCGTCCGGGAACCATTTCAAATACTCGAATCGCCCCTCCGTCATCAGGTCGGACATCACTTGCGCCTTACGTTCGAGCCGCTCGCGGTTCTTCGGCGTCGCACGCAAGCCCGTTGGTTCGCGGCTTTCTCTCCCGTCCAGATACAGCCGGTACGTGAGCCGTCCACTGCGTTCTTGAACCGTCACCGCCATTACGATCCTCCCTCGCGTCGGAGCGCTGCTTGAATGAGCCGCCGCACGTAGGCCGACGCGGACACGTCTGTGTCCTTCACCAGCCAGTGCAGATCGCGCAACTCGGTCGCCTCAAGCAGCACCGTGAGCCGCCTTCGCGCCCGGAACTCTGCCGGCCTCCCCATCTTCGTCCGCTCCCGCCGTCGCGCCATAGGGACTGTTTCTACTTTGTTGCGCAACATCCTTCAAGCGGCGGCGCCGACCACGAGGGATGTCTAAACCATAGGCGAGTCCGACGGCGGGCGGCTCCTTGTCCTGAGCCGGCAACCACGCTTCCAAGGCACTGCGCCGGAAGCGCAGCCGACCCTTGTGTCGGAACCAGTGCTGGCCCTCCCGCCACGTCCCATCACGCATGTAGCGGCGGATCGTTCGGTCTGAGTACCCGAGCCACGCCGTGAGGTCGCCAACCGAGAGCCACTCGGCATCGGCGGTACGCGCCTCGGCCCGCTTCCTCTGGCCCGCGGCGAACCTCGCAGCGAGGATCGTCTGCACCGCCATGAGCCTCGCCATATCCGCCGTCACCTCGGTCAGCAGCGCGGGGATTTCTTCGACCGGCACCGAGGCCGCGTCGGTGATCGCGGCGGCGATGTTGGGGCGATCCCTCAAGAGTTCTTCCGGCAACGGAAGGGCGAATCGCGCAGCGCTCATCGCAGCCTGCACACGACACACGGCACGGCGTCCCCTGCACAGGCCGGGGCCGTACAGCGGAACACGCGGCCGCAACCGCACCGATGGTCGTGGTGGACGAGCAGGAGCCGCCCGCCGGCGAGCTCGGTCCGATGCCCCCGCTCGGCGTAGAGCACCGCGAGGATCGCGTCGCGGTGGCGGCGGAGCGCCTCGACATCGGCCGGCGTCAGCACCCCGCGGGCGGCGCGATAGTGGATCCGTCCGCCGGGCGTCGGGTGGAGCTCGACGCCGGCGTCGCGGAGTGTCGCTACGAGCCGGGCCGCCGCGGTCATGCCTCGCCCACCTCGAGGTCGAGAGCCTCGACGTCACCCGCGCCTGGCTCGAGCCCCGGAGAGGGGGCGGCGCGACCGTCCGAACCGTCCGCACCGTCCGATGTGCCCGAAAGCGCTGCCCTATCCCGTCGCTGGTCGACCGTCCGCGGACCGTCCGCAGTCGCGGCCCAACCGTCCGCGTTGCCGTCGGCCGCGAGCCGGAGGTGGACGAGCCGGCCGCGGCGGCGGCTGGTACCACGGTCGTACTCGAATGCGATGCCCGCGGCGCGCAGTGCAGGTCCGAGACCATCGAGCGCGGCGCGCAGACCGCGTGGTGACTGCGGCCACCGCGTTTTGTCGTGCCGGACCGCATCGGTGACGCGCTTGCCGAGCGTCTCGAGGAGCGAGGCGAGTTCGCCGTCGTACGCGCCGGTCTCGACGAGATGCTCGTGCAGCGCCGTTGCGACGGAGCTCGCCTCGAGTGCCGCTTCGGCCGCCTGCGCCCGGCTCCCCGCATACGCGCCGAGGAGCGTGCCGCACGCGACACCGGCACCGGGCTCGCACGCCGCGAGCCACTCCGCGTAGTCCGCCATTCGCGGGAGGGCGGCGAGCTTCACCGTCGGCAGTTCGCGGAGCCCGCGGGCGACCGCGTCGAGCAGCGCGCCGAGGACACCGGGGAGGATCGCGGCGAGCGCCGGCCAGAGCTCGCGCTCGGGGCGGCAGTCCCTCGCCGCCATCACCGGGAGCGTCACGCCGATAGCGCGGTCCGCGAGGTCGCCGCGCGTGCAGAGGTGTTCGATGCTCGTGACGATGACGGGCCGTTGCAGGTCGACGACGAGTTCGTCGAGGTCCGTGAATAGCTGCCGTGCGGCGTAGCCGCCGCCGGTTGCGAGGCAGCAGAGCGCGTCGCTCAGCCACGGCGGCATGCGGCTGAGGTTGTCCAGCGCAACGATCCAGCCGGCGCGCGCCGCGACGATCAGGTCCCGGTGCTCGCGGGGCTCAGCGCGGAGCGGCGCCGCGTGCGGGTCCACGAGCGCCCGCAGCATTCGCGCCGTCGTCGACTTCGCGGCGCCGGGCTCGCCCAGCAGCGCGAGGACCGGATGCGGCCCGCGCGGACGGAGCGCGCCGAGCAGCCAACCGACGAGCAGCGGCCAGTCGCTGTCCTCGACTCGGAGGAGCACGCGGAGGTCGTCGAGCGTGCCGCTGCGCACCGGCTCCGGGAGTGGAAGCATGCCGCGCGCCCTGCGGAGGCGCACCGGCGGCTCGGCGACGATCTGCCAGCCGGCCGCGGTCACCTCGACGGCGCGCCAGTCGGCGTCGCCCAGGTCCACGTAGATCGCGCCGCGGTGCTCCCCCACGCGCACGGCGACCGGCCGCACGGGGCCGTCCCACAGCGCGCGGCCCTCGAGCACGCGGAGCACTTCGCGCACCGCTTCGTCGCTCGGGGCGCGGTCGTGCGTTCGATAGTAGCCGTGCGCGAGCCACGCGCGCATCGTCTGTGACCGCAACGGATGCGTCTCGCGGTGACCGCCGACGCGCAGGTCGCAGTATGCGTCGCCCTCCGGCGACTGGTAGAGGTCGAGTTTCTTCTCCTTGACGAGCGCGAGCAGGAGCGTCGCCTGCGACGGGCCGCGCCGGTCGTCCGGTCGCCCGTTCGGCTTCGGCTCGGTCGTCGAGCTCGCCCGCCATGCCGGGGCGGCGGCGAGCGCGGCGCGCAGTTCGCCGTCGCTCAACGTGCAGTCCACCGCGTCGCGGCCATCTTGGGCGTCCGTCGCGGCGTCGTACCAGCGCGCCGCGATCTTGAGTTCCGCGAGGCGCACCGCGATCCGCTGCATGTGCTCGCGCCCGGGCGGGTCGGCGTCGGGCCACAGCACGACGTCGCGGTCGGCGAGCGCGCGGAGCGTATCGTCGCAGGGCGTCCCGCTCGCGCCGGTGACGGTGCCGACCGCGACGGTACCCCGCCCGAGCAGTGCTTCGGCCGCGCGCTCGCCCTCGACTACGACGACCGAGGCGGCCGAATCCGCGCTCGAGAGTCGATCCACCCCGTACAGCGGCAGGTCGCGTGTCCGTCGCCCGCCGAGCTTGGGACGACCGTCGGGCCGGCGCCACCACATTCGTTTCCGGCCACCGCCAAAGTCTTGTCGGACATGCTCGGCGACGACGGTCCCGTCGCCGTCGCGCAGGCGGTAGACCGTCTCTCGCGGCGCGCGGTCGCCGAGCAGGCCGAGGCGGCGCGCGAGATCGACGTATCCGGCGCCGGCGCCGCAAGCGTCGCAGTGCCAGACGTGGCGGGTAGGGTGCCACCGCGCCGACGGCCGCTCGTCATCATGCGCGGGACACCGGAAACGGATCTCGTCGCGTTCAGGGCGACCATCACGCGCAAGGACGGCCTCATGGACGGCCGCGACGAGTTCGGCGCGCGTCATGTACGCCCCCGATGGGGCGCGCTCTCGGCGGCGACGTCGAGCACCGCCTGCACCTCGTCGTGATCGAGGCCGGCGAGCAACCGGCAGTCGCGCAACCGGACGAACAGGTCAGCCAGGCGCGCGATCCAAGGCAAATGGACCGCGCCGCAACGCGGTGCTACATAGGGGTCACGCTGTCGGGCTTGGTGGGGGCTGTGCTGGCCGGCCGGCTCCCCGAGTCCACCGCTCGGTGGGGGGTCTGGGTCGCCTTCGCCGCCACCGCGATCTCGAGACGGAGGTCGGCGTGAGCCATGATGCCGGGTCGCCCGGGCATGCCGAAGCCCGCTCGGCTGGTGACGAGCCCGTACATGGGCGCGCGACCCGCTGACGGTAACCGGTCGAACC
>Ga0070731_10002316_pt1 | contig 18320 bp, 19 predicted proteins | sample Coa_R1_2_FD_66448 | JGI IMG/M metagenome (GOLD analysis project Ga0070731, IMG submission 66448) | Surface soil microbial communities from Centralia Pennsylvania, which are recovering from an underground coalmine fire - Coalmine... | ecosystem: Environmental > Terrestrial > Soil > Unclassified ... | reverse complement strand
GCACGTCTCCATCTTCTTGAAGTACGGGAGGCAGTGCGCGTAGTCCCACTCCTCGATCCCCCACCGCTCGTAGTCGAGCGGGTTGCCGCGCTGGAAGATCATCCCGTTGATCGAGCTCGAGCCGCCGAGCACCTTGCCGCGCGCGTGGTAGATGCGCCGGCCGTGCATGAACGGCTCCGGCTCCGACTCGTACATCCAGTCGTAGCGCTCGTTCCCGATCGGGAACGCGAGCGCGGCCGGCATGTGGATGAACGGGTCCCAAAGGTGGTCGGGACGCCCCGCCTCGAGGACGAGGACGCGCGTCGAGGGGTCCTCCGTCAGCCGCGCCGCGAGCGCGCAGCCCGCGGACCCGCCGCCGACGATGACGTAGTCGTATGTCACTGCGATATCACCACGGTCTGCAGCTCGGTGAACGCCTCCATCGGCGCGGCTCCGCCGACCCGGCCGATGCCGCTGGCGGTCCCGGAGCGGCCGCCGAACGGGAGATGCGTCTCCCAGTAGTTCGACGACTCGTTGATGTTCACCCAGCCCGTCTTCACCTCGTCCGCATAGCGGAGGCCCTTGGCGAGATCGCGCGTGAAGATCGCCGACAGGAGCCCGTACGGCGACGCGTTCGCGAGGTCGATCGCTTGGTCGAGCGAGTCGACCGCGACGACGGGCGCGACGGGGCCGAACGTCTCCTCGGTGGCGACGAGCGCGTCGGGCGGGACCCGGTCGAGGATCGTCGGCCTCCAGTACAGGTCGGTGGGAAAGCCGGACGCGCGCTCGCCGCCGGCGACGACGGTCGCTCCGCGCTCGACCGCGTCGGCCACGTGCTCGTCCATCTTCACGGCGACGCCCTCGTTGTTGAGCGGCCCCATCGTCGTCGCATCCTCGAAGGGGTCTCCGAGGACGACTCGCTCGGTGATCAGCGCCGCAAGCTTCGCGACGAACTCGTCGCGAACGTCACGGTGGACGAGCAGCCGCTCGCCGGCGGTGCAGCTCTGGCCGGCACAGAGGAAGCACGCGGTGACGGTCGCGTCGGCGGCGAGGTCGAGGTCCGCGTCGTCCATGACGACGATGGGGCCGTTCCCGCCCAGCTCGAGCACCGCGGCCTTCCCCGCCGCCGCCTCGGCCACGCGGCGGCCCGTCTCGGTCGAGCCGATGAACCCGACGCCGTGCGTGCCCGGGTTGCGCGCGATCTCGTCGCCGACGACCGAGCCGGGGCCGGTGACGAGGTTGAAGACGCCGGGCGGCAGATCGGCCTCGGCCACGCACTCGGCGAGCGCGATGCCCGCGACCGCCGTCGTCGACGCCGGCGTCCAGACGACGGTGTTTCCCGACGCGAGCGCGGGCGCGATCAGCTCGGCCGGCATCGTGTACGGCCAGTTCCACGGCGTGATCACGCCGATGACGCCGCGCGGCCGACGCAGGAGGAGGACCCGCTTGCCGGCCGAGACCGAGTTGGGGATGCGGCCCTCGAGCCGGACGCCGTCCTCGGCGGCGTTCCGGAAGTAGCTGATGAGCTCCTCGACCTCGCCGATCGCCTCCGCGTGCAACGGCTTGCCCTGGTCGAGCGTCAGCGTGCGCGCCAGCGTGTCCTTCCGCTTCCCGATCTCGTCGGCCACGCGGTGCAGGAGGTTGCCGCGCACCCAGGCGCTTTCGCGCGCCCACGCGCCGGCCGCCTCGTCGGCGGCGGCGATCGCGCGTTGCGCGTCCTCGCGCCCGCCCTTCTGGACGACGCCGATGCGCTCGCCCGTCGCGGGCGACTCGGCCTCGAACGTCTCGCCCGACTTCGAGACCGTCCACTCGCCGCGTATGAACATCAGTCCCCGAGCTCCGTGCGGCGCCGGTCGACGAACGCCCTCAGCTCCGCGTCGAGGTCGGGCTCGATCGGCGGCTGCTCGTACTCGGCGAGCGTCTTCTTCCAGACCTCGCTCGCGCGCGCAGCGGTGTCGTTGCCGCCGTTGCGCTTCCAGCGCTCGTAGTTCTCGGTCGACGAGACGAGCGGCCGGTAGAAGCACTCGCGGAAGCGCTCGAGCGTGTGGGCGGCGCCGAGGAAATGGCCGCCCTGCCCCACCTCCTGGTGCGCGGAGTACGCGAGCGCTTCCTCGTCGATCGTCAGCGGCTTGAAGACCTCGTGCATCATCCGCAGCTGCTCGACGTCGACGATGAACTTCTCATAGCAGGAGACGAGCGCCGACTCGAGCCACCCGGCCGCGTGCATGACGAAGTTCGTGCCGGCGAGGAACGTCGGCCAGAGCGACATCATCGACTCGTAGCCCGCCTGCGCGTCCACCACCTGCGACGACGTCAGCGCGCCGCCGCCGCGGAACGGAAGGTTGTGGTGGCGCGCGATCTGCCCGGTGCAGAAGAGCCCGACCGCCGACTCGGGGGTGCCGAAGCTCGGCGAGCCCGACTGCATGTCGGTGTTCGAGAGGAAGGAGCCGAAGACGACGGGGCAGCCGGGCCGGATCGTCTGCACGAGGGCGATGCCTGCGAGCGCCTCCCCCACCTGCTGCGCGAGCGTCGCGGGGATCGACACCGGCGACATCGCGCCCATGAGCAGGAACGGCGTGATGATCGTCGCCTGCCCCGCCTTCGCGTACTCGACGAGCGCCGAGAGCATGCGGTCGTCGTAGCGCAGCGGCGAGTTGACATTGATGAGCGAGATGATCGCGGGAGTCTTTTCGAGAGACTCCCTCCCGAAGACCATCTCCGCCATCGCGATCGTGTCGACGGCGTTCGGGCCGGAGGTGACCGAGCCCATGAACGGCTTGTCCGACAGCGTGAGGAGCGCGTACACCATGTCGAGGTGGCGCGAGTCGAGCGGCCGGTCGTTCGGCTCGCAGATCGTCCCGCCCGGCGAGTCCAGCTGCGGGAACGCCTGCGCGAGCTTGACGAGATTCTGGAAGTCCTCGTACGTCGCGTCGCGGCGCTCGATCCCCTCCCGTACGAACGGGCAGCCGTAGACGGCGGAGAAGGCCATGTGGTTGCCGCCGACGTGGATGGTGCGATCCGGGTTGCGCGCCTGCAGGTCGAACTCGGGCGGCGCCTTCGCCACCTGCTCGAGGATCCAGTCGGGGTCGAAGCGGACGAGCTCGCCCTCCACCTCCTGCCCCGCCTCCTCGAAGTAGCGCAGCGCCTCCGGGTGGAGGAACTCGATGCCGAGCTCGCTGACGATGCGGCGCCAGCCGCGTTCCAGCTCGTTCAGCGCCGCGTCGTCGAGGATCTCGAAGCGCGGCAGGTCGTTGATCAGCACAGCAGCCTCTCCAGTTGTCGTTCGAGCCCGGCGACGCCAGTCTCTCGCACTTCGAGCGGCAGGCCGAGGCGAGCCGCCGCGCGCTCCGCCTCCGTGCGCAGCTCCCCGGTGGGGTCCTGCGCGAGCCAGACGCACTTTTCATAGTTGCGGAAGTAGTCGTCGCGCAGCTCCGGATGGCGGTCGAGCCCGAGCCCCCGCCAGACGACGCGGTCGAAGCTGCGGACGAGGAAGTCGGTGAGGAAATACGTCGCCGGCTCATGCTCGGCGCCGTACACCTCGTAGCAGTGCGCGCCCTCGAGCCGGTCGAAGCCGGCGAGGTCGGCGCCGCAGTGCGCGTAGGCGACGACGGCGTCGCCGCCGCCCGCCGCCTCCTCGACGGCGGCCCGGATCCTCTCGGGGCGGTTGTGGAGCTCGGGCGGGATCGGCCGCACGTCGACTTCCCAGCCGCGCCGGTCGGCGATCTGCTTGACATGCAGCGCGAGCGCGCCGCAGCTGACGACCACGCGCGTCATCCTGGGAACGCGAGCTGGTCGATGAAGAGGTCGTTGAAGTCGGAGCGCCCGGAGAGCTCGACATAGTCGACCTCGTCGAGAATGGCGTTCGCGGCCGCACGCTCGGTGACCGAGAGCGCGGCGATCTTCGCGCCCTCGCCGGCGACGTTCCCGGCGGCCACGATGCGTGGGAGCGGCAGCCGCGGCACGAGCCCGATCTTCACCGCCGACGCGGGCGTCAGATACGAGCCGAAGGAGCCGCCGAGCAGCACCTGCGCGATCTCGTCCGGCTCGACCCCAAGCTCCCTGCAGAGGATCGTCCAGCCCGTCGCGATCGAAGCCTTCGCGAACTGCAGCTCGCGCACGTCGCGCTGCGAGAGGTAGACGTCGTCGGTGAGGCGGAAGACGTTCTCGTCGCCGATCTTGTACAGGCGCTCCGAGGAGCCGAGGACGAAGCGGCCGGAGTGGTCGAGGATGCCGGCGCCCACGAGCTCGGCGACCGCGTCGACGAGGCCGGAGCCGCACAACCCGACCGGCTCGACGTCGCCGATGACGGTGAGCTCGACCTCGCCGTCCGCGATCTTCACGCCCTCGATGGCGCCGTCGGCGGCACGCATGCCGCAGCGGATCTGGGCCGCCTCGAAGGCCGGGCCTGCGGGCGCGGCAGTCGCGAGCGCGCGGCCGGACGAGCCGAGCACGATCTCCGAGTTGGTGCCGACGTCGACGAAGAGCCGGACGCGGCGGTCGAGCGTGAGGCCGGTGGCGAGGATTCCCGCGACGATGTCGGGGCCGACGTACGCACCGAGCGCCGGGAAGAGCACAGCGGGCGCGCGTTCGTGCACGCGCAGGCCGAAGTCGGCCGCCCTCGCCTCCGGCATCCGGCGCGCGGCGATCGTGAACGGCGCCATCGACAGCGGCTCCGGGTCGATGCCGAGCGCGAGCTGGATCATCGTCACGTTGCCGGTGACGACGATCTCGTACACCTCGTGCGGGTCGACGCCGGCTTCCGTGCAGACCTCGTCGGTGAGCTGCTGCAGCGTCTCGTGTGCGTGCGTGCGCAGCCGGTCGAGCGCGGCCTCGTCCATCATCGTCGCGCTGATGCGGGAGATGACGTCGGCGCCGAACGGCTGCTGGGCGTTGAGGATCGAGCGCACCGCCATCGGCTGGCCGGTCTCGAGATCGAGGATCGTCGCGACGACGGTGGTGGTGCCGAGGTCGAACGCGATTGCATGCCGGCGCACCGACGTGTCACCGGGCTCGACTGCGATGAGGAGGTCGTCGGCGAGGACAGCGGTCACCTTCCAGTCGGATGCGCGGAGCGTGCGGCCGAGCCCGCGGACGACTTCGAGCGGGACGCGCGGCTCGACGTCGTCCATCGCGTCGAGCAGGCGCTCGAGGTCGGAGCGCTGGTCCTCGAGCGTCGGCTCCTCCAGCTCGACGTAGCGCTTCTGCACGGCCGGGCGGAGGATGACGTGGCGGCCGACGCCGACGAGCGCGGCCTTCGGCCGCGTCTGCAGCGGCGGCACCTCGACGGTGACGTCCGCGTGCGCCTGCGCGCGACAGGCGAGGCGCCAGCCGCTGCGAAGCTCGTCGGGCTCGAACGCGCGCGGGTCGACCGGCGAGATCTCGACGTCGCCGGAGACGACGCGCACCTTGCACTTCTTGCACGTGCCGTGGCCGCCGCACGTGGAGTCGATGGCGACGCCGTTCCAGCTCGCCGCGTCGAACAGCGTCGTGCCGGCGGGCACGCGCGCCTCCTTCACCGCGTCGTCCGCCTGGTGGAAGCGGAGCCGGACGCGCGTCTGCTCGACCGCGATCACGCAACCGCCTGCTTCGCCCGGTAGCGGCGGATCCAGTTCGCGCCCCACTCGTCGCGGCCGAGGAGGAAGTCGGTCGCGCGCACGGCCTCGACGGTCTCGTCACGGCGTGCGTCCATGATCGCGCTCGTCAGCCCGTGGCTCTGCGCGACGGCGAGGAACGCGGCGCCGAGCGTGTGCCGTCCCGGCAGCCCGAACGACGTGTTCGACGCGCCGCACGTCGTGTTGACGCCGAGCTCGTCGCGGAGGAGATGGAGCGTCTCCACGAAGAGCGTGACCGCGCGCGGCTCCGCGCCGACAGGCATCGCGAGCGGATCGATGATCAGGTCCTCGGGCGGGATGCCGTGGTCGCCGGCGGCGGAGACGATCTTCCTCGCCACCTCGAGGCGGCGCAGCGGCTCCATCGGGATCTCGTCGTCGTTCGCGAGACCGATGACGGCGGCGCCGTGGCGCGCGACGATCGGCAGAATTGCGTTCAGCCGCTCGTCCTCACCCGTGACGGAGTTGACGAGCGCCTTGCCCTCGTAGGCGGCAAGCCCAGCTTCGAGCGCCTCGATGACGGACGAGTCGATGCAGAGCGGCAGGTCGGTCAGCCCCTGCACCAAAGGAATCGCCTTCGCCATCAGGCCGACCTCGTCCGCGAGCGGGTCGCCGACGTTGACGTCGAGCATGTCGGCGCCGCCCGCGACCTGCTGCGCGACGTCGACCTCGAGCTGCGAGAGGTCGCCCGCCTGCAGCTGCGCCTGGAACGCCTTGCGCCCGGTGGGGTTGATCCGCTCGCCGATGACGCAGAACGGACGGTCGGCGCCGATGACGACCTCGCGCGACGTCGACCGGAGGACGGTCTCCATCAGGCGGGGACCGCTGCGCGCCTGCGCTCGATCAGGTCCTTCGCGAGACGGACGGCGGAGGAGGCGTCGGCGGCGTAGCCGTCCGCTCCAACCGCGTCGGCGTACTGCTGCGTCACGGGCGCGCCGCCGACCATGACGATGACGTCCTCGCGGATGCCGGCCTTCTCGAGCGCGTTGATGTTCGCCTTGAACATCGGCATCGTCGTCGTGAGGAAGGCGGAGAAGCCGACGATGTCGGGCTTGTGCGCCTCGATCGCCTCGATGAACTTCTCGGGCGCGACGTTGACGCCGAGGTCGTGGACGGTGAAGCCGGCGCCCTCGAGCATGATGTTGACGAGGTTCTTGCCGATGTCGTGGACGTCGCCCTTGACGGTGCCCATGACGTAGGTGCCGACCTGCTGGGCGCCGGTCTCGGCGAGGAGCGGGCGGAGGATGTCGAGCGCGCCCTGCATGGCGCGTGCGGCGATGAGCATCTCGGGAACGAAGAAGTCGCCGCGCTCGAAGCGCGCGCCCACCTCCTCGAGCGACGGGATGAGCGCGTCGTAGAGCATCTTCTCCGGGTCGAGCCCGTCCTCGAGCCCGCGGTTCGTCAGGTCCTTCACCTCGGGCGCGTTGCCGACGAGGGTGTTGTCGTAGAGGCCCTGCAGGATCTCGTCGTGCGTCATGCGGCACCTCGCAGTTGGAGGGAGAGGGAGTTCGCTTCGTTCTTCAAGGTCGGGGCGAGCTCGTCGATGCGCGGTCGCAGCCGCGCCGTCGGCCCGGAGATCGAGAGCGCGGCGACGGCGACGCCGTTCGCACCGAGCACGGGCGCGGCGATCGCCGTGAGCCCGACCTCGAGCTCGTCGATCGAGGTCGCGTACCCGTTGGCGCGGATCTCCGCCGACTGCAGGCAGCCGGCGCCGCCAAAGGTGAGGAAGCACTTGCCGTTCGCGGCGAGCTCGAACGAGACGCGGCGGCCGACCCAGTCGGTGACGCCGACGAAATGCGCGGTGTCCTCCTGGGCGAGGTGCTCGACGCCGCCGGGCCCGGGGACGGCGAGGTTGATTGTCTCGCCGGAGGCGTCGGCGAGACGGCGGAGGGACGGGGCAGCGAGCTCTATGAGAGTCTGCGAGGCGTCCCGGCTCGCGTATCGGAGGAGGACCGGCCCCGGCCTCAGCCGCCCGCGCTCGCCGAGCCTCTGGACGAGCCCCTGGCGCTCGAGCGCCGAAACGAGACGGGAGGTCGTGCTCTTCGGGAGCCCGGAGTCCTCCGAGAGCTCGCCGATCGACGGCGGCTCGGCGGACTCGACCACACGCACGAGCAGCTGCGCCGCGCGCTCGATCGCCTGGGTGCCGGTGGCCTCGGTTGCCATCTCACGATGTGAAACAGTTGTTCCAGGTCAAGTGTGGCGACTTTCGGGCCTACCGTCAAGGCAGCTCAGCCCAGCCGCGAATCCCGCGAGCCGGCGACCTCGATGCGGAACCCATCAGGACCGAGCACGGCCGACGAGCAGCGTGACGTCGTCCACGGCTTCGACGACGAGAAGCTCGCCGACATCGGCACCGTCCGCGCATCGCGCCTTCCACGACTCGGCGCCGATGCGCACCCGGCCCGCCGGCCGGCAGGCCGAGATGACCTTCACGCGCCGCCCGATCATGGTCTCCGGACCGACGGCGACGGGAATGCGCCGCGTCGTCCAGACGAGAACCGACTTCTCGAGGAGCTCGAGCGCGACGGCAGAGATGAGGAGCGCGAGCACCGCGCTCCGCGGGCCGACGTGAAACGCGTACAGCAGCAACGCCGCGACAATCAGCATTTCCTACCGGAAGAGGCTGCCGATGAGGTTCGCTCCGAGGTTCATCGCCATTCCCATCTCCATCGCTCGACCGAAGCCGCCCCCGTAGTAGCCGCCGAACATGCCGCCGGCCGTCATCCCGCCGAGCATTCCCCCGAGCATGCCGTGGTGTTGCGCCTCGGGCTGCTGTGCCCTCTCGCCCATTCCCTGCGGTTCCTGCCCGGGCGCGAACAGCGGCGGCTTCTCCCCGGAAGCCGGAACGGCTGAAGCCTGGGCGATGCCGCCGACGAAGTCGTGGATCGCGAGGAGCAGCGCCTTCACCTGCGCCTGCTCGTCGTCGACGTCCTGCGCGACGTGCTTCAAGTCAGCGAGCCAGTCGGCCGCGTTCGCGTCCCCCGTCTTCTCCGCCGCCTGCATCTTCGCCGCCAGGTTCTGCACCGACTTGGCGACGTCCTGGAACTCCGCCTGCAGCTGCTCGAACTCTCGATCGATCGTCGTGGCGTCCATGCCCGAATCATCGCACGATCGACCATCCCGCCGAGTTACGCGAGAGTTACGTGACGACCCGGCGCGTGAACGTGTGCAGCGACACCAGCGCCAGGGCGAGCGAGCCCCCGAGGAGCGCGAGCATCGAGGCCCAGATGGCCATGTGCGGCAACTCGGGTGTGAGCGACGTCCGGAGGCCCTCGGTCATGTAGACGAGCGGATTGAAGAGGACGAGCACCTTGAGCCAGAGGATCGGCGTCAGATCGGCCCAGGGGTAGTAGACGCAACCGAGGAAGGTCAGCGGCAGGACGACCACGGCGAACAGCAAGGTCACCTTACGCGGGTCGAGCACAGTGCCGATGAAGAGTCCGAGCGCCGCTGCGAGCAGCGACGAGAAGAGGAGCGCGAACGCGAACAGCGCAGGGTCGTGAACGTGCACGCTCGGGGCTGCGCCGTGGGCGTGCACGAGATAGACGATCGGGAAGACGACTCCCGCGGCGATCAACGACTGCATCGCGCCGGCGACGATCTTCTCCAGCCCGACCGCCCAGACGGGCACGGGGGCGAGCACGCGGTCCTCGATCTCCTTGCTGACGCTGAACTCCTGGACGAGCGGGAGCGCGACCGCCTGGATGCCCTGGAAGTTGATCGCCACCGCGATCAGCCCGGGAACGAGCACGGTCGTGAAGGAGACGCCGCGCGGGCCGCCGTGAAAGCCCTGGCCGATCTTCGGAAACACGTACGCGAACACGAAGACGAACAGGAGCGGCTGCATGATCGTGCGTGTGAGGAACTGGCCGAAGTTGCGGCGCAGGACGCGAACGTCGCGCGCGAGCAGCGCTGCGAATGTCTTCAGCTCGGCGCTCATTCGCGGTACTCGCGGCCGGTGAGGTTGAGGAAGACCGTCTCCAGGCTGGGTGGAAGGCTCGTCGCGTCGCGGACAGGCAGGCCGAGCTCGCCGGCGGCCTGCATGAGCTGTGCGAGCACACCGCCGGAGGCGGTTGCGCGCACGCGCACGGTGGCTCCTTCCCGCTCCACCGCGGTGACGCCGTCGAGCCGCTCGGCGCGCTCGGCGAGCCGGGTCGTGTCGCCCTCGACCGTCACGGTGAGCAGGGTCTCGTCTCCGTGCCTCTGCTTCAGCTCGGCCGGGCTGCCGACGGCGAGCGCCTTGCCGTGGTCGATGATCGCGATCCGCTCGCAGAGCGCGTCCGCCTCCTCCATGTAGTGCGTGGTGAGCAGGGTCGTCTGGCCCTGCTCCTGGAGATCGCGGAGAATGCGCCAGAGGTTGATCCGCGTCTGCGGGTCGATGCCGGAGGTGGGCTCGTCGAGGAAGAGCACCTGCGGCTCGTGCACGAGCGCCCGCGCGATCATCAGCCGCTGCGCCAGACCGCCCGAGAGCTGCAGCACCATCGCGTCGGCGCGCTCGGTAAGCGCGAACTGCTCGAGGAGCTCATCCGCTCTGAGACTCGCCTTCGCGCGCGAGACGCCGAAGAAACGGCCGTGGTAGTAGAGGTTCTCCCATACCGTCAGCGCCCGGTCGAGCGTGTTCGCCTGCGAGACGACGCCGATCTGCCGCTTGACCTCGGCGGCCTGACGGCGAACATCGAGACCGGAGACGAACGCCCGCCCGCCCGTCGGGAACACCGTGGTCGTGAGCATGCCGATCGTCGTCGACTTGCCGGCCCCGTTCGGGCCGAGGAGGCCGAAGAACTCGCCTCGGCCGACCTCAAGCTCCAGCCCATCAACCGCGACCAGCGACCCGTAGACCTTGCGCAAGTGCTCGGTGCGAATCGGCGGATCAGCTATGCCGGCACCCTACCGGGCCGGACCACCCCCCGGAATCGATGTCCGCATCTGTCTATCCCGATCGAGGAGCATCAGACGGTCGCGAGCTCGACCTCGAGCTGCGGCACGAGCACCGGCCGCTTGATGCGCAGCGAGAGCCCGCTCGCGAACAGGCACGCGATGCCGGCTGAGACGAACGCGAGCGTGTAGCTCCCGAACCAGCCGCGGAAGGCGCCGCCCATCCACGCCGCGGTCGCGGCTCCGATCTGATGCGACGCGTATATCCACGCGAACACGACGCCCGCACGCTGCACGCCGAAGTTGTCGGCGGTGAGCGCGACCGTCGGAGGCACCGTCGCCACCCAGTCCAGTCCATAGAAGACCGCGAACGCGATCAGCAGCGCCGTGGAGCCGAACGCGTACGGCAGCGCGATGATCGCCAGCCCGCGCAGGGCGTAGTACCACGCGAGGAGCTTCCGCGGGTCGAGCCGGTCCGTCAGCCAGCCCGAGATCGTCGTCCCGACGACGTCGAACACGCCCATGAGCGCGAGCAAGGAAGCGCCGGCGACCTCCGTCATCCCGTGGTCGATGCCGGCGGAGATGAGATGCGTCCCCACCAGGCCGTTCGTCGAGAGGCCGCAGACGAAGAACGTCGCGACGAGGAGCCAGAACTGGCGCGACTGCGAGCCGATCTTCAGCCCCTCGAACGCGGCGCGGAACGGCTTCGCCGGCCGCTCCGGCACCGGCACCGGCTCCTTCGCGCCGTACGGCTGCAGCCCGACCGACTGCGGCCGGTCGCGGACGAAGAACGCGACGATCGGGAGAACGACGAGCAGCGCCGTGCCTGATACGGCGTACACCGCCCACCGCCATCCGTATGACGACGCGAGGAACGCGAGGACCGGGAGGAACACCATCTGGCCGCTCGCGTTGCTCGCCGTCAGGATCCCCGTCGCGAGCCCGCGGCGCTCGACGAACCACCGCGTCGCAACCGTGGCCGCGAGCGGCACCGACACTGCGCCGGTCGCGCTCCCGACGACGACGCCCCACAGCAGGTCGAGCTGCCACGGCGCCGTCATCACCGACGTCAGCGACGCGCCGGCCGCGATGACGACGAGCGCGCACAGCATCACCCGCCGCACGCCGAAGCGATCCATCAGGGCCGCCGAGAACGGCGCGGTCAGGCCGAAGAGGAGCAGGCCGACGGAGACGGCGACGGAGATCGTCCCCCGCGACCAGCCGTACTCCTTCTGGAGCGGGACGATGAGGACGCCCGGCGTCGCCCGGAACCCGGCCGTGGTGATGAGCGTGACGAAGGTCACGGCCACGATCAGCCAGGCGTAGTGACGCCGTCCTCCGACGAGTCGCTCGATCACCCCCTCATCAACGCTCCCGGTTCGGAGGATATTCGCCGACCCCGAAGGGGGATGAGCCGGGGGATGGCGCGGTCGATCACTTTCCCCATGTCCAGGCGAATGGCCATCGCCCTCATGGCCCTCTGGGGCTTCTGCACCCTGGGGATCGCCGCCGCGCACGGCGCCACGCGGACGACCCGGTGGCCTCCCCTCCGGTCGGCCGGCTCGTTCATGCTCGCGGACATCCGCTACAAGGTCGACGGGAAGTGGGGCCTCGCCTGGCAGACGCTCTACCCCGCCCACCAGGTCGTCGCCCGCCGCTCGGTCTACGTCGCCTGCGAGCAGGCGACCCCCTGGCCGGCGACGACGCAGGCGTTCGACCTCGTCGGCGTCCGGCGCGCCAGCTTCCGCGTTCCGGGCGGGCCGGTCGTCGAGGGCGCGGCGGTGACCGTCCGCATCACCGTCCCCTGGTACGGGCCGCGCGACCCGATCAGGTTCGTCCACACGTTCCACCTCGTTCCGGTGGACGGGCACTGGACGTGGCTGCTCTCGTCGCAGCGCTACGCCCTCTATCGCCAGGACGGCTGCGGGAGCTTCCCGGCCGCGTAAGCGGGAGAATCCGCAGGTGCGTCGTGACCTGCCGCTCTCCGAGCTCGCCGACTTCCTCGCGCTCCCCCTCGTCGCGGTGCTGGCGACCTACCGCCGCGACGGCGGCGTCCTCCTCTCCCCCGTCTGGCATCGCTGGCGCGACGGCGGCTTCGAGGTCATCAGCAGCCCGAACGACATCAAGGTGAGACACCTCAGGCGCGACCCGCGCGCCTCGATCCTCGTCTACGACAACGAGCCGCCCTACCGCGGCGTCGAGGTCCGCACGACCGCGACGCTCCTCGACGTGAAGGGAGCAGACGTCGCCCGCGACCTGGCGGCTCGCTACCTCGGGAAAGAGGCCGGCGAGGCGTACGCCTCCGAATCGTCCGACTCGGTCCTCATCCGACTCGAGCCGGGCAGCGTCCGCACCTGGGACTTCGCGGACGACTTCTAACGCATCTGCTCGAGCCAGGCGCTCGCGTCCTCTCGGGTTCGGAACACTTCCCGCTGCGACTTCGAGCCGCCGACGTACGCGCGGTGGCGCATCGCGTCGGAGAACGTCCGGGCGCCGGGAGCGACGATCGCGATCGCCTTTGCCGGATAGCGGTGGTCGCGTCCGGCGATCACGTCGCTGACGCTCTCGTACTGCTCCTCGGTGATGGTGGACGTGTTGAGGCCGGAGAGATCCGCCAGGATCAGCATCTCCGCCCGGTACTCGGGATGCGCGATGAGCTCCTCGACGAACGCTCGAATGCCGGCGGCGTCGACCGCGCCCGTGAGCGTCATGGTGAGGTCCTGGGGATCGCCTCCGAACTCGAGCGAGTACTTCACTTCAAGATGTTTACCGCACGGGCGACCACCATGACGGCGAGCGTGAGGCTGATCGCCGATTGGACGAGCATGAGCATCTTCGCCCAGCGGCTGAGAGGGAGCGTGTCGGTCGGGCTGAATGCGGCCGCGTTCGTGAACGAGACGTAGAGGTAGTCGAGGAACTTCGGCTGCCAGCCGCCGACCATCAGCTGCGGCTCCGTCTGCTGCGGGAAGAGGAAGTCGCGCTCGTGCGGGACGCACGCCGGACGCTCGAGCGGCCCGCCGCCGTCGAGCTGCCAGAACCAGAGCCCAAAGAGGAGGACGTTCACGACCCACATGTGCACCGCCGCGCGGAGCAGCGGTCCCGCGTTCACGTGCGCCCCGTTCAGGAGCAGATGGACGAGAAGGATGATCGACGCGCTGTTCGCCGCGCTCACGACTGCGATCGTCCCGATGGAGAGGACGCGCCGCGTGACGCGGACGCGGTGCTCGACCCAGCCGAGCTCCCGCATCAGCCGGCCTTGGGGAACGCTCGCGAGCAGCGCCGCGAGCAGGATCAGCGTCAGTATCGGGACGACCCACCGGGACGCGGCGAAGGCGCCCGCCGACGTCCCGGCGATGAAGCGTCCCGGCAGGTCGGCGTAGAGGCCTGCCGCAGCAAGTATCGCAGCCGTCGGCCAGACCGGCGATTCGCCGAGCGAGGTCTCCGCCGCTCGAAAGCGCTCCTCCACGTGATGCGAGGGTAAGGAGGCTCCCGGATGGGCCGGCGGCCGCGCCGGAAGTCCTCCGGCATGCGGAACGTCCCGCGGAACCCGAGGAGGTCGCAGAGACCACCCGCGCGCGAGCCTACCCGACTGATTTCATGCGCTCCCGTGAGCGATCAGAGCCGGGGCCGCCTCTACGTCGCGCTGGCAGCGGTCGCATGGTCGACGGCGGGCGTGCTGCAGCGCGAGCTCTCGGTCGACGTCGGATCGCAGCTCGCGGGCCGCGCGCTCTTCGCCTTCCTCGGCGTGCTCCTCTACGTCGTCGCGACCGAGCGCGGGCGCACGCTCCAGGCCTTCCGCGCGATCGGGCACGGCGGCCTGCTCGTGGTCGCACTGCTCGCGGTCTCGTCGGCATCCTTCTTCATCGCGCTCAACCACGCCTCTGTCGCAAGCGTGCTCTTCATGCAGGCGCTGGCGCCGATCCTCGCGGCCGCGCTCGGAACGGCCCTCGGCGATCCGGTGCGGCGTCGGACGTGGATCGCGATGGCGGTCGCCGTCGCCGGCGTCGCCGTGATGGTGGGCGGCCCCGGCAGCCCGAGCGCCACCGGGCTTGCGCTGTCGTTCGCCATGACGCTCTCGTTCGCGGCGGCGCTCGTCGCGACGCGCCATCACCGCGAGGTGTCGATGGCGCCCGCGACGTGCCTGTCGCAGCTTCTCGTCCTCGCGTGCGCCGCACCGTTTACGTCGCCGTCCACGATCGGCGCGCGCGACCTGGCCCTGCTCGCGACCCTCGGCGTCGCGCAGATCGGGCTCGGGTTCGTGCTCCTGACGATCGGCGCGCGCCTCATTCCCGCCGGCGAGGTCGCGCTGATCACGCTGCTCGAGATCGTGCTCGGCCCGCTCTGGGTCTGGATCGCCCTGTCGGAGCATCCGTCGACGGCGACCCTCCTCGGCGGCGCGGTCGTCCTCGGCGCGGTCCTCGTCGAGAGCACGAGCGCCGACGCCGAGGTCGTCGAGGTGCCGCTCTAGCTCGTCGCCTCGGCGAGGAGCGTCGCCAGGTCGGCGACACGCAGCTCGGCTCCGGCCTCCCGCACCCCGTCGTCGAGCATCACCGTGCAGAACGGGCACGCGACCGCGAGCGTCTCCGCCCCCGTCTCGGCCGCCTCGCGCACGCGCTCGACGTTGATCTGGCTCCCGCGCTCCTCCATCCACATGTGCGCGCCGCCGGCGCCGCAGCAGAACGTCTTCTTTCCCGACCGCTCCATCTCCACCGGCCGGCCGATCACGTTGAGGAGCTTCCGCGGCTGCACGCGCACGTCGTTGTGCCGCGCCAGGTAGCACGAGTCGTGGTAGGTCACGGAGCCCGAGCCGCCCGACGGCGTGAGCCGTCCCTCGTCGACGAGCTGGGCGAGCAGCTCCGTGTGGTGCAGCACCTCGTAGGTCCCGCCGAAGTCGCCGTACTCGTTCGCAAGCGTGTTGAAGCAATGCGGGCAGCTCGCGACGATCTTCGTCACGCCCTGCTCGTTCAGCGTCGCGACGTTCTGCTCCGCCTGAGCCTGGAACACGTACTCGTTCCCCATCCGCCGCGCGGGGTCGCCGGTGCACCCCTCGCGCGGCCCGAGGATGGCGAAGCCGACGCCCGCCTTCTGCAGCAGCTTCGCGGTCGACTCGGCGCTCTTGCGCGCGCGCTCGTCGAAGGACGCCGCGCAGCCGACCCAGTACAGGTACTCCGGCGCCGGATCCCCCGGCTCGAGCACGCGCACGCCGAGCTCCGCCGCCCACGCGGCCCGCTCCGTCTGCGGCTTCCCCCAGGGGTTGGAGGCGCGCTCGACGTCGCGCAGCATCGGCTCCGCCTCCGCCGGGAACGACGCATCCACCATCAGCCGCGAACGGCGCAGGTCGACGATGTGGTCGACGTGCTCGATCGACACCGGGCACACCTCCACGCACGCGCCGCACGTGACGCAGTCCCAGATCATCTCCTCCGGGACGCCGCTGCCGACGATCGGCTCCGTGCTCTGCGCGAAGAGCTGGTCGCGCACGCCCATGATCACGAGCTTCGGCGACAGGATCTTCCCCGTCGCGTACGCGGGACAGGCGTCCTGGCAGCGCCCGCACTCCGTGCACGAGAAGGCGTCCACGACCTCCTTGCGCGTCAGGTCGGCGACCGTGGCGACGCCGAAGCGCAGCTCGTCGTCGGGGAGGTCGAAGCGCAGCGGCTCGAGCCGTCCGCGCTTGCGCGTCCGCGCCATCCACACGTTCACGGCCGCCGTCGCGATGTGGAGGTGCTTCGAGTGCGGTAGGTAGGCGAGGAAGGCGCCGATGACGACCAGGTGCGCCCAGGCGAGCGCCTTGCCGCCGACGTGATGCCAGAGCAGCAGCGTGGTGACGACGGCCGCGATCAGCGCCAGGATGAGGTCTGCCTCGCCGAGGTGCGAGCCCTCGAACCGCTTGGGCCGCACCGCCTTGCGGATGACGAGGGCGGTCGCGACGCCGGCGAGCACGAGCACCGCGAACACGTCGCTCAGCACGCGGTACCACTCCGGCGTCGTCACGTGCCCGCCGGCGACGTCGATCGCCGCGAGCACGATCGTCGGGAAGAGGACGATGAAGCCCCAGAAGATGAACGCGTGCATCAGGCCGGGCAAGAGCCGCTGCAGGAGCTTGCGCTGGCCGAGGACGATCTCCGCCTCGGCGAGCGCGCGCTCGGCCTCCGTTCCCGGCCGGTCCGAGGGCCGCGCATTCCGCACGAGGCGGACGAGGAACCACGCGCGTCGGCCGAAGATCCCGCCGCTCACGATGAGGAGCGCAGCGAGCCCGACCGCGCCTATCCGCGCACCCGCCTCAGCTCGGCGCTGATCGCCGGCACCACCTCGTGCAGGTCGCCGATCACCGCGTAGTCGGCGCTCGCGAGTATCGGCGCCTCCGGGTCGGTGTTGATGGCGAGGATCTTCTTCGCGCCCTTCGCGCCCGCGATGTGCTGCGTCGCGCCGCTGATGCCGCACGCGATGTAGAGATCGGCGGATACCTTCGTCCCCGTCTGCCCCACCTGGTCGGCGTGGGGACGCCAACCGGCGCTCGTGACGACGCGCGAGCAGCCGACCGCGCCGCCGAGCAGGCCGGCGAGCTCCTCGATGATCGCGAAGCCCTCCGCGGAGCCGACGCCGCGCCCGCCGCTGACGACCACCTTCGCGTCGCGCAGCGAGACGCCGCCGGACAACTCCTCCACCCGCTCGAGCACCTTCGGCGAGCCGTCGTCGGGCACGTCGAGCGTCTCGATGTCGCCGATCTCCACGGCCGGATGGACGTGCGGTGCGACTGTGAGGAGGCTGGGTCCGCCGTGCAGCCTCGCCTCCTCGAGGAGGCTGCCGCCCCAGCGCACGCGCGTCACCGTGTCGCCGTCGACCGAGATCACGTTCGCAGCAAGGGGCTGATCGAGGAGGGCGCCGACGTGCGCGAGCAGCTCGTTGCCGCGGTCGGAGCCGGCGGCGACGATCGCGTCAGCCTCCGGCGCGGCGAGCGCCTTCGCCCAAGCGCCGGGCTGGTAGGCGCCCTCGATCGTGACCGCGCGCACCTCACCGAGCGTCCGCGCGAAGCCGACCGCCTGCGCGGACAGCTCGTCCCCTTCGACGAAGCAGAGGATCATGCGACCCCCAGGGATTGGAGCACCGCGACGACCTGCCTGGCATCCTCGAGGACCTCCGCCTGCTTGCCCTGACCCTCGGGCACGACGAGCCGCACCTTCTCGAGCTTCTGCTCCGGCCGCGACAGCTCGACGACGGCGAGCGGCTTCGACTTCGCGCGCAGCCGCCCCGGCACCGACGGGTAGCGCGGGAGGTTCAGCCCTTCCAGGACGGTCAGCACCGCCGGGAGCTGTGCCTCGTACACATCGCGTGCGCCGCCGACGTCGCGCTCGCAGCGAACGCGCCCGTCGAGCACCTCGATCTTCTTCAGGCCGGTGACGACCGGGAGCCCGAGCGCGTGCGCGACGCGGATGCCGACCTGGAAGCCGGCGGCGTCGGCGGACTCGTTCCCGAACAAGATCAGGTCGAACGGCTCCTCGTTGCGGATCGCGTCGACGATCGCGGCCGCCGTCGACTGCGCGTCCCACTCCTCCCCGCCTGTCTTCAGGAGGATGCCGCGGTCGGCACCGATCGCCATCTGGTCGCGGAGCTGCTCCTCCGCCTCCGCGGGGCCGAGCGTGAGGACGACGACCTCGCCGCCGATCCGCACCGCCTCCTCGACCGCGCACTCCTCGTGCGGCGAGATGGTGAAGCCGAGATGCTTCGTCTCGAGCGCCTGCGCATCGTCGGTGAGCACCATCTTCCCGCCGGTGATCGGCACCCGCTTGACGCAGCAGAGGATTCTCACGATCGGATGCGCTCGTTGTCGGGATCGAACGGCGGCCGTGAGCCCAC
>Ga0070731_10002315_pt1 | contig 18329 bp, 12 predicted proteins | sample Coa_R1_2_FD_66448 | JGI IMG/M metagenome (GOLD analysis project Ga0070731, IMG submission 66448) | Surface soil microbial communities from Centralia Pennsylvania, which are recovering from an underground coalmine fire - Coalmine... | ecosystem: Environmental > Terrestrial > Soil > Unclassified ... | reverse complement strand
GACCATTTGCAGAACTTCAATGCCCAAGGCCCGGGCGGCAAAGCTGGAGGTATCTCCTCCGGCGATGCAGAGGCGCTGATTTTTCGTTTGCTCGATCGTGCTACGCAAAACTTCGCCAAGTGCTGTGCCCAGGACGTGTGCCGTATCGTGTTTAAGTTTAGCCGCGATTCGTTCATCACCTCTCCAAGACGTTGTATGAACAATCGTGCTCCGCCCTGACCGGAGCAGATTCACTGCTGACGCTGTGGCGCGCAAGATCTCCCGGGCGCGGTTTTCCCCGCTCATGACTGCGGTCACATCCAACACGACTTCACCAAAGCCATGCTTGCACGCCCACGCAATCTGGCCTCCTGCGACCGGTGAGCAGCTTCCCGAACCGACCAAAATCTGGTTAACCGCAGTGCCAGCGCGCCGACGCCTTCGCACGGTTGCGCGTGAGTTTTGCTTCCAATGCTCTGCCAGGGCCGTTTCAACTCCGGAGGAGCCAATTGAAAACAAGGGGCGTTGCATACTCGCGTAGCTGTCAATCAACTTGCCGATGAGTGGTAATTGGCCGGCATACAATGAGTCAAACAAGACAACATCGGGCTTGTCGGCGAGCAGGTTCCTTAACGCGGTGCGGGCTTCGTTTTCGGGCAAAATGACTTGCAAGATATCGAACAGTGCGATTTTTTTCTTCGTCTGTTTCGCCAAGTGCAATCGCAAATCCGCCTCCGTCATGGGCGTGACCGGGTGTTTGCTGATCGATGGATGACGGTCGAGGCGATGAATCTCGCCGTTACTGCCGATGCCAAATCGCGCGAAGAGATTGCCGAATATGCAATACCGTCCGAGACCAGGGGCGGCGACAAGTAAAGGAACAAAGGGCGAGTCAAAAATTCCAGCGGCCAAATCCAACACAGCACCGAGGTTTCCAACCTTCGGCGAGGAATCGAAAGTGGAACACACTTTGTAATGCACGTGACGCGCGCCGAGAGTTTTCAGTTTTTTAAGCGCGGGAATCAGTTCACGCTTCATCGCGTCCGGTCGCAACGCACGTGTGATACCTGCGACGCCCAAGGCCTGCAAACCCGGGAATGATTTCAACTGCTTCCGTGTCGGCACATCGACGAATAATGCCGTCTTAATGCCGGCAAGCGTCAATTGCTCCAACGCATCCGTTGAACCGGTGAAATCATCCCCGTAAAAGGAAAGGAGAAGTTTGCTCAAGGGGCTTTCTTTCCAAATTTCCCGACGGAAATTTTCAACTCGGGATATTTCGCCACAGCCTGTTCCAGGGTGAGGCCTTCGACCGCGCCCTCCCACCATTTCCGGAGTGAACGCACACCTGCGGCCGGACCATCAGGATGGGCCATGATCCCGCCACCGGCGAGGTAGAGTAGATCTACTGTATGAATGCGGCGAAAAGTTTCCGGTGCCTGACCACCCCATTGCCCTGAGGAAACGACGGGCAGCACTGAATTGCCCCCGGCAAACGGCTTGAGGCAGGATTCGATCGAGCGAACGACGGAATCATCACTTTCCCAGAATTTGTTCGCGATGCCGTTAACATGGAGTTGGTCTACACCGGCAAGGCGCCAGAGCTTTTGATAAGCTGGAAATTCGATTCCCAAAAACGGATGCCGGGTCAGAGCGCCCCAGCCGTTGCGATGGCCATGAATCGCGAGAGTGCCGAGGTCGCAGATTTTTTTAGCGGCGGTGAGGCCGACACTGTTGAGTGAAATCATCGCGCAAGTTCCGCCACTGCGGACAATTTTTTCGTAATGACGCAGCATCGCATCGAGTTCGTCGCTGATGTTGAAGGCGTACATGACCTTCTTGCCTGTGCGATCGGCGAGAGCATTGAGGACGCGCATCACCGCATCCACGCGCTGATCGAAGGGAGAATGAGGCGGATCGGCCATCAATTCATCGTCTTTGATGAAATCAATGCCGGCTTCGGTAAGAGTTTTGACAAGTTCCGCGGTCTGTTGAGGAGTGAGGCCGATACTGGGTTTGATAATTGTGCCGATGAGTGGACGATTTTCGACGCTCGTTAACTTGCGGGAACCCGCGATGCCAAATTTCGGGCCGATAAAGGCTTTGGCGAATGATGCAGACACATCAAAATCCATCAGCTTCAAGCCGGAGAATTGCGAGAGTTCATAAAGGTTTCCCTGCAAAGTCGAGACGAGCGCGGGGAGATTGAAGCCGAAGTTCTCCACAGACCACGAAACAACGATTTCCGCACGGTGGAATTTACCGCTACCACCGCGTGAACCGGGCAAGGCCGGCTGGTTGGCAATTTCAAGCGGCTTGATTGTTTCGACGCGTGCGGCGAACCGCTGTTTCAACTCGTCAGTCTCACCGGGCACGGCCACAAAGGTTCCGGAAGATTGCTCACCCGCGAGGACTGCGGCCGCTTTCTCCACCGGCAGCGGTGTTTCGATCAAATATGTGGCGACAACGCGGTCCATACGGAGAGATTCACGGATTTGTTTCCAGCACACAACGAAAACCCGTTACCACGCTGAAGCGGCTCGGAGCGGCGTGCTCGCGACAAGACGAGAGCAGAGATTTGGGTCCGCAATTATTCCAGGCGCCGCCGCGCAGGACGCGCTGGCGTTGGCTCTCATCGTAAAAGTCTTCGCACCATTCCAGCGCGTTGCCGGCGAGATCGTAGATTCCGAAACTGTTTGGCTTGAAAGATCCAACCGGTGAAGTAGTAACAAAACCGTCGTTGTAGCCCTCGATGTGCGGCCAATTCGTGAAGTAATGGAACGCACTCTGATCCGCGAAATTTCCTGCGCCGGGTGGCGGTGGGAATTGCGTGCCCCACGGGTAAACATTCTCGAGTTTTGCGCTCTTGTCCTTTGGGGTCGCTCCGCTTTCACGATCACTGATGCCAACTGCGCAGCTCCATTCTGTATCCGTGGGGAGGCGATATCGCTGTCGCGTTGAGATTTTTCCGGCTGCCCGCTCAGTTTCGGTCAACCAGGCACAAAAAGCCTGGGCGTCATTCCAACTCACGTTCACGACCGGAAAATCAGGGCCTTGAGAAACAGGTGTGGCGTCGTGATAAAATGCGTGGTTCCAATTCGTTCCGTCGAGCTTCGGATTCGTGGCGGCGAAAAGTGCAAAAACTTTCACCTGGGTTTCGTAAATTGAAAAAGAAACGGATGTGCCGGGCACCGAAACGAAAATCATGCCGAGGCTATTGGTCCAGCAGGCTTGGGTTGGCAGAGCACTTTTCGGCTTCACGGGGGACTGTGCGCATGAAGCCAACATTGCGACAGACAAAACAGCAAACAAAACTGGCGCGGCAGATTGGTTCATCTGGTTCTTGCGATTCTGCCGAATGCCGGACAACCTAATCATATCAAAATCGCCAAAAAACTTTCAAAAACTGCCATCAAACTCCGGACGCTGGCAAAAGCAAACGGAACTATTTACACTGCGCCTAATCATGCGTTTGCAGGCCCACACATGAAACGGATTTTTAGTTCAAAAATCATTACGCTCGGCACGCTGTTAATTCTCAGATTAAATTCCCCGGCCCAGACGAATCTTTTCGTCGCTCAGGATGGCAGCGCACAGTTTAAGACCGTTCAGGCGGCGATTATGTCGGTGCCCTCAGCGAGCCGCGAAAATCCGACGATTATTCACATCGCGCCGGGCACGTATAAGGAATTGATTTATGTCCAGCGCGAGAAGGCGTTCTTCAGACTGATTGGCGAAAATCTGACGAATACGATTCTGTCGTTCAATCTTTATGCGGGCATCACGAACGCTGAGGGAAAACCGATCGGCACATTCAAGACGCCATCGACGACCATTGATGCGGACGATTTTACAGCGGAGAACCTGACGTTTGAGAACTCGGCGGGAGCGGTCGGCCAGGCGCTCGCGATCCGGGTGGATGGCGATCGCGCGGCTTTCCGCAACTGCCGCTTTCTCGGCTGGCAGGACACGATCCTGCTTAATCGTGGGCGGCAGTATTTCGAAAATTGCTACATTTGCGGGCACGTTGATTTCATTTTTGGCGCGGCGACAGCGTGGTTTGAGAAATGTCACATTCATTGCCTGCGCGATGGCTATGTTACTGCCGCATCCACGCCGCAGGACACGCCGTTCGGGTTTGTGTTCTCGAACTGCAAAATTGACGGCGAGTCGGGGGTGAAGACTTTTTTGGGGCGTCCATGGCGCGTTCACGCGAGCACGACCTATTTGAACTGCGAGATGTCGGATGTCATTCGGCCCGAGGGCTGGAATGACTGGAAGAAACCGGAGGCGCATACGACGGCACGGTATGCGGAGTTTAACAGCACGGGCGAAGGAGCCAGTCCGACGAACCGGCCTGATTGGACAAAGCAGTTGAGCAAGTCCGAAGCGCAGAAAATCACGGAGGAAAAGGTTTTGGGCGGCGAGGACAATTGGAACCCTGACCTGACGCATTCCTACAGCGCCAATCGTTTCAATGTGGAGTACGGCGAAGCGGGCGGACAAAAATTGCTACTCGACGCGCACGTTCCGGCGGGCGAGGGAAAATTTCCAGTGGTGCTGATTGTTCACGGCGGCGGCTGGATGAGCGGCGATCGTGAGAAGGACATCGTGCCGGTGTTCGCACCCTACGCGACAAACTACACGTGGTTTACGATCACATACCGGCTCGCGCCGACGAATCACTGGCCCGCGTGCTACGAGGATTTGCAGACAGCGATCCGCTGGGTCAAAAAGCACGCGCCTGAATATAAGGGCGACCCGAATCGAATTGCGTTGCTTGGCTACTCGGCCGGGGGACATCTGGTGACGCTCGCCGGAACGCACGCCAGTGACGACACGCGAGTGCAGGCAGTGGCTGCAATGGCTCCGCCCACGGACCTGGTTTGGGACAATGAACGCCGGGGAGGATTGAGCACATCGATGCGGGCGTTGTTCAACTGGGAAACGACGAATATCACCGACAGTGCGCGGGCGACGCTGAAGGAGAATTCGCCGGTCACTTATGTCAAGGCGGGTCTGCCACCGTTCCTCATTCTTCAGGGCAGCGCGGACAAAACGGTACCGGCGCCGCAATCGCTGGCATTCCAGCGGGCGCTCCGGGCGGCGGCGGTGCCGTGCGATTTGATAATGATTCCGGAGGGGCAACATCGCATTGCGGACTGGTCGCAATTCGATCCAGATTGGCAGACGAAACTGATCACGTGGCTGGACGAGAAGCTAAAATAGTTTAGCAATTTATATACATGAATGAGGGTGTAACACTTACTGCGAAGCCGCAGGGCACAATTCCACCGCGCATGCTGGGACAAACTGGCCTGTGTATTCCGCCGATTATTTTCGGCACAAGTTGTCTCGGGAATCTTTACGAAGTCGTTCCGGACGAAACGAAGCTGGCGATCGTTTCAGAAATTTTGCGCTGCTCGCCATCGCCTGCGGTTTTTGATTCTGCGGGAAAATACGGGGCGGGCCTGGCGCTCGAAGTCATCGGAAATTCACTTCGCCAGTTGAGGGCGCCACAGTCGCAGGTGCTCGTCAGCAACAAGCTCGGCTGGTATCGCGTGCCTTTGAACGGCCCCGAAGCTGTTTTTGAACCCGGCGTCTGGGCGGGCATCCAACACGATGCCGAACAGCGCATCAGCTACGAGGGAATTCTCCAATGCTACGAGCAAGGTTGCGAGTTGCTGGGGACCGACTACACCACACAGCTCGTTTCGGTTCATGATCCTGATGAATATCTGGCAGCCGCACAAACTCCGGATGAGCGCCAACGGCGTTTCGGCGAAGTGCTGGGCGCGTATCGCGCACTGTTTGAACTCAAGAGCAAAGGCGCGGTGAAAACCGTGGGAATCGGCGCGAAGGATTGGCGCGTGATCCGGGAGATTTCTGAACATGTTCCGCTCGATTGGGTGATGTTCGCATGCAATCTCACGGTGTATTCGCATCCGCGTGAATTGCTCGATTTCATCGCCCGGCTTCATCTGCGCGGCGTGGGCATCATCAATTCCGCTGTATTTCATGCTGGATTTCTGACGGGCGGACCGTGGTTTGATTATCGAAAAGCTGATCCTGTGAAGGACGCGCCGCTTTTTGCGTGGCGGGAAAAATTCTTTGCGGTATGCAGAGAGTTTGGAGTCAAACCCGCCGATTCCTGTGTTCAATTTGGCCTCGCACTACCGGGTGTTGCCTCCGTGGCACTCAACACCGGAAAAGCGGAGCGCATCAAGGAAAACGTTGCCAGCGCGACAAATGAAATCCCACCCGGCTTTTGGCACGCTTTGAAGGAAAAGGGCCTCGTGGCCAGGGACTATCCCATAGGTTCAAATTAGCTTTCTTGCGCTGTAAAAACGCCCACACTGCGTGGCGAAATGAAGATCGATTCGCATCACCATTTTTGGAAATATAATCCGACCGAGTACGGCTGGATTGATGATTCGATGCGCGTTATTCGACGTGATTTTTTTCCGGAAGATCTGCGCACCGAAATCACCGCGGCGCGCGTGGATGGAGTCATTTCCGTTGAGGCGCAACAGAGCACTGTCGAAACACAGCGGCTCCTGGATTTCGCGGCACAACACGACTTCATCAAAGGGGTGGCCGGGTGGGTGGAACTGATTTCAACAAAAGCCGGCGCACAATTGGAACAGTTTGCAACGAATCGTAAATTGAAATCTGTTCGCCACGTGGTTCAAGGGGAGCCGGATGAAAATTTTATCCTGCGTGATGATTTCAATCGCGGCATTCGCGAGCTGACACGGTTCGGACTCGCTTACGATATCCTGATCTTTGAGCGGCACCTGCCGCAAACGATTCGATTCGTGGACGCGCATCCAGGCCAGATCTTCATTCTGGATCACCTCGCCAAGCCGCGGATCAAGGACAATTTGCTGGAGCCGTGGCGGGCGAACATTTGCGAACTGGCGCGGCGGGAAAACATTTTCTGCAAACTGTCCGGCATGGTGACCGAGGCGGATTACAACACATGGACCGAAGCTCAATTGCGCCCGTATTTCGAGACAGCGCTCGAAGCGTTTGGTCCGAAGCGATTGATGTTCGGCTCGGATTGGCCGGTGTGCCTCGTGGCCTGCAGCTATGCACGCTGGCACGCGTTGGTTTCGAACTGGATCGGTCAACTCTCAGCTGGAGAGCAGGACAGCATTCTTGGTGGCACTGCTGTTGAGGCTTACAAGTTATGAAGGCACTCGTGATTTCTGAAACTGGCAAGACCAGCTACGTGGAATGTCCGCGACCGAAATTTGCGCCGGGTGAAGTGTTGCTGCGGATAAACCGCGTCGGCTATTGCGGGACGGACTTGAACACGTTTCGCGGGCTCAATCCGCTCGTCAGCTATCCGCGGATTCCCGGGCACGAAATCGCGGCGGTGATTGCCGAAGTCACTGCAGGTGTGCCCGAGCAATTCAAGCCGGGCATGATAACGACCGTACTGCCTTACACGACCTGCGGCAAGTGCACGTCGTGCCGCAGCGGCCGCGTGAATGCATGCCGTAACAATCAAACACTCGGTGTGCAGCGGGATGGGGCGTTCACGGAATTTATCGCCGTGCCGTGGCAAAAGCTTGTGCGTTCGGAGAAGCTCTCGCTCACCGAACATGCGCTGGTTGAGCCACTCAGTGTGGGTTTTCATGCGGTTGAACGCGGCCGCGTCGGCAGTGCGGACACGGTTTTGCTTTTCGGCTGCGGAATGATTGGTCTTGGAGCCATTTCCGGTGCGGCGCTGCTGCACGGCGCGCGAGCGATTGCGGTGGATGTTGACGATGCCAAACTTGCTCTCGCGAAAAAAGCGGGAGCGGCGGAGACCATCAATTCGAAGACGGAAAACCTGCACGAGAAATTGCAGGAGCTCACGAACGGGAATGGGCCGAATGTTGCAATCGAGGCGGTCGGGTTACCGGCGACGTTTCGCGCGGCGGTGGATGAAGTGTGCTTTGCCGGGCGCGTGGTTTACATCGGCTACGCCAAGGAGCCGGTGAGCTATGAAACGAAATTTTTTGTCATGAAGGAATTGGATATCGTTGGCTCACGCAATGCGACGATGCAGAACTTTGCAGACGTTATCACAGTTTTGGAGTCAGGACGCTATCCGGTGAAGGAAACGATTACGCGGACGGTTCCGTTTTCAGAGGCTGGAGCGGCGCTAGCGGAATGGGCCGCCGATCCGGGTCGTGTGACGAAGATTCACGTGGAGATATAAAAATTTCCACATCGCTCTGATCGCGCATGGGGTCTTGTCCCCACATCCAATAGCGTGACGCGAGACTATAAATCCGGCAGATTTTCCAAACAAACCACGGCAACCAACTTCGAGGCGGAAAATGCCAAAGTATAAATATCTGATCATCGGCGGCGGAATGACGGCTGATTCGGCTGTGAGCGGCATTCGTGAAGTGGATTCGACGGGCAGCATCGGCATCATCAGCACGGAGGCAGATGTGCCGTACGACCGGCCGCCGTTAACGAAGGGGTTGTGGAAGGACAAAGCGCTGGAGACCATCTGGCGGCATACGAACAAGGAGCGCGTGCAATTTCATTTGGAGCGCACGGTCGAGAGGATTGAAACTGAAACGAAAAGGGTGATTGATAATCAAGGGGATATTTATACTTTCGAAAAACTGCTGCTGGCGACGGGTGGTCGGCCGAGACGATTCCCCTTCGGCGGAGATGACGTCATTTATTATCGCACGGTGGCGGATTATCGGAGGCTGCGTGAACTCGCGGATAAGCACAAGCGGTTCGTGGTTATCGGGGGTGGTTTCATCGGCTCGGAGATTGCGGCATCTCTCGCGATGAATAAGAAGGAAGTGGTGATGGTTTTTCCTGGTGAGGGAATTTGTGATCGAATTTTTCCGCGCGAAATGTCGCAATTCCTGAACAATTACTATCGGGAGAAAGGCGTTGAAGTTTTAACGGGCGAAACAGTCACCGGAGTGGAAGCGCGGCAGGCGCAATTATTTCTGAAAACGAAAAATGGGAAGGAAATTCCTGGCGCGGGGATTGTCGCGGGGCTGGGCATTCAGCCGAACATTGAACTCGCGCAGGCTGCGGGGCTGAAAGTGGAGAATGGGATTATCGTCAATGAGCAGCTACAGACTTCAAAGCCCGAGATTTACGCTGCCGGCGACGTGGCGCAGTTTCACAATCCGGCATTGGGCAAATCCATCCGCGTGGAGCATGAGGACAATGCCAACACAATGGGGCGGGCGGCAGGGCGGAATATGGCCGGAAGATTGGAACCTTATCACCATCTTCCCTTCTTCTATTCAGATTTGTTTGACCTGGGTTATGAGGCGGTGGGTGAATTGGATTCACGACTGGAAGTGTTCGTCGATTGGAAAACGCAGTTTCGCGAAGGAGTTATTTATTACCTCCAGAATAGCAGAGTGCGGGGCGTGTTGCTGTGGAATGTGTGGGGGCAAGTCGACGCCGGGCGTAAATTGATCGCGGAACCGGGACCGTTTAAACCAGACCAACTCAAAGGGCGGATTCCAATGGGTTGATCACGGTCTGCGTTGTGACTTGAGAGCACAGCCTGAAGGAATCGAGCAAAGGCGCAATCCGCGATCGTTGACAATTCTCAGACTGCGCGCGCGATTATTTCATCGGGCTGGGAGTTCAGCTTTGAGACAAATGCCGGAGCCCAGCGTGGGGCGGGCTGGCGGAATTTTATTTTCACCGCGAACGCAGAAAAACTGAAGGCGTTGAACGGAATGAATAAACGTTTGCTGTGACTGTTACGGGATTCGCGAAAGTTGAATTTCATGATTTTTTATTGAAGTGGTTGACCTGCGCCTGGAGTAAGTTGGATTGCCATCCGCCACCCAGAGCTTTGATGAGTTGAACGGCTTCGATCAGCCGCTGACCGGAGAGCTGGGCCTGGTCGCGCTCGGCCTGCAATGCTTCGCGGCTCGCGTCCACGACTTCGAGATAGCTGACGATGCCGGAGCGGTAGCGATCGGTGGCCAAATCGGCGGCGCGACGGGCGTTGGTTACGGCACGTTGTTGAGCTTCGGCCTGCGTGGTCAGATGACGAATACCTGAAAGGCTATTCTCCACGTCACCGAACGCGATCAGCACCTGCTGGCGGTAATGCGCGACGGCTTCCTGGTAAACGGACTGCGAGCGACGATAGTTGGCCTTGTTTCGCCCGCCGGCAAACAGCGGCAGCGTCAGGCTCGGGCCGAAGGACCAGGTGCGGCTGTCCCATTTGAAAAGAGAATCAATATCCGCGCTGACGTAACCGCCAGAGCCGGTGAGCGTGAGCACCGGAAAAAATGAAGCTTTGGCGACACCGATGCGCGCGTTGGCCGAGGCAAGCTGGCGCTCGGCTTCGGCGACATCGGGGCGGCGCTCCAGAAGGTCGCCGGGCAGGCCGGCGGGAACATCCGGCGGCTGCGGTCTCCATTGATTGGTATTTGCGGCCAGCCGGAAGGACGAGGGATTCGTGCCTACAAGAATGGCGATGGCATTTTCGAGTTCGGCGCGGCGTTGGGCGAGCGAAGCGGCTTCAGCTTCGGTGGTGGCCAGTTCGGTTTGCGCCTGGGCTACATCCAGATCACTGCCGATGCCACCATTGAAACGGCTCTGCACGAGCTGGACCTGTTGTTTGCGCAGGTCGACAGTACCGTCCACTGTGAGGATTTCGGCATCGAGTGCGCGGATGGCGAAATAGTTTTGCGCAACGTCGGACTGCAGGCTCAGCAACACACCATAGTAGGAGGCAAGCGAGGCTTGCGCATCGGCGCGGGCGCTTTCAAAGCTGCGGCGCACCCTGCCCCACAGGTCCACTTCGTAACTTAAATCCAGCGGCGTGCTGAAAGTATTGGCGGTGATGTTCCCAAAACTTGGCTGTTGATTGGGTGAGAAGCGTTCACGAACATAACTGGGGTCAAAGTTCAGGTTGGGCATAAACTCGCTGCGGGCGACGCGAGCGGTGGCGCGCGCCTGGTCAACGCGAGCTAGGGCGGCTTTCAGGTCCTGGTTTGCGGCGAGCGCCTGTGATTCGAGATCGTTCAGACGCTCGTCCTCGAACACCTGCCACCACATTCCCTTCGGGACATTGTCGAGTGGCCGGCCTGCTTTCCAGGCGCCGAGTTCCTCCGCCTTGTATTCTGAAGGGACGGAATTGGAGGGCTGATGGTAATCGGGACCGACGGTGAGGAGACCGGCCTTAGCTGGGAGAATCGCGAGCAGCAGAACTAACGCAGCAGCCGCTCCCGCTGCGCCGAGGGCAGGACCTTTGTGCTCCGAGACCGGCGCTGGTTTTTTCTTCAAGCCGAGCTTCATGAGCATCACGTAAAAGACCGGCGTCAGAAACAGGCCGAACAGCGTCACACCGATCATTCCCGAAAACACCGCGACGCCCATGGCCTGGCGCATTTCGGAGCCGGCACCGTGGGATTTGACGAGCGGGAAGACGCCCGCGATAAACGCGATAGATGTCATCAGAATCGGGCGCAGGCGCAGGCGGCTGGCTTCGATGGCGGCGTCCACGGGAGATTTGCCGTGGTCCTGATTGTGTTTGGCGAACTCGACGATGAGGATGGCGTTTTTGCAGGCCAGACCCACGAGCACGATGAGGCCGATTTGAGTGAAGATGTTGTTATCGCTGCCTTTGAGCCATACGCCAGTGATGGCAAAGAGCAGGCACATCGGGACAATCAGAATGATCGCGAGCGGGAGGCGGAAACTTTCGTATTGAGCGGCGAGCACGAGAAAGACGAGCAACAGACACAGCGGATAGACGTAGACGGCGGTGTTGCCGGCGAGGATGCGCTGATAAGTCAGTTCGGTCCAATCCATCTCCATTCCTTTCGGAAGATTTTCGTCGGCGATTTTGGTTATGAGCGCTTCGGCCTGGCCGGAACTGAAACCGGGCGCGGGACCGCCGTTGATTTCAGCGGCGGGATAGCCGTTGTAACGCATTGCGCGATCGGGGCCGTGGGTTTCGGTGACTTTGACCAGCGCGCCGAGCGGGACCATCTGGCCGGCGGCGTTGCGGGTCTTGAGCCGGGTGATGTCTTCGGGGCGGTTACGAAACTGGCTGTCGGCCTGAGCGATCACTTCATAAGTGCGGCCGAAGCGATTAAAATCGTTCACGTAAAGTGAACCCAAATAAACCTGCATGGTTTCGAAAAGATTTTGCAGAGGGACGCCCTGTTGTTTGGCTTTGATGCGGTCGATGTCGGCATCGAGTTGCGGCACGTTCACCGTGAAAGTTGAGAACACACCACCGAGGCCGGGTGTTTGATAGCTTTTGCCGACGATGTTTTGCACGTTCTGGTAGAGCGCGTCGTAGCCGAGGTCAGCGCGGTCCTCGATATAGAGCTTGAAGCCGCCGATGGTTCCGAGGCCCTGAACAGGCGGTGGCGGCACGGTGAGGATATACGCGTCCTGAATGGCGGCGAACTGCTGGTTCAAGGCAGCGGTGATGGCGGGACCGCTGACGTCTTTGGTCGTTCGTTCCTCAAATGGCTTAAGAGTGAAGAAAACAATTCCAGCGTTGGGGGCGACGCTGAAGCCGCTGATGCTCAGGCCGGGAAAGGCCACGGCGCTTTCAACTCCCGGCTGCTTCAGACCAATGTCCGACATGCGGCGGATGACGGCCTCGGTACGATCCAGCGAGGAGCCATCAGGTAGTTGTGCAAAGGAGACGAGATATTGCTTGTCTTGCGTCGGCACGAAACCGGTGGGCATGCGGTTGAAGCTCCAGCCGGTGAGGAAAACAAGGCCGCCATAGACAATCAGAGCAACCGCGCTTTTGCGGAGCACAGAAGCAACGCCACTGGAATATTTGTCGCCCGACCAGGCGAACAGGCGGTTGAAGGGCCGGAAGAACCAGCCGAGCGCCTTTTCCATTGCGCGAGCGAACCAATCCTTCGGTGCGCCGTGCTCTTTGAGCAACACCGCGCACAGTGCGGGTGAGAGCGTGAGCGAGTTGACGGCTGAAATGATCGTGGAGATTGCGATGGTGATGGCGAACTGCTTGTAGAACTGGCCGGTGAGGCCACTGATGAATGCTGTTGGAACGAAGACGGCACACAAAACGAGTGCGGTGGCGATAATGGGACTGGTGACTTCGCTCATGGCGCGTTGGGCGGCAGCGACCGGCGACAGGCCCAGTGAGATGTTGCGCTCGACGTTTTCGACAACGACGATGGCGTCATCGACCACGATTCCGATGGCCAAGACGAGGCCGAAAAGCGAAAGGTTGTTGATCGAGAAACCCACGGCGAGCATCACGGCGAAGGTGCCGACCAGTGATACCGGCACGGCGGCTAGCGGGATAATTGAAGCGCGCCACGTTTGGAGAAACACGATGACGACGATCACGACGAGAATGATGGCCTCGATCAGCGTGTGGACGACGGCTTCGATGGAATGCCTTACGAAAACGGTCGGATCATAGACTACGGAATAGTCCAGGCCCTGCGGGAAGTTCTTCTTCAGTTCTTCCATGGTCTTGCGGACATTGGAGGAAAGCTGGAGCGCGTTGGCGCCGGGCGTCTGGAAGATGGGAAGCGCGACGGCGGTTTTGTTATTCAGGAGGGAGCGCAGTGTATAATCGCCTGCACTCAATTCGATGCGGGCGACGTCTTTGAGCAAAGTTTTTTCCCCGTCGGGCCCGGTCTTCACGATGATCTGGCCAAATTCCTCGGGTGACAGGAGGCGGCCCTTGGCGTTGATCTGCATTTCGAACTCCACGGGAGAGCTGACCGGCTGTTGGCCGATGGCGCCGGCGGCCACTTGCACGTTTTGTTCGCGGACGGCGTCGACGACATCGCTAGCTGTGATGTTTCTCGCGGCGAGTTTGTCCGGGTTAAGCCACAGGCGCATCGCATAGTCGCCAGAACCGAATACTTGCACGTCACCGGCGCCTGGAATACGGGCGAGCACGTCTTTCACCTGAAGCGTGGCGTAGTTGCGGAGATAGACGTCATCGTAACGGCCATCCGGTGAAAACAAATGCACGACCATCGTGAGGTCTGGTGACTGTTTGGTTGTGGTTACTCCGAGGCGGCGGACTTCTTCGGGCAATTTTGGTTCCGCCTGGGCGACGCGATTTTGCACCTGCACCTGAGCCTTATCGACGTCGGTGCCGAGCTTGAAGGTGATGGTCAGGGTCATGACGCCATCGCTGGTGGCCTGGGAGAACATGTAGATGGAATCCTCGACGCCGTTGATTTCCTGCTCCAACGGGGAAGCGACGGTCTCGGCGATGGTTTTCGGGTTGGCGCCAGGATAAACCGCGCGGACCACGATGGTGGGAGGGACCACTTCCGGATATTCGCTGATGGGCAGCTTGAACATCGCGATGGCGCCGACCAGGAAGATGATCGTCGAGATCACGCCGGCAAAGATGGGGCGGCGGATGAAGAAATTTGAAAAGTTCATAAGTTTTTCTTTGGCTTTTGAGACAAAAAGTTCCGGGTGGATTTCTGATTTTGATTTTTTAACCGAAACAAGCCGGTGTCGGGTCCTACGAGTTCCCGTTATTGTTTTGCCAGGCGCGAGTTTTCAGTGCTGGCGACGGCTTGTTCGGCTTTGACGGCCATGCCGGGGCGGACGCGCTGCATTCCGTTGACAACGATTTGCTGCCCGCTGGCGACGCCGGAGCGAATGATGCGCATGTCGCCGATGGTCGGGCCCAGAATAACTGGTTCGTAGGCGACCGTGTTGGTCGGGGTGAGCGCGAGGACGTATTTTTGCGCCTGGTCCGTACCGATGGCGCGTTCGGACACAAGGAATGCGGAATGACGAGCGCTCAAGGGAACGCGAATGCGAGCAAATAATCCCGGCACGATGCGGCCATCGTCGTTGGGGAACACCGCGCGCAACAGAATGCTGCCGGTGTTGGGATCAAGTTGGTTGTCGAGCGATTCAATGAATCCGTGGTGGGCGAATTCGGTTTCATCTCCCAATTGAAGTTCGACAGGGATTTTGCCATCGCCGTCCGTCTCGAGTTTTCGTCCGCTGAGCAGCGCGTTGAATTTGAGCAGCGAGTCTTCGTCCATGTCGGCATACACGTACACCGGGTTGACCGACACGATGGTGGTGAGGCGCGTGGCGGCGCCAGCGATACCGCTGACGTAATTGCCATCGGTCAGGAATGCGCGGCTCACGCGGCCATCAATCGGGGCACGCACCTGGGTGTATTCGAGGTCGAGTTTGGCCGAGTCACGCGAGGCTTCGGCAGCGGCGAGCGCGGCTTTGGCTTCTTCATAGCGTGATACGCGGGCGTCGCCTTCTTCGGTGGAGATGGCTTTATTCGTCAGCAACTCGGTGGTGCGATCGGCTTCGCGTTTGGCATTTTCGAGTTGAACGCGAGCGCGCCCGGCTTCGGCCTGCAGACGGTCGAATTCCGCCTGATGCCAGCGCGGGTCGATGACGAAGAGAACATCACCCTTCTTCACCAGTTGCCCGGATTGGAAGCGCACTTCCTGGATGTATCCGGAAACGCGGGGACGCACTTCCACTGATTCAATGGGCTCGGTGCGGCCAGTAAATTCGTCCCACTCGACGAGTTCACGCTGCTCAACGGGAGCGACTGTGACCGCGGGCGGGGGCGGTTGCTGTTGTGCGGTGCGATTTCCGCAGCCGGACAAGAGAGCTGCAGCAGCGCTGATAATTATTGCTGCTCCCGAAAAACGGACAAAAATTTTGCGATTCATAATTTCTTTCAGTTACCTTCATTGATACGACGAACGGAAATTCCCCGGCCGGACAATTATTTCATTTTGATTTTGTCCGGCCCCGAGCTCACGCGGCGATCAGCGCCGACGCGGTGCGGCGCTGAAGGCGTTGTTGTCGCGCGTGCCAATCCGCAACCGCGTACGCTTTTTCAGTGGCGAGATCCACGAAGAGCAATTGCGGATATTCGGTCTGCCAGGCCAAAGCTTCGGCTTCGTTCACCGCGAGCCTGAGCAGATGTTGATGTTCCTCGACCTGGTCGCGGAATTCATCGACGACCTGCTCCTTAACATTCTGAAGTTGCTCCAGAAGTTTTCGGCACGAGGCGACGCAACGAGCGCTGAAACTGGTTTGGTTTTTTCCTGCTTCTTTATTGGTGTTCATAATCACGTTTACCTTTCTAGTAGTTGTCTATTTAGTCAAATAATTGGTCAAAAAATTTTAAAAATTACGCTGCTTTGGAGGCGCGTTCTGAATTCTTAACTCCCAGCAAGTCATATGTGCCGGTAATGGCGTCTTTCAACACATCCAAGTTGTTTTGTATGCGCGCCTGGGTTGCCAGGCCCTGAAAATACGCGAAGAGAATGCAGGATTTGGAAGCGGCGTCAGGCGCAGTTACCAGGCCCGCAGCATGAGCGTCCCGAATGGCTGTTTCCAAATACCGGCGCTTGTATTCGAGGATTTCCTGAATTTTTTTCTGCAACTGCAGCTCTTGAGTGCTGATTTCGGACCCGACAGAGAACAACGGGCAACCGAGGACGTGGCCATATTGATCGCGTATTTTGGCCTGAAAACGATAGTTGTAATCGCAGTACTTCTGGAGCCGTTCCAGCGGCGGAACGGTCGGGGAAAATATGGCGTCCAGTTCGGCGCGATGGTGTTGCCAATCTTCATCGAGGGCGCGAAGGGCCAGTTCCGCCTTGGAATCAAAGAAGTAATAGAAGCTTCCTTTTTTGACGCCGGCTTTGTCGCAGATCTGATCGATGGTCGTGGAGCCGTAAGAACCCGTCCAGATAAGCTCCCGGACGGCTTTCATCAATCTTTCTTTGGCATCACTGACACGGCCCATAAAATTCTATTTTTTCATCGTCGCAGTTTTCTTGACTCGCGACGTTGCAAATCTGTTCTATTTTGACTTTTTAGTCAACAATTATTTTGATAATTTTTCGAAACCGTCTGAGGAAGATACTTAAGCACTTTGAAACCAATGGTTTGAATGGATTGACTCGGCGAAGAATACTGTGGCGCTCAAACCCGAGACGACGACGACGAATTAATCCCACCTGATGGGAGGGCGGCGCTCTTTGGCGCTGAAGACGCAATGGTGATAAGAACTCCTGTAGGGCGTCATTCAGCCGTCCCTTTCGGGACTTAGGGAATCAAGAATGCATACCCGGCGTTGAAACGCCGGGCTATTGTCAGAAGTCCCTCCGGGACTCAGTGCCGTTCACCATTTCGATGACTCAATACAGCACTTGGGCAGCTTGCAATCGGTCGATAAAATGGACGCGTCATTAACATCGATGCGTTTCATCTGAACCGTTCTGGCCTAAGAATTGCGACTGACAGGGAGTCGAACTTTGAAGCGCGTTTCGCCGGGGCGTGATTCAAATTCGATTTCACCGCCGTGGCGGTCGCCGACGATGCGATTGCTGATAACCAAGCCGAGACCGGTGCCGGTGCCGACGGATTTGGTCGTGAAGAAGGGTTCGAACAAGCGCGATTGGATTTCCTTTGGAATGCCGGGGCCATCGTCAACAATCTCGACGAGGATCTGATCGTGATCGAGGGACGTGCCGACGCAGATTTTGCCGGTGCCGTTGACGGCGTGAATTGCATTATCGATCAGGTTGGTCCAGACCTGATTGAGCTCGCTGCCGTGAGCCATGATGCGCGGCAGGGTGCGGTCGAAGGCGCGCGTGAGAGTGACATTCTTGAGTTTATGGCCAAGCATGGTGAGGGTGCTTTCGATTCCTTCGTGCACGTCAATTTCCTGCATGGGAGACTGGTCCATATAGGAATAGGATTTGACGGATTTGACCAGTTCGGCAATTCGCGTGCTGCTGCCTTCCACCTGTTTGATGAGCGCGATCAGGTTCAACCGCGCTTCGAGCCAGCCGAGAGTATCGGCATAGGTGTCGCGTGGAAAATTTTCGACGAATTTGTCCAGCCACGCGGTATCCAAATCCGAGTTCACAAAAGTCGGCGCGAGTTCCCAGGCGGCGGCGATACCGTGGGCATCGAGCCATTGGGCAATTGCATCCTCGCGGTCGCTGCGGGCGAGGTGATCGAGTTCCGGGGCTTTTCGCTCGGTGGCGTCCTGGGCTGAATTCAACAAGCTCTGCCAATGCGCGTGTTCCAAAACTTTGCCGAGACGGCACAGAAATGACTGCAATTTATCTGTGGTCTCCTGGAGATGCGCGGCGGCGCGGCGGGCGGCGGCGGCGGGATTGTTCAATTCATGCGCGAGGCCGGCGGCCATCGTGCCCAACGAAACGAGTTTTTCGCGTTGTTGCGAATAGCCTTCCAAATTGCGCATGCGACTCGAGGCGACGCGAAAAATCTGCTTTGCCACAGATGGGCAGCAGCTCAGCATCTGCCAGAAATTGTCCTCGTTGAGTCGGAGGAGCCGGGCGGGTTTGGAG
>Ga0070731_10002314_pt1 | contig 18338 bp, 20 predicted proteins | sample Coa_R1_2_FD_66448 | JGI IMG/M metagenome (GOLD analysis project Ga0070731, IMG submission 66448) | Surface soil microbial communities from Centralia Pennsylvania, which are recovering from an underground coalmine fire - Coalmine... | ecosystem: Environmental > Terrestrial > Soil > Unclassified ... | reverse complement strand
CGTCGATAGCCCGCTGATCCCGAGTCGCAAGACGGCGCTGCTTTGAACACCGAGGGCGACTGCATTCAAGGCGAGGAGCGCCAATCCGGGACCGGTCCCCGGTCGACCGCCGACTAGTTCCCAACCACACGTGAAGACGGCAAACGCTACGAGTTCGCCCGCTAGCGCGAACGTCACTGACGGGGGCCAAAGTAGTCCATCTTCACGGGCTATGCCTGCGACCCGAGCACCAACTATCGTGCCGACGGCGTATGCGCCGAACGCGAGTCCTACGTGGCTAGCTACCGAGACGCTGTGCCGACCGACCGCCGTGCCGAGCAGCACCATATTGCCGGTCATGACACTGGTGAACACACCGCCAAGACGAATGATGCCGATCGCGTCGGTCATTCCGGTCACAAACGTCAAGGTGACCATCAATGCAGAAACGATGAGCACCTGATCCTGCTTGGGCTGCAACCGCGGAAGGCGAGCATCATTCGAATTCGACGGATCTCGACGCGACGCTTTAACCACTCTTTTCAGTGGCATGCTTGTTACTCCGCGGCTCTATCGCTGAAGAGGTCAGGGGTAGCAGGCCTCAACCCCAGCGCGATGCCACGCCTCCACCCTGGTGACTGGGCGCGACGTCTACTCCCAGAGCGGAGCAATCAAAACGATCACGCGAACGCTGCCTCCGCACGCGCCGAAAGGGCTCTTTTCCTGCCAAGCTTGACCTCAGCTGCTTGCACGAGAAGCGGCGCATAAAGAGCGGTGGAGGATACACGGCTGGACTGACAGAGAGCTAGATGCGATCCGGTGCGCCATGCCCGAAGTGTGTGCACGCTATCCGAGGAGTACCGGCGCACCCTAGAGCCGTTCGACTGTGCGCAGCGATGCGTTCAGGAGCTCGTCAGCAGCGGGTTGATTCGCGGCACTCATCACTGAGGTAGCGCTCGCTCTCCGAGATGCTCGGCCACTTGGAGAGAGGGCACGGCACGCCCTCGTGCGTCTCCCTCACCAAAGTTTCGGACGAGCCGCTGCAGGCCGAAGGCGCGTGAAGGCACGAGTTGGCGACGTGGAGGCACATGACGCCAGCACGGCGACCAGCGATCACAGCGGATCTCCTCCGGCAGTACGAAGTCGATCGGTGCAAACGACGCCGGCGACCCGCGCGACGAGTCGTGGGAGAACCGGCTGGATCTCCCGAGCGGCGGTCTCAGCCCTCCTGACCAGCGAGAGGTCGCAGCGCTCGACCTTTGGTCATGCCGTCTGCTCGTTCATTGGCAAGCCCTTGGCAAGGCGCCTCGCTTTCGAGTCAAGCTGCGGCAGTCGCGTTCGCGCTCGGGCTGCTCGTCAGCATGGGCTGCGCTTGCGTTCTCGTCGCGCGCAACCTGCTTCGCCGCTTCCTCGCCTTCGCCGGAACCCATTTCACGAAGCCGCTCGGAGGCTTTGCGGCGGCGGTCGGCAGCTCGTTCATGCATCGGCGCGTTGATCGGTCAGGCTCTTCCACATCCCGACGATAGCGCGGCGCGCGCCTGAGATCGCCACACTGACTGCTTAGTCCGCGCTGGCCTTCGTCTAGCTGACCAGACCACAGGCGATGCGACGAACGACGCAAACACTCTCCCCATCCGCAGCGGGCCGCCTCCAACCGGACCAAGCCCGGCCTTAGGGTGGGTACCCCTCCGAATGGGCTCCTGCGCATGCTCAAAATCAAACGTCCCTACTGGGGAAAGCATTGATGCGTGCCATGACTACTTCTTCCGCCTGCTGTACGGGGATTGATTGGTCGGCTTCGTGCTCAGACCTTGCTCGGTCGCGTGTTGCTGCACAGCGGCTGGGGTGCGGCCGAGCTTTAGTCCCATCACGCGAGTAGGAGTGTTTTCCTTCACGAGCTGTTTTAGTTCGCGGTTGTCCGCTGGCGTCCAAGGCTGGCGGTGGTTCTTCGGCGTCTTAGCCATCATCTTCCTCCGTCGTTCGGTGAAGAAGAGATCCTTGCACTCTCGGTTCTCGTCGAGGCCGCCCCGACCGCCGATGCCACGTGATCTCCAACGACGCGCTTTACCCCGGCGGGGCCTTCGGCTCTGAAGTCGAGGAGAGTCCCTCTGCAACGATGGAGAACTGCACAAGCGCGGCTTCGAGGTCCTCAACGATCTGCTGGGCGATGATCTCGGGCGGCGGCAGGTTGTCCATGTCCTCAACCGAATCGTCGCGAAGCCAGATCAGGTCGAGACTGACCTTGTCGCGCTGGATCAACTCGTCGTAGGCAAACCGCCTGAACCGCTCCGACTCGACGCGCTCGACACGATTCTCCGGCTGATAGACATCGATGAACTCCTGCAGGTGCTCATAGCGGAGCGGGTTCTGTTTGAGGGTGAAGTGCATGTTGGTTCGCAGGTCGTACACCCACAGTTCGCGTGTCCACGGCGTCTCCGAGGCAGGCCTGCGGTCGAAGAACAAGACATTCGCTTTCACTCCCTGCGCATAGAAGACGCCGGTAGGCAACCTGAGCAGAGTGTGGAAGTCGCACTCATGTAGGAGTTTGCGCCGCACCGTTTCGCCCGCGCCGCCCTCGAACAGCACGTTGTCCGGCACAACCACCGCCGCTTGCCCATTGATTGCGAGCAGCGTCTTCACGTGCTGGACGAAGTTGAGCTGCTTGTTTGAAGTGGACGCCCAAAAATCGTCTCGGACGATCACCAGGTCTTCCCGCTCGGTGTCTCCTTCAGCGTTCACCACCGTCATAGACGACTTCTTGCCGAACGGCGGATTCGTCAGCACCATCTCGTAGCGATCGCCGGGGTCAGCCTTGAGTGCGTCATCTACCACGATTGGGCTGTCGGCGTCTTCGTCGCCGACTCCGTGCAACAGCAGGTTCATCACGCAAAGTCGGGCCGTGTTGTCGACGATCTCCCAACCATGCAACGCATCGAAGCGCAGGTGGCGCTTCTCGTCCGGGTCGAGGTACTCGTAGCTGTGAGAGATCCACTCGTGCGCAGCAAGGAGGAAACCACCAGTCCCGCAGGCTGGATCACAGATCGTCATTTCCGGGCCGGGACGCATCACCTCGACGATCGCTCGGATCAGCGAACGCGGTGTGAAGTACTGGCCCGCACCGGACTTCACATCCTCGGCATTTTTCTCCAACAGCCCTTCGTATGCATTGCCCTTCACATCCACGTCGAGGGTTAGCCAGCTCTCACGGTCGATCAAGTCGACGATCAGTCGCCGCAACTTCGCGGGATCTTGGATGCGGTTCTGCGCTTTGCGGAAGACGACGCCGAGCATCCCCGGCTTGCGACCCAATTCGGTCAGAACGTGACGGTAGTGGACTTCGAGATCGTCGCCGTCGCGCGCGAGCAGGCTCGGCCAGTCAAGCCCCTCCGGCACAAACCCGGTCCGCGAGAAGGGCGGCTGGGTTTGCTCGTCCGCCATCTTCAAGAACAGGAGGTAGGTGAGTTGCTCCAGGTAGTCGCCGTAGGACAGTCCGTCGTCTCGTAGGACGTTGCAGTAGCTCCACAGGCGCTGCACGAGGCCGTCCTGTGAACTCACGCGCTCACCTTGCCTTGTCTCGAACGCGGGAAAGAGCCGTTCGTTCGGCTCGGTTGCGTCCAAGAGCTATCGATGCTGGTTCATCAGCTTGATCTTGGGGAACAAGCGCACCACGGAACGCACCGTCAAGGATCGACCATCGAAGCGAAGTACTTCGGCCTAACGCAGCCTCGATTGATGCGTGCATAGCCTCGATCACCGAGAGCTGGTGCTCGGTGTCGGCAGCTATGCGTTGTTGCTCGTCCAGCGACGGGATCGGTATCTCGAAGCGACGCACGTCTTCCAGGTTTAGCGTTTTTCTCGCAACCTCATGTGCCAGACGGCCAAGCCTCTCCATGGCGCTCGGTCTTCCGAGCACAATGGCGACGTATCGCGCACAGACGTCAGCTTCTACCGGGATGACGCCGACGGCGCGAGCCACGTTCGCATCGGTTAGCGAATCTGGAACAACAGCCGTCCGCCCAATCGTGCCCACCAGTGTCAGAAGAACTTCGCCACCGCGAAGGCGTGTGCGAGGATACGCGTCCGCCACCGCTTGAGCGATTCGCTTAAGCCCCGACGTGGCGATGCTGCCACCCTCGATATCTCCGACCCGTACGAGGGGCACACCATCCTCTACGTGCTCGCCTGGTTGCAAAACGCCATAAGCGAGCTTTCGACCCGCTGCGACCAGGTCTCCTATCCGCACCATCGGTGCCTCCTTAGGCGCCGCTCTCTCGATCGCAGTGGCTCGGAGCTGCGCAACGCGTATTCGCGCGGAGCCCAGAGATTCTTCCGCGGCGTCGAGGCGCGAGAACTGCTCCTCGATCGCGGCGACGATCCGTCGCTGCTCATTCAGCGGAGGCAGCACGATGTCCAGCTCAAGAAATGTGCGCCGACTAAGACTCGTTCGCGCTCCGGCCATCTCCTGAAGGCGCTCATATGTGCGCCGAGCCGAGAGCTGATGGGTAAGCAGTCGGGGATCGATGAGTGATTCGATCGGGCGTACGACCTGAAGTGTGGATGCCGCGTACGCAGGTTCTCGAACCAGGCCAACCTTCTTTCCCACCCAGCCGGAGACGTGGCCTTGGGCGCTCAGGACACTATCGCCCGGAACCACCTGCGTCATTCCCCTCTCAGCAGCAAGCGCTGACGGAACCGGCGCGCCGAGTTGTATTTCGCCGTTTGCCTTGAGGCCTTTGAACGTGAGGACAGGTAGATCGCCGACGCCTGTAATCGCGGAGGATCTGGTTGGCAGTTCGCTGACATCGTCTAGCCTCACCGCGACCCACCCCGGCGGCAGTGGCGTCACGCGGCGAGCACCCCGTTGATCTCGTCAAGAAGCGACCCGAGCCCGTCGCCGAACACCTGAGCCGCCTTGCCGAGTCCGCCTGCCTCAGCGAAGGGCGTGTAACCGAAGTCGGCCAGTGCGATTCCGAGCGACGCTGCGACGTGGTCTCGGATGCGCTCTAGCCAGACGAGTTGCTCGGCCGTGAACACGCGGCCTGCATTCTCCTGCTGTAGGAGCCAGGCGACGTAACGCTCGCGCACCTGGTCCGTGTAGGGGACGAGTTCGTCCTCTTGGTGGAGGGCAACGCGGACGAGGGACACGAGGTCAGTGAGGATGCGCTGTCCCCTGCCTCTCACCTTGGAGTGGTCGAGCTGCTCATAGGCGTCCCAGAGTTTCTCTGGCGTCCACTGGTGAGGAGGCCGTCCGATTGTCTGGGCAAGTTCCTTTACCTCGCGGAAGGTCAGTCGTTGCGTGTGCGGACGGCTGTACAGAATCTGAAGCGCGGTGATCTCATCCTTATGGTCGTTCACGAACTCTTCCCATGATTCGACCGTCCTCCGAGCGCGATCGGTCGCGTCCTTGGAATAACTCGCGTCAATGATTTCGTCGCTGGAGGTTTCGTCGATCGCCTGCTCGTACGAACGACGCACCTCAAGGATGTACGCGCGTAACTCAGGGTTCGTCGATAGCGGCTCAGCAGCTTCTTCGAGAAGCATGCGGCTTGTTTCGGCGATCTGCTCAAGATCGGGACTCTCTGACTCGGTCGCAGCGCGGGCTGCTTCGAGCTTCCGATCAGGGTCGAGAGCGACCACGATGGCCCCTGCGATCTCCTTGAGGCTTGTTCCTCCGGAAAGCGCTTCCAGCTTCTCGCGATCGGGTGGCGTCAGTCGGCGATCGAGCCGCGACAGCCGTGCAGCGATCGTCGAGAGCGCATCCGGATCAACCACACCCCAGGAGAGCTGTTTGAGCAGCTTTTCAAGAGGCACGGTCGGCTCGCGATCGAGCGGTTGCGTGTCGACCAGCTCGGCCTCGGTAACACCGACAGCGTCAACGATCACGAACCTCTCCTTCGCAAACGAGTCCGGCGTAACGGCCTGGAAGTCGGCGTCGTTGATCACTCGGACACCGCGGCCCTTCATCTGCTCGAAGTACGTGCGACTCCGTACCATGCGCATGAAGAGGACGCATTCCAGTGGTTTCACGTCGGTGCCTGTGGCGATCATGTCCACGGTGACCGCGATGCGCGGGTTGTAGGAGTTGCGGAACTCGGAGATCAAATCGTCCGCCTTGCGACCGCTCGTCTTGTACGTGATCTTCACGGCGAAATCGTTTCCCTTCCCGAACACGTCACGTGCGATCTGGACGATCTCGTCGGCATGAGCGTCGTCCTTGGCGAAGATCAAGGTCTTTGGCACTTCACTTCAGCCCGGAAAGATCTCAGTGAAGAGCCGGTCGCGATAGACCTCAAGCACCGTGCGTATCTGATCTCGCGCAACCACAGCGCGGTCAAGTTGCTGTCCCGTATACGCAAGATCCTCATCGAGTTTCTCCCAGCGAGTGCGTCGGCTCTGACGGTCACGGAACTGCGTGACGATCCCGGCGTCGATCGTGCTCCCCTGTTCAGTTATCTCGGTGCGGATGCGGTACACGTCGAAGTCGACGTTGACGCCGTCCGCGACCGCTTGGTCGTGCCCGTATTCCATGACCAGGTTCTGATTGAAGAACCCGAAGGCCTGCTTGTTGGGAGTCGCAGTCAGACCGATCGTGAACGCGTCGAAGTAGTCGAGCACCTGCCGCCATAGCCCGTAGATCGAACGGTGGCATTCATCGACGATCACCACGTCATAGGTCTCAGGCGGGACGGCCGGGTTGTACTCAACTGGCACGGGTTCGGTTGCCAGCTCGTACGCCGACTGCTCGTCCAGTCCCGGGTCGAGGTCAGATTCGCCACGGAGGATCGAGTAGACCCGCTGGATCGTCGAGATCGTCACCCGCGCGACGGGGTCGACCACATTCGACGACAGATGCTGGACGTTGTACAGCTCCGTGAACTTGCGTCCGTCGTCGGGCGTGGTGAAGCCCTGGAACTCTTTGAGCGTTTGGCGGCCAAGGTTGGCGCGATCGACGAGGAAGAGCACGCGCTTCGCGTCGGCGAACTTCACCAGCCGATACGAGAGGAAAGCGGCCAGCAGCGTCTTGCCCGAGCCGGTCGCCATCTGGATCAGTGCCCTCGGGTGGCCTGCGCTAAGTGACTCTTCAAGGTTCCGAACCGCAACATCCTTCGGCGGCCACAGGCCGGTTAGATCCGCCGGAGGCATCCCGCGAAGCCGATACCGCAGGGTGGGCGCGCCCGGATTGCGAAGAGCCTCGGCGATCCAGCCCGCGAGCGTTTCGGGTCGGTGGAACCAGAACACCTGACGACTTGCCGGTTCAGGGTCGAGAGTGTTCGTGAATCTCGTCTCGCCTCCGGTCGACTCGTACGCGAAGGGCAGCGTCCCCTCCAGCGCCTTAGGCATCTCGTCCGGGAGGCCGTGCACATAGCGGGCGCTCTGCCACTCGACGCCGATCAGCGGCTCGCCTTCCTTCTTGGCTTCAACAACTCCAACTGCCTTGCCATCAACGAACAGGAGATAGTCGACACGTCCGTGCGGCTTCTTCAGCGCGAACTCCCGCACGGCCACACCGCGCGATGCCTTCAAATTGACCTGCGCCGCCGACTGCACTGCCCAGCCAGCTGCGTTCAGCATCCGGTCGATCTCGACCCGGGCGCGCGCTTCAGGAGTCAAATAGAGCATGTCCTCCGTCACCGACCAGATCTTTACGGAACGATCGGAAAGGGTCGAGGCCGGGCGGCGATCCGAACGCCCGGGCGCTGACGCAACCCGGCCCAGTTGAGATTTGCACTACAGCGAGCCAGGCGCCATCGGCCAGACGGAGTATCCGGGGCGGGAACCCGGGGTCTCGTGGAGAATCGAGTTTCGTGGCTGCTTCGAGCGCAATCGGAGTGGACGAACACCATGTGGAATTCGGTCAGGGCTTCGACAACGTGTCGCCCGGCTGCCGCGACTGCTACGCCGAGACGTTCTCTGAGCGGTTTCGCGGTGTCCGGGCACCCGTACGAGCAGGGGTTCGATCTGCGCTTCTGGCCGGGGCGACTCGGCCTGCCCCCTGACGTCGCGCAAGCCGAAGATGATCTTCGTCAACTCGATGAGCGATCTCTTTCACAAGCGCCTGCCGCTCGACTACATCGCGCAGGTGTTCGAGACGAGGAGCGCGCGCCGTGGCGAACGTTCCAGATGCCGACGAAGGGGCACGAGCGCGTGGCCGATATCGCGCCGTCGCTCTCGTAGCCCCGAACGTGTGGATGGGCATCAGCGTCGCGAACAAGCGGTGGCGCTCCGCGCTGACTTTCTGCGGACCGCGCGTTCGGCGGTGCGCTTCATCAGCGCCGAGCCGTTGCTCGGGGAGCTGGCGGGCCTCAACCTGACCGGCACCGACTGGCTCATTGCGGGCGGGGAGCCTGGGCGAAGTATCGCCCGGTGAGCGTCGAGTGGGTGCGTGACCTACGCGACCGCTCCGCCAAGCAGCACGTGGCATTCTTCTTCAAGCAGTGAGGCGCTCGGACATCGAAGGCTGGTGGGCGCGCGCTCGACGGCCGCGTGTTCGATGATGCCGCGGACGCTTACCACTTGAAGCGCAGCTGCGTCCCGTCCGGATAGGTCCTCTTGCCTGCGGTTGGTAAGAACCTCGAGCGTGTCAGCCTCGACGAGAGGCTTGGGCGTGCGAGTCTTCATGTGTCCACGAACATAGGGCGTCTCAGCCACGGTAAAACTCGCCCGCCTCCTCAATCGTGAATGACTCATCACCGAAGTGCGCGATCAACGCCTCGCGCAGCGGCGTGGAATGGGCCTCCATTCGCGAAACAGCAAGCGAGAGCGTCAGCTCGATGCTGTCCCGTGTGCGGCGATAGGAAATGAGCCTCCCCGGTTCAGGCCGTTAGCTCTGTACCGATCCTCCCGCAGTCGCTTAGCGTCCATACCCTCGGCGACCATGAACGGGCGCGGACCGCTCCCAAGCATCGCGGATCGGCCCGACCGTCAGCCTCGTCGAGTTCCCATACGTTGCAAACCAATGATCATGCTCGAACTCGTTGGCCATGATTGTGCCAATCAGATCGCTGAGCCGAAGTGCGTCATGCACCAATAGTCTCGTTACGCGCCATGCCAGTCGACGATCTTCCACCGCAAACGCACGCTCCGCGGACTCAGCAAACATCGAAAAGCTGCGAAGTTGTCCAGAGACGTCGATCCCCAGGACTTCTGCTCCGTAGAAGGCGCCAACCTCGTTGAGTGCACGACCCAAAGCTGTGGCTGCGCGTGTTACGCCCGGCGGGTCGCCGCCGCAACAACCGATCCGCTTTGCGTCTTCATCGACACCGTGTGCCCACGTGTCCAGAATCTCACGTGCGTCATCGAATTGCAGGTCGTCCGCCGGATGGGTTTCGCGGTAGTCGATTTCAACGCAGGCGATAAAGCTTCCCAGATGCTCCGTGATGTCTCGCAGCGCACGCAAACGGAGAGGCAAGAGCCGCCGCGCGACCTGCCGATCAAGAAGCCACTGAACGGCAGTGATCGTGACCGCGATCTCGACGGCTGTTGTCGCGACGTTCGGCATCCAGGCGTCAGCGGCATTAGTGAATAGCCAGATGACCGTCGAGCCGATCGCGACGCATCCGAGGATGAGCGCCGCACGAGGGGGTGTTAGGAGGGAGATGAGCCGTCGAAGGCCAGATCGCACTCTTGGAACGATAGAGTCGGTGCGTCGGTGACCCGGCCAGCGAGTCGTAGGAGACATGTTTAGACCTCCGGTGGCTCTACGGATCCACTTCCTAGACGGCTCGTCGGTAGTAGCGTCCAGGCATCGATTCCGCGTTTGCGAAGCCGAAGCCTCTGTTGCCGACGGAGCAACTCATCGCCGAACTATTAGTGTCGGATGGGGTCATGCGCGTGACCGCTGGAGCAAGGTTGCGGAGGGCAAGCTCCTGGTCTCCGACATGCGGAGCGCGCGTACCGCCAGCATCGAGATGACGCTCGTCGGGCTTAAACCTTAAACGCGACTCTCGTCGTCGGCGCGATCGACTGGCGGGTCGCCGCGCCCCGGGATTGGATCACCGCACGCGACGCGAAACTTAGCAATGTCTCTGGCGTTGTAGGTAGACCGCGTTTGAGTGGTTGCTGGTGAATGCACGATTGCCGTTCCCCACGGGCCATCATCTTTCATGAGCCGCGGTACGACGAGGCTGTTGGCGACGACAACTAGCGTGCCGGCTTCGGTCGCATAGTCCTTTGCCTTCTGATGCTCCCAATAGTGAGGCAACGTTTCTTTCGAGAACACGGGCGAGAAAACGTGTGAGATGCCATGACTCCTTAACGCGCGGCCTAGATCAACGATTCGCGCAAGGTCCTCACACACGAGCATGGCGACACGGCCAAGCCGAGACTCTGCAACTGTCACACGCGCGTCGCAACTGCTGAGATCTTCTTCGATCGCGTCTGTTCCGAGGAAGGTGTCGAGATGCCATTCAGCGAGCTGCTCGGACGTGAGCGTGAATGGATAAATCTTGAGTTGCTCGAGAACGACCTCGCCGGTACAGCGGTCGATAAGAACTGATCGGTTCTCAGGGCTCGGATTGCCAAGGTCTCCGGTCCCGATGAACAACCACTTGAGGTTGCTGAGCGGGGGCTGGGGCACGTCGTCTATAGCCGAGCGCCATGCAGCAAGGAGCTCCGGTGTCAGTGTCAGCTCTGGAAGCATCGCGATCGTCGCTTCTGACCCATCGAGCTCCATGAGAAGAGGGGCGATCCGATCTCTCCTGGGAGGACCATCCTTCAAGCTGACTCGATAGAAACGATTCTCGTGTCGCTCAGTGATGTCCCAATTGAAGTCATTAGCGTCGTCGACGAAGGGAGTGCAAGCAATGACAACCTCGCCTTCTCGCTCGACCCGTGTCAGGTCGTTTCGAGCAGGAAGTCTGCGGTGGTCGGTTCGCTTCCAGTCTTCAGCCGGCACCCAAACGACACCCACGAAAGCGTCGTTAAGTGTGTTCGGCGTGTGCTGGACCCGGCCGGGATAACTGCAACGGGGCAGGACCGCGCCGGAAGTGGGATCGGTGTTGAGAACACCGGTTAGGGAGTACCGCACCGCGATGGGAGTTAAGGCACCCTGGTCGAAACTTCCGAAGTACGGATTGACGTAGAGAAGCGCCCGGTCTAAACCGGCGAGGATGGCGAACGTCCGCCGGCTGTAGGCGTCGTCGTCATCGTCCTCGTCTCGGTCCACAGCCTCCAGTAATTCTTCGACGCGAACTGGATCGATCTCGCCTTCCCGAAGAGCGGCTTGTTCGAGGAGGTCGGCGATGTCCCGAACGCTGTTGTCATGCAACCAGTCGAAGGTCCGAGGCCGGTTGAAGTTTGCGCCGAAGTCCCGAACAAGTTCGGCGAAGAGGTCAGCTGGGTCAGAGGGCAACGGCACGTTTATTTGCGCAATAGTTGTGCATAATTTACACTGGAATCGCTATCGTGGTGTCCATGCCATGAAAGAGAGCCTCGAAGACCGCTTGAACCGGCTCACAGATGGGCCCCGTATGAGCGCGGTCGAGAGCCTGGCCAAGGGCCTTGCGGGAGAACGCGAGGTTGGAGACCAAGGCTCCCACGCCCTCGCGATGCTGGTGGTCGATGCAACCCTTGACGGTGACGAGGCAGCGTTGTATTCCGCGTGGCGCCAGCTTCAGCACCTGTATCGACTCCTTAGTCGACGCATCGACGAGCGTGCGGCTGAGGATGTTGCTGAGGACCGCGGACGCATCCTCGCCTACCTAGATGTGGTCATGTGGGCCCTCGATCGCAACTTGTCGCTCCGGACGCTTTCGGAGCTCGAGGGAGATTCTGCGGCCCACGAGTTTCTCAAGGTTGTGAGTGAAGAACCCGGGCTTTCAAACGCGCAGCTCGCCGACAAGCTCGATATGTCGGAGACGGAGGTGAGCCGCCTTGGACGGCGGCTGGCAGACGCTTCATTCGCTGCAAAGCGCCGAATCGGCCGTCGAAATCGTTGGGAGGTGACGCCGAAGGGGTTGCAGACCCTAGACCTTCTCGAGGGAGGGGGCGTATCGCGCTTCCAGCGACCCACCTACGAGCTCCGGTGAGTTCCGTGGGGTGTGACCCAACGCGTCACCCGTAATCTCTTGATCGCGTTAAACGACGCCTAGCGCCCGAATTCAACCGGTCAGTCCGCTCGGCACAAGGTCGACAAACCGAATGTCGCTCAGCGCCATTCGCCGTCTTCGGCACCGCGCCGGCAATTGGCGAGTCGCAGCGCGGGCGGGCCGCGGAACCTCTCGCGTTCGGGGCCGCGGACGGTGACGGTGCTTCCGTCGACTCACCGCTTCGTCATTTGATCTTTTACTGAACGCCGGTTTGAGGCGGCTTCATGCTCCTTCAGGGCTTCCTAGACGAGGTGCTCTCCTCAGGGGCGAACGGGACTCCTGCGCAGGCTCAAATCAAACGCCGTGGGATAGAGGCGAAGAACCATCGAGCGCACCGGAAGAGAGCGCACCGGAAGACCTAGTGGCTACATTGTGGCTACATCCACTCGTGGAGCCTACTTGACGCCTACAAAGATTAATGTAGACTCAAGTAGACATTGTAGATCCCAAGTAAAGGAGATGAGCACGATGACGTCGGCGACGGCAGTCAGGTTGGTCGAGATCACCCAGCGCAAGACGAGCGAGCTGTTCGAGGAGCTGCTTGCCGAGTTGCAGCGCGGCGACTTCGCTGCCCTCAACGACCCGGACGCGAAGATCGCCGCGGATGACCGGGAGCTGGTCGCCCGCTCGGGCTATCACGACCCCTGGTCGTTCGAGAACGTGATGCTTGGCGACGGCGGGTGGCTGGAGATCAGTCGCTCCGAGGGCGAGACCTACGGGTGGCCGGACGGCTCGATCGAGACGTTCAACCCGCTCGTCACCTATACCGGCACCGGCCTCCGCAGCGGAACCACGGTCGGCCTCGGCTACTCGGAGAACGGCAACATCGTCGGTTTCCTCGGCAGCGGCGGCTCCAGGCGCGGGCTGACGGTGTTCTTCCCGGCTGACGACTTCGACCATTCCAACGAGATGGCCTCGATGATACGCGGCGGCGGCGACACCGGCCGCTCCGGCTTCGGCCCGGGCGCAGCACTCCCGCCCGCCTACGCGAACTTCAAGACCGACATGCTCAAGGTGCGCGTCCAGGGCAAGTGGAACGTCCAGGCGGTCATCGTCAAGGCGGACGACTTCGGAACGATGCTCAACCACACAGCGCTGCAGGCGAAGCTGCGAAAGCTCGTCTAGCGCCGGAACCACCGAACGAGTCGAGGATGATGGGGCGGAAGCCGCCCCTCATCCTCGATCACAGCGCGGACCGCGCTATCGTCGCAGCGTGGAGAAGCCTGACCCGATCAAAGCCCGAATGCACGAGCGAGCTGCCGATCGCCATCGCAATGCGGCCGAGCGGCTTCGTGAAATGGGTTCCGGCGAGGGCGAGGAAGCGGCGAAGCAGGTGGCTCGCGAGGAGAGCGCGCGCTCGGCCCAAGTTGACGAACAGCCCGAGCTCTAGCACGACTGCCGCAGCTGAACTCGGTGATCTCCCGATAGGTGCGAGTTGCCTTCCCCCGTCCATACATCGAGTAGTTCGCCGTCGTTGAGGCGGACGAAGCACGCCGCATAATGGGTGTGAGGTCTTCCTTGCCTGGAGAGCACTCAGGCGTTCGGGGGCACCCCTCGAACCGCGCAGTAGTCAGCTCGTGTTGCAGGTGCACCTCATCTGAGCCTCGCCGGCTTCTCGACGATCAGCCGCGGCCGGTCGTCAGCAGAGGACGATGCGCCCCGCCGCCCTCGGAGTCCCATGCGCGCGATTACACAAGCCCGAACACGCGACACAGAGGCAGAACGCAAGCGGCCTGCGGACGATGCAAGCCGTGTCGTGCAAGGCGGCGAAGGCGAGGGGCTACCGCGCGTCGTTCAGTTCAGTTGACAGTTCGACCTCGATCGTCTCCGCCACCGTTACGGGAATACCTCGCGATGAGTGCATGAACGAGAGAAGGTGACCAGCTAGACCCACGTAGGCCAGCGAAGCAGCGCTGCCCAGGGCGGCGAGCGTCAGTAGCGCCCCACTAAATGGCGGGAAGCCCCACGCTCGACTTCCTAGAATCGCAACGCAAAACGCTTCAAGCAGCGACGGAAACGCGACCCACCATGACGAGAACGACTGGGCATTAGCGCCTCTTGACGATGGGTCGGCGACTACGAGCGCACCGGCAATCGTGAAGTAGAGGGCGAGCATTACCACGTTCGCACCTGCGATGGTCGAAAACAGCAGGTCGTACGGACTGCGGCCCAGCTCGCGCGTTCGGAGCACGTGCCACCAGCCGCTTGCCCCGAGTCCGCTGCTGAGACCGATTCCAATGCCGATACCTAGGCCGCCCACGATCGCGAGAACCACGATCATCTGCATTGAGCGAACCGGGTTCCGTGCGGCGTTGTGCATGTGCGCCACAATCACATCCGTACGGTCTCTAACACAAGGCTCGGTCGCGTGGCAGCCGGGTCACGCCTTTGGTCGCTTTGTGCCTCTGGAGGCTCCAGCCGCGGCTTCCGACCGCCCACGCGTGGCCCCCTGCGCGGGGACCCCTGCGAATGGGACTCCTGCGCATGCTCAAATCAAACGTCCCTCGCCACCCGAGTTGATCGATCTGCTCGCGCGGGGACACGCGATTACTCAGCGAGCCCGTAGGGCCTCACGAAGCGCGACTTCCCACCTCTGGATCACCTCGGGCGATTCTTCTGGAACATCCCATGAGCTGAACATCGAGCCTGTCTTAGCCCACAGCGTGAAGTCTTCTAGCTGATCGCCCTCGACATTGGCAAAACCGAGCTGCGCACCTGTCTCTTCAAGCCATCCCTCGAAGTCTGCTGCCACGCTCTGCACTTCCTGGATCTCTCCCGCGTCGCGCAGGTGTCCGATGAGCTTCACATGCGACGCGAGTTGCCGGTTGAGGAGCGCACGGTTCTGTACGAAGACGAATGGCACTCGATCCACTACGGGGATCATGCCGAAGGACCCAAGCAGCGAGGAGCCGAGGCGAAGCGGCCGTCCCACGTTATGCAGGTGCTCCTCGTCGAGCTGCTCGTGCCGACGCTGTCACAGCAGCTCGAAGGTGCGCACAAGAGAGGCTGCCCCTGAAGGTCCGCTACGAACGTGCGCACACTTGAAACGGACTCGTGAGACCTCGGAAAGACCAGGGCCAGTGACTGGAACGTTGGCTCTACGCTCTCGATGACGCGTGGCACGGCTGCACGTACAGCGCATCGCAAGTGCGGCGTGAAGTCTTGCTTGCAGCTTGCGCATCGCGTCGCTTGCGTTGCTGTGGAGAGGGCCACTCTCTCAGAGGCCACGATCAAGCCAGGAGTGCGAGCCGAATCTGCGGCTTCCGCCCGTGCTCGACGAAGAGGCGAAGGCCTCGACGGCTCTCGAGGATTTCCGACGCTAGAGCGAGGGACTCAGAGGCGGGTAAGCATCAGGAAGCGGCAGTCGTTGCGCGAGTTCGAGAAAGGTAGGGTCGGCCAGGAATGGCGCGTTCCACGCCGATTCATCAAGTAGCTCCCACTGCTCGCGGTAGCCCTCGATCCAGGCCGCACGAATCGTCCGTTGACTGCTTGCGTTGCGTTCCTTGCCCTGGCGCACCGGGGCTCGCAGCCTGTCTGTATGCCAAAGCCAGTCACGGTGTTCGAGGTACGTCAGCGCCGCGACGACATGGCGAGGAATCACGAAGAACGTCGGTCGCTGAGACTCGTCTCCAAGGCCGACGAGCACATACCACTCATTGTCTCGTTCGCCTGGTGCCTCATCCTTGTCTTTGAGGCGGAAATGGTTACCGACGGATGCCGTCTTCGTCTGAATCGCGATGATGCGTTGACGATCAAGTCTCTGCGCGAGTACATCTGTGCCGGGCGAGTTCTTGATCGTGACCGTGGCGAGCCAGTCGCGGCGAGAAAGTTCGGCCGCCACGTAATACTCGCCTGCGGCTCCGGTCAGGCCAGTGGCACGAGACGGCATCGCTACGGAATCGAATAGCCGAGTGCTTCGCCAACGCGCCGCGCCATTTGTTCGTCAACGACCCAACCCGAGCGCAGCTCGTGGCCCCTCTTAGGGCAGCCGAACTCTCGTAACTTCGCACGAACGCCATCTTGGACGAACTTATAGTCCTCGCGCGTGTACGTTCTTATGCGGGAGTCATCTCTGAGGAGCAGCCGGGCAAGCTCCGAGCCGCTGATGGGATAGTTCGGCACGCGTGCTTGGGCCTCGTGAGCTGCCGTCACCGAGGAGCAGCGTGACAGCCTTCGAATGCGAGCCTTAGGCCCGGACACCGATCGCTGCTCCTGCAATCGGGGCCAGGCGGGATAAGCGTGTACCACACGAGTCGCTTCATGACTCAGAGAGCGTAAACCGCTCGCTTCAGAGGGTCTAGGTGCAGCACTGCGCTGCAGAGCCGTCCTCGGGGCGAGACTCCGTGTGTCCCGCGGGCCGGAGTGGGACGGGGAGAAGGTCTAGAGCCTCATGTTGCGGGGGAAGAAAGGCCCGTCATCATCATCGGGCACGAACGAAGAGATTGAGATTGGCTCCTGGACGCTGATCGTCTGTATCTGCCGCGACTGCACAGAGTGATTTCCGACCCTGATCCACCTGTTGTCGGAACCGGCCTCGATGTGCTCCCGTTCGATCTGGTGGCGAAGCGCCTCGGCTTCGTCCACGGTCATCTCGTTAGTCGTGAAGACCTGCTCCTTGCCCTTATCGTCCTTGATCCTCACGGAGACGTGCGTCATTGCGAAGACAGAATAGCCCGACCTGATGCTCCTACAATCGCCACCATGAGTGACGACTACCACCTTCCGGCCGCCATCTGCAGAAGGGGCCACGTCGTGACTCGCGACGCCACCTCGGCGCTCAGGACGGCCAAGTGTGCGACGTGCGGGGCGGACGTGCTGACGGAATGCCCGAGCTGCGGGAACATCATCCGAGGTTCGTACATCGTCCCGGGCGTGATCGGCTTCTCGAAGGAGTACAGCGCGCCCGACTTCTGCGGGGACTGCGGCAAACCGTTCCCGTGGGCGAGTCGGCAGGCGCGCATCTACGAACTCATGGATCTCCTCGAAGCTGAGGGCCTTGACCCCGCGGCAGAGTTGAAGGCGCGGGAGCAATTGCAGGCCCTGGCCGATGCAGACGAGGACGAGGAAGCAGATGAGGCCCGTTGGCTGCGCGTCAAACGCCTCGCTCCGACGCTGTGGGAGAAGAGCGGCGCACAGCAGATCATCACGACCCTGGTTCTCGCGGAAGGGCGCGTTCGTCTCGGGCTGCCGCCGGTCTGACGAGCCGGGCGATCCGAACGCCAAAGAGCTGACGAGGCCCCGCCAACGCCCGTTCTGGGAACGATCTGAACGCCGGGTTAGGCTGCGGGGGTGAGCGACTCGCCAGAGGAGCCCTCGAAGCACAGCGGCTCGGGCCGAAAGGGTAAGGCCGTCGAGCACCTGATCGCCGCGAGTTGCATCCTCTCAAGCGGCGGAGAACTCAACGCCTCCACGAGCCTGGTGGATGACGAAGGCGTGGACATCGTGTTCCATCGGCGCGGCAGCTCGCGCACGCTCGCCGTGCAGGTCAAGAGCCGATTTGACGAAGAAGGCGGAAGCACGCACTTGCACAAGCAGGGCATCTTTATTGGGGACGTTCGGACCGTGACCTTTCAGCCCCGTGACAACCTGTATCTCCTCTTCGTTGCCGTTCGTTCCCGCGACGCCGACTTCGGCCCTGTGTGGTTCGTCCCGAGCCACGAGTTCGCAGCGAAGGCTCAAAGGCTTAATGGCGATCCGCCGCGTATACGCCGCATGTCGGCGTCCGCCAAGCCTGACTCGCAGGATCAGTGGCGGCAGTACCGGCTGTACAAGTCCGACCTCGCCCCCGCGATCCTTACGGCACTCGACCGGCTCTAGCCCATGAGGTTGCAGGAGCCGAGCCACTACCTACGACCAGAACTCGTCCCGCACCCTCTTTGGGGTGTTTCGGCCAACAAGCTCCTCGGCTCTGCCTGGCGGCGAAACATCCGGCCACAGGTCATCACGGAAGCTGACGGTACGGGCCTCGGGCGCCGGTTCCGGCGCTAGCGCCGCACCTCCCTCCGCAGCGGCGTCGGCTACTCGGTCAGCGTTGCGGCGTCGCCCGCCGCGTGAAGCGTCTGATGAGTTGCGGTGGCCGAAGGCTTGCCAATTCTTGCCAAGCGACCTCTTTCTTGACCGTGAGGCACGCCGCGACTTGGCTAGGATGCTGGCCTCCGGGCGCGTAGCTCAGCGGGAGAGCACTCGCTTCACACGCGAGGGGTCGCTGGTTCGATCCCAGCCGCGCCCATCGCAGGCTTCATTGCCTTCCGCTCCTGCCGATCGGTCGGGATG
>Ga0070731_10002313_pt1 | contig 18340 bp, 11 predicted proteins | sample Coa_R1_2_FD_66448 | JGI IMG/M metagenome (GOLD analysis project Ga0070731, IMG submission 66448) | Surface soil microbial communities from Centralia Pennsylvania, which are recovering from an underground coalmine fire - Coalmine... | ecosystem: Environmental > Terrestrial > Soil > Unclassified ... | reverse complement strand
TATATAGCCTAGTACAACCTGCGGAACTACTGTCGCATTTAGAGAATACGCCTGCGCTGTCACCGGAATGCCCGTGCAAGGTCCGCTGGGGATGGCGAATGAGCGCGTCGTGCCGGCCGAGAGGGACGGCGGCCCGAAGCCGGACGGCTTGGTGGCGTCGCGTGTGTCCACCACCCGGCAGGGCGCCATAGTGATGAAACGCAACCCCGCAGCCACATTCAGATCCAGCGTAGCTGTAGCCGTACTGCTGCCGGCATCCGTGACCTTCACGGTGAACGACGAATTGCCGACAACCGTAGGCGTGCCGCTGATCAGACCGGCGTTCACGCCGCTGGCGGTCAGGGTCAGACCGGTGGGCAGCGATCCGCCGGTGATCGACCAGGTGTAGGGCGCGGTTCCCCCCAACTCTTGCAGAGTGTCCGTATACGCCACATTGATCTCGCCGTTAGGAAGCAGGGAACTGGTAGTGATGGTGAGGCCGGAAGTGACGGTGATGGACAGCGATTTGGGCGTGGAGGTGACGCCCACAAAGTCCTTGACTGTAACGTTGAAATTGGATGTAGCAGCAGTAGTAGGAGTGCCCGTGATCGCGCCGGTGGCGGTATTCAAGGTCAGGCCGGCGGGCAGCGATCCGCTGCTCACCGCCCAATTCAAGGGCGCGGTGCCGCCGTTTGCAGTCAAAGTCTGGTTGTAAGCCGCACCTGCCAAACCGTTCGGCAGTGAAGCGGTTTGAACAGTGGGCACGGCGTTGATGGTGATGGACAAGTTCCCCGAAGTCTTGGTGCCGCCCGCTGTGTCCCTCACGGTGACAGTGAACGTGGAAGTGCCCGGTGTAGTGGGCGTGCCTGAAATCGCGCCGTTGGCAGTCATGGTCAAGCCGGCGGGCAGGGACCCGTTCACGGTCCAGGCATAGGGGCTGGTACCCCCGCTGGCGAGCAAGTTGGCGCTATAAGCGATGCCCACGTCGTCGGCGGGCAGTGAGGTAGTGGTGATGGTCGGAGCGGTGTTGATAATAATGGAGAACGCTTTAGGGGGTGAGGTGTTGTTGGCGTTGTCCTGGACGGTCACGCTGAAGTTGGAAGTGCCGGTGGCGGTCGGCGTGCCGCTGATGGTTCCCGAGGAAGCTCCCAATGTTAAGCCGGCCGGCAGCGACCCGCTGGAAACCGTCCAGTTCTTGTACGGGCCGCCCGCTCCCCCGGTAGCCTGGAGAGTTTGGCCGTAGGCAACGGTCACATCACCGGCGGCCAGAGAGGCGGTCGTGATGGTAGGCTGCGATGCAATAGTGAGGTTCACGGTCAACGGCACAGGCGAATTCGAAGCGGAAGTGTATACGGTCACTGTCCCGGAATAGCTGCCCGCGGCGAGTGACCCCGGATTGGCGTTGACGGAGAATGTTCCTCCGGTCTGCCCGCCCGTGATAGCTGACCCCGGGGCTGGACCAACGGTTAGCCAGGTACCGCCCGTCGGACTAGTAACAGATTCCGTGACGGCGTAAGCCAGCGACGTGGTGGGACTGTCGCCGACGGTGACGCTCTGCGACTGCAGGGCGCCACCGGGCGCGGCTGTAAAGGAAAGCGCCGCGGGAGTGGCGCTGCCATTCACGGTTTCAGACGGGCAGTTCGTGCACGTCGTGCTCATGCTGCCGGTAATGCCCAACTTGGCTGTGGAATTGACCTGTCCGGGACAAAAAGTCGCGTCCAGGCAGGTATAGCTGGCCTGACTGGCCGGCGAGCCGACCAGACTTGGCACTGAGAAGGCCAACGGCAGCGGGGCAGGCAGGAGCGAGTTCGGCGGAAATACAATAGTCGCCGTCAGGGTCGCCACGTGGTTGCTTGGAGACACTAAGTACAAGGTGCAATTACCTAGCGTCAACGAATCGTTGCCGCCGAAATTCGCGTCATGGACCTTCACAACCGCCTCAGCGTTGGCGCACGGGAGAGTAATGCCGTTGGCGGTGTTCTTGACACTGATCGTCAAACCGCTATATGCCTCCGTCGTGGGATTGTAGACGACGCCCACCGGATTGATGGTGGTCGAGACCACGCCGGCAACGCCAACCAGGCCGAGCGGGTCGCCAATTTTGGTCGACACAACTGCAGGGCCCGTGCAGGTGTAACCCGTCCCGTTGGTCACCGTCGCCGCTGTCGGAGCGCTGGTATAGCCGGAGCCCTCGTTCGTGATAGTGAGCGTGGTGCCCACAACGCCACTGTTAACCTGTACGGTTGCCGTGGCGCCGGAGCCGCCCCCACCCGTAAACGCGAGATTACAGGTGCCAGTCCCACTCCCGGTGGCGGTTATGCCGGAGGTGTAGGTTCCGGAGTCAACCACCACGGGACCGCTGATCTCGGGTCCGAGACCGGCGTTGATCGTTACACCCAGCGTCGGCGATTGTCCGAACGCCGCCTGCGCCATGATTAGCAGGCACACCACCAGAAGGGATTTCACAGAAAAAGACGTATTTGTAAGCACGATTATGCTCCTCCGCAGTTTCACCGACAGCATGTTCGATAATAGTACAATCTCTGCCAGTGTAAAGCATTGAATCGCACTTTTGGCATGCGCCGAGCAGCCGGGGTTCTAGTACCCTGGTACCCAGCTACAGAGGCAACGGCTTGCCGCCACGCCGGGTTCAGTGGTGGTAGACTGATAACCTACGGAAAGGGAGAACCATACAACGTGAAAACTCTTATCGCAATCGTTATGTTGCTGGGTGTCCTGGCCACCGCCGGATCCGCCCAGTTTCTTTGTCCGACCGAGACGCCCGATTTCTGCGTTTTCCAGGTGAGCAACGCGGCCAGCGAAAGCCTGGGCTTCGTCCAGGCGGCTACGCTCGTTAATGGCGTGGTTACCGACGAACCGGATATGGGCAGCCCACTGCCCAACTCCTCAATCGCCCAAGGCTCGTTTTTCGCGATCTATGGCAAGGGCTTGGGCCCGTCGACTCCAGCTATCTGGAATCCTTATCCACTGCCCGTCACACTGGGTGGCACGTCGGTAGCGGTCACCATCAATGGAACCAAAGTGGCGGCCTATCCCGAATACGCTTCTTCGGGACAGGTGAACGCCGTGATGCCCTCCAACACCCCAACCGGCACCGGCACGCTGACGGTCACCTTTAATGGAGCCACCACGGCCACTATTCCCGTTACGGTAACCGCCGCCTCGTTCGGAATGTTCACCTATACGGGCGCCGGCACCGGGCCTGGAGCGCTGACCAACGCGGTTACCAATATCGAGTTGAATCCATTCTATACCGCGAAACCAAGCACAGCGAGTACTACGGGCGACTACGTGACCATCTGGGGTACGGGTTTAGGACCCGTGCCCGACGCCACCGCGGAGCAGAACGCAGCCCCCGCGCAGACCAACCTCTGTCCGACTCAGGCCAACTGCCCAGTCACCGTGTGGGTGGCCGGCCAGTCGGCTCAAGTGACATACGCCGGCCGCTCGCAGTTTACCGCGGTCGACCAGATAGACTTCGTCGTGCCGCAGGGCGTCCAGGGATGCTATGTGCAGGTAGCCGTCCAGATTGGCTCTGTGGTCAGCAACTTTACCAGCATGCCGGTTGACCCTGCGGGTGGAACCTGCCAGGATGCCGATGGCATCCATGTCAGCGACCTCGTGAGCGCGCTGCAGAAGAATGGCAAAGCCAACGTCGCCGCCATCAGTTTGCTGAGCAACTATTTGAGCCTCACCATTGCCGGGTTTGGCACCCAGCCGTGGGACAACGACACCGTGACGGGCGAAATCGTTTCCGTCAATACTCCCGCCGTCGAGGAGTTTCAGGGTTTCGCGCTGGCTCCCTCGTCGGGCAATTGCACGGTGCAGCCCTTCCTGCAATACCCGCCGGCAACCGATCCGGTTCTGAATAATCCAGCCCTGGTCACGTTCCTGGATGCGGGCACCGCGTTGAGCATTCAGGGGACGGGCGCGGGACAAACGGCCCAACCGGTAGCCAAGAACAAGAGTGGCAACGGATATGGGGCCCTGGTGGGCGGGGAGACGATTGGTGAGTTGATCGCCGGCTGCCCTGGCACATCCCCCACTAACTGTGCCCCGTACTTACTGAGCGCCACCGGCTGGCAGACGCCCGGGTGGACCTGGTCCCCCACACCCGGCACATTGACGGTGTCCGCTCCCGGCGGCTCGGATGTGGGCGCTTTTTCCATAGCCCTACCCATACCGTCAGCCGACGCATCCTTTAAGTGGAACCAGGCCGCCGTCGGCACCAACATCTCGCGCAGCAACCCGCTCACCATCACGTGGACGGGCGGAGATACCAACGGCTATGTGGATATCACGCTGATTTCCTCGACGTTCCAGTCGGGCCAGATTCCCTCCCCGACGACCCCCGGCATTCTGGCGGAATGCATCGCGCCAAACAGTGCCGGGTCGTTCACGGTCCCGGTCTACGTGCTGCAATCGCTGCCGTCCAATGCCGGCAGCAACACGCTGGTGCCGCCGGGCGAGCTGTTGGTGGGCCCCGTCGGCGCGCCCGTATCGCTCCCAGCCGGCCAGCTTCCCAGCGGCTTGGATGCAGCTTACATTTTCTATCACTACATCGCCGGATCGAACGTAACCTGGCAGTAATTGCAGGCGGTGGGGCGAGTGAAAGCGCTCGCCCCACTCTTTTTCAGGCAGGCGCGGGGCAGATCGTCAGCGAGTCGGTTTGCACCTTGTCCCACTCGCGCAGCACGAAGCCCTGTCCTTCGAAGAACTCGCGAATGCGCAGCGGGTTCCAGCCCACGATTTTTTCCAGCACTGGAACCAGCACGCTCAACGCGTCGTCGCTCAGTACGGTGCGCTGCGCGATCTGATTGATGTACTTGTTCTCCGACACCGCGATGGTCAGGCCATCGAGACGGTTTACGTGCATCATCACGTGCACGTCCGAACTGCCGTCGCCCACGTAGACGATGCGGTCGCGGCTCACGGGCAGCGCCTCGCGCAGTTCGTCCAGCACGGCCACCTTTCCGTAGCCGGCGGGCACCCGGACGATGGATTGAATCTCGCCGCTGTGCGCGTCGTAGCGGAACTCGGTGCCGATAATGTGATCGTCCGGGACGATGCCTTCGAGCGCCGATTGGATCACTTCACGCGGAGCCGCCGAGACCACGTAAAACGAAAAGCGGTGGCCGTCGAGATCCGCCAGCAGTTGCGACAGGAGACGGATATTCTGCTTCAGGCGGATGCGCTTTCCGGCCTCGATGAGGTGCTCTTTCCGCACGCGGCGGTATTCCGGGTCGTGCAGCAGCAGGTAGGCCAGCTCGCCGCCCTGCTGCACCAGGTGGATTTGAGAAAGACCCTGAATTCGTTCCACAAAGCCGCGCGCCCCGATCAACTCGCTCAGCACGATTCCGGAATCGTTGAAACTCAGGGTCTGGTCGAAATCGCTGACGAACAAATACGCCGGCATAGCATTCACCTCTGCTCAGTTGGATGTGCCGGCCGGGTCAAAGTTGCTATAGCGATGCATAAAAGCTGTAATATCAGGTATGTCCCGCAAGTTTACCGCTGAGCCGCACGCGCCCCGGTACCGGCAGGTGTTCGAGAATTTGTCGCGCGAAATATTGTCGGGGAAATATCAGCCGGGGCAGAAGTTTCCCAGCGAGGCCGCGCTGGTGCAACAATTCCGCACCTCGCGCATCACGGTGGGGCGGGCCGTACGGGAACTGGCGCAGCGCGGGCTGGTGGAGCGCATCGCCGGATCGGGAACGTATGTCCGGCGGGCGCGCGAAAATGGCCGGCTGTTCGGCCTGCTGATCCCGGACCTGGGACAGACGGAGATCTTCGAGCCGATCTGTCAGGGCATCGCCAGCGCGCCGCAGTCGAGCCGCCACGCCCTGCTTTGGGGACATACGGACCCGGCGCAGGCGTCGCCCGAGGAGCGCGCACTGGCGCTATGCGATCAGTTCGCGGCGCGGAAAGTTTCGGGAGTGTTCTTCGCTCCGTTGGAGCTCGCGGAGCGGGCGCGCGAGACGAACTTGTCCATCGTGGCGCGCCTCGAGAAGGCGCGCATTCCGGTGGTGCTGCTGGACCGCTGCGTGATGCCGTATCCGCGGCGCAGCCGCTACGATCTGGTGGGCATCGACAACCGCCGCGCGGCGTACATGGCCACGGAGCATCTGCTTCGCCTGGGCGCCCAGCGGCTGATTTTTCTGGCGCATTCGGGCGCCGCTCCCACGGTGGACGCGCGGGTGGCCGGCTTTTGCGAAACGCTGCTCGCCAGCGGTTGGGACCTGAAGAACGGTCCGGTGGAACGCGTGGAGGACGTCCGCGCCGCAACCGTTTTGCCGCTGATGAAGCGCCTGCGGCCGGGTGATGGCTTCGTCTGCGCCAACGACCGCACGGCCGGCGAGCTGATGCGCGTGCTGATCCCGGCGGGTTACCGCATCCCGCGAGATGTGCGCATCGTGGGCATCGACGATGTGGAGTATGCCAGCCTGCTGCCGGTGCCTCTCACCACCGTGCGCCAGCCGTGCCGGGAGATCGGGGAAGCCGCCATGGTGGCTATGCTGGCGCGGATGGAACAGCCCGGCATGCCGGTGCGCGACATTCTGCTGGACTGCCGGCTGGTGATCCGGGAGTCGTCCGGCGAAGGCCTGCTACCATGAGAATTGGCGCAACCACTTCCTCGCCTCCGCGCGGCCCTGGATTTTTTCCCTTCACCGGCGCCCGACCGCCCGGGCCTGTTCATCCGCGATCCTTACCGTTACTCCGACGCCATGCTGGTGATCCCTCCGGCGCTGGTCGAATGCCTGCGCTGCTTTGACGGCCGGCAGACGGCTCTGGACCTGCGCGCGATGCTGGTCCGCATCACCGGCGAGTTGCAGGTCGCCGAGCTGGAACAACACCTGGCCGGCACCCTGAGCTCGGCGGGTTTTCTGGAAGACGAGGCTTTTGCCGCCATGAAGACGGTGCGCCAGCGGGAATTCGCGGAGGCGCCCCGGCGCGAGCCGGCCCACGCCGGCGGCGCTTATCCGCTGGAGATCGGCGTGCTGCGCGAGACCATGTCGCGCTACATGGATGGCGCCGCGGGAATCACCCAGTCGTCCGCCGGCCTGTTTGGCATTGCCGCTCCGCACGTCAGCCCGGAGGGTGGATGGCAATCCTACCGCGCGGCTTACCAGGCGCTCACCCCGGAGTTGAAGGACCGCACGTTTGTCATACTGGCGACTTCGCATTACGGCGAACCCGAACATTTTGGCCTCACCCGCAAACCGTTCGTGACGCCGCTGGGCGAGACCGCCACCAACACCGTGCTGGTGGACTGGCTGGAGGCGCACGGCGGCCCGGCCGTGCTGATGGAAGACTTCTGTCACTCGTTCGAGCACACCGTCGAGCTGCAGGTGATCTTCCTGCAGCACATCTACGGCCCGGAGATTCGCATTCTTCCGATCCTCTGCGGACAGTTCGCGCGCAGCCTCTATCTGGGCGGCGCGCCGGAAAGTGACGATGACGTGAAGCAGTTCCTGGACGTGCTAGGGGAACTGGCGGCGCGCGAGGGCGACCGCCTGTTCTGGATTCTGGGCATCGACATGGCGCACATGGGCACACGCTATCAGGACGACTTCGCGGCGCACGCGGACCGCGGCGTGATGGCGGAAGTGGCGGATCGCGACCGCCAGCGGATCGCGCGCGTAGTAGAGTCCGACGGCGAGGGCTTCTGGAGCCTGGTGCAGGAAAAGCGCGACGATCTGAAATGGTGCGGATCCTCGCCCCTCTACACTTTCCTGAAAGCTCTGCCCGGGGCACGCGGTGAGCTGCTGCGCTACGAGCAGTGGAACATCGATCCGAAAAGCGTGGTCAGCTTCGCGGGGATGGCGTTCTCCAAACCGTGATACAACCTTTCATATGCGCAGGCGCACGTTTTTGCAAACAGCCTCCACGGCGGCGGTGGCAGCCATGAGCCCGGCCGCGCAACCGGCGCCTATCAAGCTGGGCTTCGATTCGTTCTCCATCCGCGCCTTCCAGTGGAAAGCCATCGAGCTGCTGGACTATGCGGCGAGCCTGAAGCTGGATACGGTGCAGCTTTCGAGCCTGGGCGATTTTCAGAGCCTGGAGCCGGCGTATCTCCAGCAGGTAAAGGATCACGCCGCGCGGGTGGGCGTGGCTATCGATGCGGGCATCGGCTGCATCTGCCCGTCGTCGCCGGCCTACAACAAGAAGGACGGCGAGCCGGCCGGGTACGTGGCGCGCGGGCTGCGGGTGGCGCAAGCCGTGGGATCGCACGTGATGCGGTGCTATATGGGCACGCGCGACAACCGCCGCACGGCGCTGCCGCTCGAAGGGCACATCGAGAACACCGTGAAGGTGCTCAAGGCTGCGCGGCAGCAGGCGCTGGATGCGCGCATTCATATTGCCGTCGAAAACCATGCCGGCGACATGCAGGCGCGCGAATTGAAAATGCTCATCGAAGAGGCCGGCAAGGACTTCGTGGGCGCGACGCTGGATGTGGGAAATCCCATGTGGGTGGCCGAAGATCCGCTGCTCACGCTGGAGACGCTGGCGCCGTATGTGGCGACCTCGCACGTGCGCGACAGCGCGGTGTTCGAACATCCGCGGGGGGCCGCGGCGCAGTGGGTGGCGCTGGGCGATGGCTCGGTGGACCTGCAGCGGTTTGTCGAGATATTTCGCAAGCAGTGTCCGGGCGCGGCCATCCAACTCGAGATCATCACCGGAAGGCCGCCGGAGGTGCTGCCGTACCTGGAGCCGGATTACTGGAAAGCATTCCCCAAGACGCCCGCGTGGGAGTTCGCACGCTTCCTGGCGCTGGCCAAGAGCGGACGGCCGTTCCTGGGGAACATGGTGATCGGCCAGTGGTCGGACAACTCACCGGCGCTCGAAGCCGCGCTGAAGGAGCAGCAGCGCGTGGATCTGGAGCGCAGCCTGGAGTACGCCAAGAAGAAGCTGGGCGTGGGCGTACGGTGGCGAGCGTAACTTTCCAAACCATACAGCAAAAATAATCCTGACGCATGTCGATTTGGTGGTTTGCCGTTCGACATAGTATCAGGAGGCGCGAAATGACTTTCCTCAATGACCTGAAATATGCATTCCGATCGCTGGCCGGGGCCAAAGGTCTCACGCTCACGGTGGTCCTGACGCTGGCGCTGGGCATCGGCGCCAACACCGCCATTTTCACGCTGGTACGCGGCGTGCTGCTTCGTCCGCTGGTCAACCGCAATGAGGACCGGCTGATCTATATCCGGCAGAGCGCTCCCGGCCTGGGCATTGAAGATGCCGCGTTCTCGGTGCCGGAGATTCAGGACCTGCGCGCGACGGTGAAAACCATCAGCGCTTTCGGGGACTTCTCCACAATCGGCTTCTCCATCATCGGTTTGGGCGAGCCGCGCGAAGTGCGGGCGGGCGTGGTGGGTGGATCGTATTTCGAAGTCATGGGGCTGCACCCGGTGCTCGGCCGGCTGCTGGACCAGCGCGACGACGGTCCCAGCGCCGCCGGAGCCGTGGTGCTGACGCACCGCTTCTGGATGACCACGCTGAAGGGCGATCCGTCGGTGATCGGCAAGAACGTCCGGCTGGATGCGCGTTCGGCCACGATCGTGGGCGTGCTGGAACCGTGCGTGCCCTATCCGGCGGAAACCGAAATCATCGCCAACGTGGTGACCAGCCCGCATCATCTTTCCGCCACCATGGTGACCGGGCGGGTGCACCGGATGACCGAGCTCTTCGGAAGGCTGACGCCCGGCGCGACCCTGGAAGCGGCGCGTGCCGAACTGCGGACGGTATACGGTTCGATGGTCCGGCAGCATCCCGAGGCATATTCGGCGAAAGCCGATTCCCGTATCGACGCCGTGCAGTTGCGCGACCAGATTACCGCGCAGGCCCGCACCGTGCTGCTGGTGCTGCTGACCGCGGCGGTACTGGTATTCGTGATCGCGTGCTCCAACGTGGCCAATCTGATTCTGGCGCGGACCATACGGCGGGAAGGCGAGTTGGCCATCCGCGCGGCACTGGGCGCCAGCCCCTGGGCGCTGCGGCGGACGCTGCTCGCGGAGAGCCTGCTGCTCTGCGGCGCGGGCGCGGCCCTGGGAATTCTGATTACACGGCCAATGGTGGCGATCCTGGCGCGCTACGCGGCGCGTTTCTCGGTGCGCGCGCTGGATCTGACGGTGGACGCCAGCCTGCTTTGGGTGGGATCGGGGCTGGCGTTGGTCGCGGCCGTGTTCCTGGCATTTGTCCCGCGCCTGCCGTCGGCGGCCGCGGCGCACGGGTTTGGCCTGGCCAATGCCGGCCAACGGATCGCGGGGGGCACCACCCGACGGCAGCGGATTTTCGCCGTGACACAGATCGCGGCGTCCTTCCTTCTCCTGGCCGGCGCCAGCATGCTGCTGAAAACGCTGCTGACCCTGCAAGCCACCCAGACAGGCATGGACATGCACCATGTGCTGGCGATCAACGTGCCCGTGATATCGTACGGGCGGACCCCCGGCCAAGTGGTCGATTTCTATCGCGAGACGATCCGGCGCATCGGGCAATTGCCGGGCGTGGACGGCGTGGCCGTGGGCACCGCCGTTCCGTGGCGCGATGCGAAGTCGTTCGGCTTCGGATTGTCTTTTTCGGCGGATGGGCACGTGCGCGGGCCGGGCGAAGAAGATCCGCGCGGGTGGTTTCGGGTCGTCTCGCCTGGATTTTTCGCGGCGCTGGGCGTTCCCATCATCGCGGGTCGCGATTTCAACGATGCGGACCAGCGGGGCAGCGAGCCTGTCGTGATCGTGAGCCAGAGTCTGGCGAAGCGCATGTTCCCGAATCGGGATGCGGTGAACCGGCATCTGATGTGGACCGATCCGGTGATCAAATTCATCGACGTCAGCCCGGAGCCGCGCCGCATTGTGGGAGTGGCGGCGGATATCGACGACGAACACGTGGCGCCCGGGCCGGCCGTAACCGTGTATCACCCGCTGGCGCAGCAACAGCTCTGGGGCGGCCGGCTGTTCGTGCACGCGCGCTCGAATCCGTACGGTCTGGTGTCGCCGATTACGCGCATTATCCGGGGCATGGCCGCCGACCAGGTGGTGGAGCGGGCGGCCACGCTCGAAGACATTCGCGCGGAAGTTCTCACGCCGGACCGGCTGAACGCGGTGGTGTTCGGCAGTTTCGCCGGCGTGGCACTGGCGATCGCGCTGGTCGGCGTGGCGGGCGTGCTGGCGTTTACGGTGAGCGGACGAACGCGCGAGTTCGGCATCCGGCTGGCGGTGGGCGCGCAGCCCAGGCGCCTGGTAACCGGGGTGATCACGGAGGGCGCGGCCATGGCCGCGGCGGGTGTGGTCGCGGGCGCGGCTCTGGTATTTGGCCTGGCTAACCTGGCAGCCAGTTATTTCGGCGCGCTGCGCATGCCCGGCGGATGGGTGTTGACTGGATCCGCGGCCGTACTGATCGCAGCGGCGGCCGTGGCGTCGGTTATGCCTGCATTGCGCGCCGCGCGCGTGGATGTGGTCCAGGCGCTGCGCTAAACTTGCTGGTCCGCGGGAACCTGTGTCTAGGCCGTCGCGGCGCGCACTTTGCCGGGATCCAGGCGCGATAGCTGGGAGTTAAGATCCGCCAGCGCTTTTTCCATCAGAGTCCGGTATCGCGGGTTTTCGCTCGCTTCCAGTTCTCTAAGGACACGGGTGCGAGAGAGATTCAGACTTTCTTTTTTCCGGAGCAGTTCCAACTCCTGAGCCGAAATATACTCTGGGGTTGTTGTATGGACCAGGGTTTCGGCCGACTCAATTTGCGACTCGACCGATTTACTTTCCCAACCTCTTGCCATAATTTCATTATACGCTTGCTCACTTCGCCGGGTGCGATCGCATGGCGCGGGCGATCAACCCCAGTCCTCCGACCAGCAGCACCAGCATGACGATGGTGTTGAATAAGCTGGTTGGCTGGAAGTAGATATGCATGTTGGCGAGCACGCCCGCCAGGATGAAGAGTGCACCGGCGACGGTCAGCAGCCAGCCGATTATGCTGCGGCCGTCCCGGAACAGCAGGCCGACGCCGAACAACATGGGGATCAGCGTGATGCCGAACGTATTGCCTCCCCAGAAGGCCCAATAGGACCCGGCCACGATTACCTGGTTGGTCAGCAGGTAGCCGCCAATCATGCACATGGCGAAGCCTAGGAGGAATTCGCCGAGTCCGCCGGAAGTGCCGCCGACGTCGCTGAAACGACGGTCGTCCATACGACTTGAGGATACCTCAAGCACAGACCTTAGCGAGCGCCTCCGCGGCCGCCACGGTGTTGGCCATCAGCATGGCGATGGTCAGGGGACCTACACCGCCAGGCACCGGCGTGTACGCCGCGGCTTTCTCGCGGACGTCCAGGGGATTGACGTCGCCCACCAGGAGACTGCCTTTCTGCGCTAGCGTAGCCAGGCGCTCCGGCGCGTCACGGAAGATGCGCCCGGCCTGGTCGCGGTCCGTGATGCGGTTCATTCCCACGTCGATCACCACCGCGCCGGGGCGGATGTAATCCGCGGTGAGCATGGCGGGCCGGCCGATGGCGGCCACCAGAATCTCACCCTCGCGGCAGACGCCCGGCAGGTCCACGGTACGCGAATGGCAGATGGTTACCGTGGCGTGCGCGTGGAGCAGCAGCAACGCCATCGGCTTGCCCACGATGTCGCTGCGTCCCACCACCACGGCGCGCTTGCCCGCAACGGGAATATCATTGCGGCGCAGGAGTTCCATGATGCCCGAGGGAGTGCAGGGCCGCGGGCCGGGCCGTCCGGCGACCAGGTTGCCTACATTCATGGGATGAAATCCATCCACGTCTTTCTCGGGCGCCACGGCCAAGAGCACGCGGCGCGTGTCGACTTGGGGAGGCAAAGGCAACTGCACCAGAATGCCGTCTACATCGGACCGCCGGTTCAGATCCTCGATGATGCTCACCAGCTCGGCGGTGGTGATGGAATCGGGAGGCGTCAGGGTCTGGCCGGCGATTCCCAGTTCGGCGCAGGCCCGCACCTTATTCCGCACATAAATCTGGGAGCCGGGGTCGTTGCCGATCAGCACGACGGCCAATGCCGGCGGACGCCCCGCGGATGCGAGCGCCTCCACTCGCGGCCGCAAGTCGCGCAGAATCGCGTCGCGGACGCGGCTTCCGTCCAGTATCATGCTCATGTTCTTTCATGATAGCGGGATGGCAGGCTGATGCTCAGTTGGGAGACTCGATCAGGGTGACTTCGTTGACCGTAACGGCGACGCCCGCGGGAGGTGTGGTATTCGGCGGGTTCACTACGCCCGCCACCGCCGCGCCCCGGGTGACGTAGTGGAGCCTGGAAATCGGGAACGCTTCGGATTGCCCGTTGACCAAGCAACTGTAGTTCACGTAGTCGGAAGGTTGCGGCTGACACTTACCGGAAATGGGATAAGTCGGTGTCTGGAAGTTAGGAGTCTCCAATGGATCCACCATGCACGCCCAGGTTGTCGTATTCGTGGTCAGATCCTCCACGGCTATGGCGAACCGGTAGTGGCCGGACGGCGTGTCATAGTAAACCGACGCATTGTAGAAATAGTTGTAGCTCCCGTTGTTATTGGCCGGCAGAGCAGGTAAGTTGATGGCGGCCGAGCATTGCTGAACCGGTACGCTGGGCGGAGGGCTGTTCGGGTTGGGCGGCGTAGTGCCTATCAGGAAGCACTCATTCGAGCAATTCGAGTAATTGTAGAAATAGAACTGTGTGGTGCCTGATTGATAGTAGTGCGCGAAGCCGTATTCCAAATCGCCTGCAAAGCAAAGGTCGTTGGCGTAGTACATACCCAGGATCTGCTGGCTGCCATTGTTCCACGCCTTTCCGGGGATATTCGCGCGGAAACCGATTCCTCTGATGCCGACAGTGGCCGGCGGATCGGTGGTGGCTGCTCCCACGACGCCGTAACCACGCAGGATTGCGCCGGTAAGTTCGTCGGCGCTGGTATAAGGCGGAGCATACCAGAAAGGCGGCAGCCAGTAGTTTGGCGCATAGTATGGAGGGCCGCTTGGCGCATTCCATTGGCAGCCGAGCTGGTCGGGTATGGCGGACCCCACCGCGCCCGGAAACAGGAAAGTCCACGGGCCGGACGGGCCGGGTTGCGGCTGGCCCGGAGCGGGAGCGTATTGAAAGAAGTAGGGCATCTGTACCCTGGTCCATGCGCGCGCAAAGCCAGGTCCGGACGCGGCCAGGATGACGAGAGCGATCGTGAAAGCCGTCTTCATCGGACAAGCGTCGCACGCCGGGCTCCGCCGCGCAAACAGGCTGTGTGCGAATTATTTCTCTTTGCTCAGGCGCCGGAAGTATTCGGCGACGGCGTCGGAGTAGCCGGGCGGAACCGGCTCGGCGGAACCGCTGCGCACGCTGCCGGCCTGCTGGTCGTCGAGCATGCGGCGCAACTGCAGCTCGATCTGCTCGACGCCTGTCAGCATCTGGCTTTCGATGCGGTTCAGCAGCTCGGGATTGCCGGGCGAGAGGCGCGGATCCAGCCGGTACATGTCGTGGATGCTGTCGCGTAGATCCTTACCGATCTGCGGATTGTTCTCGAGCTCGCGCAGGGTGGAACGATAATTCGGGACCCAGTCGCCCGCATCGCCCCACGCGGGACCGGGGCCGGCCTGGAGACCGCCTTGCCTGCCGTTGGCGCGCGGGCCGGTATCGCCGGGTTGAGGCGCTCCTTCACGGCCGGGTTGACCTTCGCGGCCGGGCTGGCCTTCGCGGCTGGGCTGGCCTTCGCGGCTGGGCTGGCCCTCGCGGCTCAGTTGGCCGCTCTGCCGCGCTCCCGGCTGGTCGCCATTCTGTTGGCCACCTTGCAAGCTGCGCTCCATCTCCTTGCGCAGGCGCTCCGTCCGCGCCAGGGCCTGTTCGAGCGCTTTTCGATCCTTATCGCCGGCGCCCTGCTGGCCGTCGCCCATGGACTTCTGGATCTCGCGCATCTGATCGCGCAATTGATTCAGCGCCTGGGTGGTGATGGCGTCCCGCATGGCAGCCACGGCGCCCTGGCCGCGCCGCAGGAAGTCGGCCGAAAGCCGCATCCGATTGTTCAGCTCGTTCTGAGACAACTGTCCCAGCGTCTCGCGCAGTTTGTTCGACAACTGCCGGTTGGTGGCCTGCGTCTCACGGACGGCCTTTCCCATCTCGGATTCAAGCTTCTGATAGTCGTTGGCCAACTGCTCTTTCTCGCGCGCCAGCTCTTCGGCCTGCTGCCGGGTGGCGCCTTCGCCCTGCTCCTGGCCGGGCGTACCGAACGCGCGCCGCAGCTTGTTGTTGGATTCCTGCTGACGGCGGGCCATCTCCTCTGACTGGCGGGTCAGCTCGTCGACACTGGCGGTGGTTTGCTGCTGGCGGAGACCAGCCAGCGCGTCGCGGGCTTCCTGCAGCCGTTCCGCCGCGCGGCGGGCGTCGGCTTCGTTTTGGGTAGAGGTGGACTGCCGCATGTCGCGCTGCGCCTGCTTCAACTGTTCGATAGCGTGCTGCAACTGCTGCGCGGACATCTGGCCGCTTTGGCTCGATTGGCCCGACTGGCTCGACTGGCTGCCGCTTTGTCCGGATTGCGGCTGCCCCGACTGCGGCTGTCCGGACTGCTGCTGGCCCTGCTGATTGCGCGAGAGCTGCTCGATCTTGCGTTGCAGTTCCTCGGCTTCACGCCGCAGCATTTCCTGCTGCCAGCGCTGTTGGGCGGCTTGCTGGTTGCGCCGCTGCTGTTCGGCTAGTTCCTGCTGCCGCCGCGCGAGCTGCTCCAGCTTCTGCAATGCTTCGTCGATCTCGCGTTGTCTTTGATCCTTGGAGGCGGCCCGCTGGCCGCTCTCATACTGGTTCTTTTCGGTGTCCAGCTCCAGGTCGAACAGGCTCTGCAAATCGCGTTCGGCGCCGCCGCTCGCACCTCCGCCGCCGCCGCGATTCCCGAAGGCCACCTTGATATCGCGCATCACGGCTTCGGCGCGCAGCAGGTGCTGTAGCGCCTTCTGCTCCGGCGCCAGCGCGTTCTGCCATTGCGAGCCGCGCAGCTTGTCGGCAGCCGGCCCCATGGCCTCCACGGCTTTCTCCATATCCTCGGTGAAAGCCTTGATCTCCTCGCTGGCGCCCGCCAGTTGCCGGGCTTTCATGCGCTCGGCCAGCGAATGCGCCTGGTCGCGTAACTTGGATTGCACCCCGGAGAGCAAGCCGGCGTTCTCGGAAGCCGCGGATTTATCGCCGGAAGTGTCTTTGATCTGGTTCCAGGTGGCCGCGATGATTTCCTTTTCCCGCTCCGAGATCTTATTGTCGTCCTGATCGCCGCCGCCCCCCATGCCGCCTGACTCCTGCGATTGCGAGTAGCGCCGCTCGAACGGCTCCGCCTGCACAAAGAACATATCGGTGCGAGCCGTGGAGTGCGCGTCGCGCGAGGTGGCATACAGGCTGACCAGATCGCCCGGCGACAGTTTGAAATCTTCGAGCGCAATGGTGGTGCTGCCGGAGGCCGTCTTGCTGCCCTTGCCCTTGAGCAGCGGTACGGTCTTTTCGGCGCCCCCGTTGACCGAGTAATGCAGGCTGAGCTCGTCCAGGCCGAAATCGTCTTCGCCCTCCACCTTTACGGTCACTTCTTCAATGGGATTCACGCGCGCGTCGCGGCCAGGCCTCGTGATGCGAACGGACGGCGGCTCATCCTTCTGGGCCTCGATGAAATAATCCGGACTGAGGCGCACGTCCTCGCCCTGCTCGATCGCGGCGATGTGATACATGCCGTCCTTACGAATCGGCACGCTGGCAATGCGCAGGCCGTTCTCGCCCGAACGCAGCAGCACCTTGGTCCCATCGTCGAACAGCAGCGCGCCGTTGGCCAGCGGCCGGTCGGTTTCGACCGCGAGTTCGGCGTGGGTGCCTTCCACCGCGCGCAGATCGCCGCCGGGATCTTCGGTTTTGTCCTTCATCCCGGTCCAAGCCGGAAAATGATAGGTCACCTTGAGGTTCTTGATGGAGGGTAGGTCCATCACATTGAGCCGGTATTGTTTCGAATGGACGCCGCCCGCCTCCACGTAATATTCGAGCGACTCGGGCACGCCCGCGATCAGGAACTCGTAGCCCGCGCCGCTCAACTGCGGGCGCATTTCCGCCTGTTCCCATTTGGAAGAACTGGCGTACTTGGCAAACATGCGCACGCGCTGCGATTGGAAGCCCTTCAATTGCGCACTGATGATCTGGTCCGCGCGGCGCCGTATAGTGCGGTTGCCGGGCTGTACGGAGATGTCGTAATAAGGCGCGAGTTCACCCTTGGGCAGGCCGCCCCACAGCAGCGATGTTCCGTAGCCCAGGAATCCCGGACCGGAAGTTCCCAGCCAGATCAGCACGACCAGCGCGGCGGCAGCGGCCGAGACGAAGCTCATGATGCGATTGCGGCCGGCCAGGTGAGCCGGTTCCGCGTTGCGCGACACTTCCAGCGTGTCGGCGGCCAGCAGAGGCAGGAACGGATCTTCAGGATTGCTCTGGGCGCGCTCGGTGAAGGTCAGCAGGCGCTCTTCGAAGGCGGGGAATTTGCGCTCGGTCTCGCGCGCGGCGTGGCGCCGGTTGAGGCGCAGCAGCGGCACGATCAGCCCGGCTCCCAGCGCCAGCGCTATGGCAACGAACAGCAGGACGCGCGCGCCGGCCACGCTCGGATCGGAAAATGCAAACGCGTTGGCCAGCAGCACAGCCAGCACCGTGAACACCAGCATGGCGGCCGCCGTGATGGCCGCGCCCCGGGAGAAGGCCAGCACCCGCAGCCGCCGCTCCACCCGGCCCAGATATTCTGTCAACCCAGTTAATGGATTCATCGTGCCCTCTTTACCGTGAAGCAACCAATTCCGGCTGCTCCACTTCGCTCGCCGTCAAGTGCCTGTTGCCCAACAATGACTCGGCGATCGCCAACGCCAGCACCGCGATCAGCACATACCACCAGAATTCCAGCGGCTTGGGCGCCTCGGGCTCTCCCGCGGAAGTTGCGTTGCGCCCCCCCTGAGCCGTATTCTGCCATAACGCCAGCGTGTCCGCCGGGATCACATCCAGATCTGATTCGCGGCGGTCCGCGTTCACGGCGATCAACTCGTGCCGCCCGCTGGGCCGCTTCACGTCGTAGAAACCCGCCTGCGCGAGAGGCATGTTCTGCGCGTGCGTGGCTTCGTCCAGGGTAAGCGCGCGCTCGCCCTTGGGATCGAGCACTTCCACCGCCGCGCCCTGCTCCTTGCCCTGCCGCAACTCCAGGTATGACCCCACCAGATAGTTCGCCGGGGTCTCCTCCTGCCGTGCCAGGTAGTTGGCCGTGTGTTCGATGAAAGGCACGAAAGTGGCATGCAGCGGGAAATCGTTCGAGATATTGTCGAACGTGGAGGTGAACACGAGCACGCGGCCTTCGCCCA
>Ga0070731_10002312_pt1 | contig 18341 bp, 15 predicted proteins | sample Coa_R1_2_FD_66448 | JGI IMG/M metagenome (GOLD analysis project Ga0070731, IMG submission 66448) | Surface soil microbial communities from Centralia Pennsylvania, which are recovering from an underground coalmine fire - Coalmine... | ecosystem: Environmental > Terrestrial > Soil > Unclassified ... | reverse complement strand
ACCGAACTTCTTATCCAAAACCACATAACGACCCTTCGGGCCGAGCGTCACCTTGACCGCGTCCGCGAGCGCATTCACACCACGCTCGAGTGAGCGGCGTGCGTCGTCTCCGTACTTCAGCTCTTTGTGAGCCATCTCTCCATTCCTTCCTGGTGGTGGTGCTAGGCGGTGGCGCCCGTGAGCTTGCGCTCACTCTTGCTGGTGCTCGTCTTCGGGGTGACGGTCGCAAGCAGATCGGACTCGCGCAGGATCAGGACATCGTCTGCGCCGAGCTTGATCTCGGTGCCGCCGTACTTGGAGAAGACGACCTCGTCGCCAGCAGCGACGCCCGCTTCGATTCGCTTGCCGTGCTCGTCTCGCATGCCGGGCCCGACGGCCAAGACACGGCCGCGCTGCGGCTTCTCGCGCGCGGTGTCCGGCAGGACGATCCCGCTCCCGGTCGCCTCTTCCTCTGCGAGCACCTCCACGATCACGCGGTCAGCGAGTGGTTGCAGGTTCATCGCGGGTCCTGCGCGGGGCCCTGGACAGGCCCGAGGTGGTTCGTCGACGCGGACCCTGCTCTCGCCTGCGGCGGAGACTTGATCCGTAGTGCCTTGCCAAGCCGTTCGATCAGATCCTTGAGGTAGCTCATCGCTTCGTCCTCCGATTTGAGGTTGAGCTCGCACCCGCCGGCCGTCGCTTGTCGCGGCTCCAGGTGTCGATACAAGAACTACTATACAGGAACTTGATACCGTGTACTCTATATCGCGATGTCGATGCCGATCCCCGCAGCTGAGGCCGCCGAAAGCCCGCGTCCGGCGCCGGAGTTCTCCTTCCTTACAAACCACGGCAAGACACTGCTCCTGATCGCGCATGACCCGCGGATCCGCATTCGCGACATTGCCAGCCTCCTCGACATCACGGAGCGCAGAACCCAGCGGATCGTCGCCGACCTCGCGAACGCCGGCTACATCGAGCGCGAACGGAACGGGCGGCGCAACTTCTACACAGTGAGCACCCACCTACCCCTCGGGCTGCCCACCCAGCGCGACACCGACATCGGATCGTTGCTCGCCATCCTGCCCGCCCCGAGCGGCTCTCCGTGAGCAGCAGGCGGCTTGCTCGGACTTGGCTGCTCGGCTTCGGCGCGGTTTCGATCACGGTGGCGGTCGTCCGCGGCGACGTCAGCAGCCTGGCCTTTCCGTTCTTGCTTATCGCTGCCTGGCTACTGCTGCTGAACGACTCAGGGCAGACGTTACGCCGCTTTCCCAGCACGGATTTGGAACGTGGCCTCGACCGGCTGTTCGCGCTCTTGCTGCCAGCACACACCGCCACGACAACCGCCGGCCTCCGCGTCGCGCTGGCCCGAGAATTACGCCTTGCTGGGCTCAGGCGCGGCGCTCGGCGCTGGGGCAGGCAGCTTCAGCTGATCACGGCCGACGGCTACGAGACTACGTCTCGTATCTCGGCGCGCTCCGAGTTGACGGGCCGGCAGGACGACGGAGCGCTCGTCGCGGAGGCCGTGAGAGTCCTCAGAGCAGAACGGGCGCGTGCCGGTGCCAGCTTGACGCTCGCCCATGACCCAACCTCGATGCTCGCCTACGGGCTCGGCGCTCGGCCCGCCGCCGCCAACCTCACAAGCCTCGAGGATCTGCTCCTCGACCTCGGGCTTTCAGGTGAGGGCGACGAGCTGCGAATGCACTTCGACGTCGTCGTCGCAGAGAGCAGCAGCATCAACCCTCGCCTGAGAAACGACGCGGAGCGGAGCATGTTCCGCGAGCTCGCAGGCGCCTCGTTCGTCCTCGGAGCTGCGGCCCGAATCCTCGAGCTCGCATCCCGCGAAGTGGCACACGGCATGCCGATCCGTGGGGCCGCAGCAATCTAGGCCCGAGTGAAACAACCTGGCCGTTTTTGGTGGAAGGTGCTGAGCGAGGCCGAAGCTGGCTTCATGGTGTGGGTAACGATCACGAACACGCAGGGCGATGCGGCGAGATGCAAACCACGGAAGCTCGTCGAGTACTCGCACGCTCAGGGTCGAGCTCTCTCGCCGCTCCCCGCTCGTCGCGGCTCGAAGTGACTCTCGCTAGGGCGTCGACTACCCGCCAACAGGCGCTGAGACGAGAGCACCCACCGCACACGGCCGGCGACGTCTGATCGCCCGCCCTGGTCGTGTCCGCCCCCCGAGTGTGACGATCCGGGGGTGGTTGCTCGCGTTCCGCGCAGTTGCCTTAGCTTATCGCGATGCCTGTCTGTTCTGAGTGTGGGCAGACGAGCCCGGACGGCTTTCGGTTCTGCGGCAATTGCGGTGCGCGCCTAACCGCAGAAGAGCTTCGGGAGGAGCGCAAGGTCGTGACGGTGCTGTTCGCTGATCTGGTTGGCTTCACGGGCCGCGCCGAACGGCTTGACCCGGAGGATGTGCGGGCGACGCTGCTGCCGTACTACACAAGCTTGCGCGGCGAGCTGGAGCGGTATGGCGGTACTGTCGAGAAGTTCATCGGCGATGCGGTGATGGCGTTGTTCGGGGCGCCATCGGCGCATGAGGACGATCCCGAGCGAGCGGTTCGCGCGGCGCTCGCCATTCGCGACGCGCTTGCCGAGCCGAGCGGAGTTGAGCGGCTCGACGTTCGGGTCGGGATCACGACCGGCGAGGCTCTGGTCGCGCTCGGCGTTCGAGTCGCCGAGGGGGAAGGAATGGCCTCGGGTGACGTCGTCAATTCGGCGGCGCGACTGCAGGTGAGCGCGCCGGTCAACGGGATCTTGGTGGATGAGGCGACCTACTGGGCAACGCGCGCGCTGATCGAGTACGAGCCGGTGGAACCGGTCGAGGCGAAGGGAAAGGCTGCACCGATCCGGGCCTGGGCTGCCGTTGGTGCTCGGTCACGTTTCGGGATCGATGTTCCGGCTCGGCAGGCTTCGCGGCTTGTCGGACGCGAGCGCGAGCTGGCGGCGCTTCGTGACCTCCTGCGCCGGTGTCGCGACGAGCTGACGCTCCAGCTGCTGACGCTGGTGGGCGTGCCCGGGATCGGAAAGTCGCGGTTGGTGGCGGAGCTGCTCGCGATCGTCGATGCCGAACCGGAGCTGATTTGGTGGCGTCAAGGTCGCTCGTTGCCGTACGGCGAGGGATCGAGTTACTGGGCGCTCGGCGAGATCGTCAAGGCGCAGGCAGGGATCTCGGAGAACGACCCTGTCGATGCAGCCAGCGGGAAGCTGCACGCAATGGTCGATGACGTCGTCGGCAACGACGCGTGTGCCTGGGTCGAGGGACACCTTCGTCCGCTGATCGGAGTGGGGATCGTCGACCGTGCTGACCACGACACGCGTCACGAGGCATTTTCTGCGTGGCGGCGCTTGATCGAATCGCTCGCAGAGCAGCGGCCGGCCGTGCTCGTATTCGAGGATCTGCACTGGGCAGACGACGGACTGCTCGACTTCATCGACTACCTTGCCGAGTGGGTGACCGGAGTCCCCGTGCTGCTTGTCTGCACTGCGCGGCCAGAACTGCTCGACCGTCGACCCGGTTGGGGGGGTGGCAAACGCAACGCGACGACGATGTCCGTCGCCCCTCTGACGCCGCCCGAGACTGCCAGCCTCTTGGCCGACCGACTCGAGCAAACCTTGCTGCCGGCGGAGGTGCAGGCGAAGGTGCTGCTCGCGTCCGAGGGCAACCCGTTGTACGCCGAAGAGTTCACGCGCATGCTGCAGGATCGGGGCTTTCTCGTCCGCGGTGCGGGCGGCTGGCAACTGGAAGACGCGGGCGAGCTTCCGCTTCCCGCCAACGTCCAAGCGACGATCGCCGCACGACTCGACGGTCTGCGACGAGAGGAAAAGGAGCTCGTTCAGGACGCCTCGGTGATCGGGAAGGTGTTCTGGCCCGCGGCGCTCGAGCGGCTCGTCGGCCGGCCCGCGGCCGACCTCGAGGCCGTTCTGCATGCGCTTGAGCGCAAAGAGTTCATTCGCCGCGAGCGGCGCTCCGCGATCGCGGGCGAGCAGCAGTACGCGTTCCTGCACGCGCTCGTCCGCGACGTTGCGTATGGGCAGATCCCACGAGGGAGGCGAATCGAGAAGCACCGCTCGGCAGCCGAGTGGATCGAATCACTCGCCAGCGACCGCACAGAGGATCGCTCTGACATGCTCGCGCACCACTACCTCGAAGCACTCGAGCTCGCCCGTGTGACGGGCGTCGACATCCACGCTCTGCGGGAGCCGGCGATCGCCGCATCGCTGGAGGCAGCGAACCGGGCGGCGGCGCTGAACGGATGGCCGGCAGCGCGTCAGCATGCCCGCGCTGCGATCGAGCTCATGGATGACGGCGACCCCCGCCGCCCGCACGCCATGTTCACCGAGTTGAACGCCTCGTGGATGCTCGGCGAGCCGACGATCGACCCGCACATCGAGACACGTGACGCATTTCTGGCGGTGGGCGACACCCAGGCAGCCGCGATGACGGAGACTCTGCTCAGCCGCCTCTACTGGCTCCAAGGTGAGCGCGACAGCTACGAGGAACATGGCCTTCGCTCGATGGCGCTCGCCGAGGAACTCCCACCGACGCTAACGAAGGCGCGGATCCTCGCCGCGCGGGCGCGGGTCATGCAGCTCAGCGACCGCTCCACAGCAGGCCTCGAACTCGCCCGGCAGGCACTCGCGATCGCTGAGACCGCCGCCGATCCGAGCCTCGTCTCACGCATCCTCACCACGAGCGGGATGGCCCGCGTGCACCTGGGAGACGCCGGCGGGATCGATGATCTCGAACGTGCGGTCAGCCTCGCCGAGATGGCTCGAGCGCCAGACGACCTGCACACCGCGTTGAACAACCTCGCGAACATGCACTGGCGCCTCGGTCAACTCGATGCCGCCCGAACCCGACACGAGCAGGCACGTCAGGCCGACGAGCAGTACGGCTACTCAGCCGGCCTGCACTGGCTGCTCGCTGAGCGGTTGTTCGATCGCATGCTCCGCGGCGAGTGGAACGAAGCGCTGCCGCTCGCCGAAGCCGTTCTTGCCGAACACGACACCGTGACCTCGTATCTCCACGTCCCGGCCCTCTTGATGCGGGCCCTGATCGAGACCGGCCGCAACCAGCTGGACGCTGCCCTCGCCGACTCTGACCTCGCGTTGACCGGCGCAAGACGAAGTCAAGATGCTCAACAGCTCGCGCCGACAATGCTCGGACGCGCGCAAGCACTGCTTGCGAGCGGCCGGATCAACGAGGCGAATCAATTAATCGACGAGCTGCTCGAAGACGCGGATCTCGCCGACTGCTGGCTCCATGAATTGCCGCTCGTCCTGTACGAGCTCGGCCGCCGGCTCGAATACGTTGCTGCGCTCGAAGGCGACGAGCGACGCTCGCCCTGGCTCGAGGCTGGCCTTGCGGCGGCCACCGACAGACTCGACGATGCGGCGAACATGTACGAACAAATCGGTGCGCGAGCCGCTGAAGCAAGAGCCCGACTCCTTCACGCCGAGTCGACAACCGGCACCCGCAACGAACGAAACGCCATACAGGAGCTCGGCGACGCAGTCGGCTACTTCGGCGAGGTCGGTGCTGCCTACTTCGTTCGCCGCTGCCACGCGCTGCTCCGAGCGTCTGCCTCAGGCCTCCCCTGACCCGTTCGGTGAAGCGCCCCAACACAGCGCGTGCGTACCCGAACCCGAGGACGACGGTGCCGCCTCTGAGAGCAGTCAGAGACAGGTGGTGTGAAAAGGGCTGCTCAGCGGCGTCTCTTGCTCGTTACCGCGACCGCTGCCGCGGCGGCTGCGGCGCCCGCCGCGAGGGTCGCCGGTCGGACGCGGGTCCTGCGGACCGTAAGCGGCCGGCAAGCGTCCTCGGGGAACTCCCCCGGTGGGCCATCGGCGCCGTGGTCGCGCGCGAGTCGAAGGGCCTGCGCGAGGTGGATGGCGCGCCGTCCCGGACCGAGCTGCTCGATCTGGCTCCGGCACGAGAAGCCGTCAGCGACGATCAGCGTCGTCGGCGCCGCGTCGCGCACGGCGGGGAGCAGCACACGCTCGGCACATGCGACCGAGACGTCGTAGTGCGAGTCCTCGTATCCCCACGCCCCGGCCATGCCGCAGCAGCCGCTGTCGGGTCGGTCGAGCTGCGCGCCCATGCGCTCGAGCAGCGTGCCGACGGGCTCGAAGCCCTTCGTCGCGCGCTCATGACAGTGTCCGTGCAGCAGTACGTGCCGATCGAGCGGCGGCGGTTCGTAGCCGTCGACGTGCTCGGAGAGGAACTCGCCGAGGTGGAACGTCTGCTTGGCGAGCCGCTTCCCGTCCTCGTCCTGCGGAAGCAGCTGCACGAGCTCGTCGCGGAAAACCGCGACGCAGCTCGGCTCGAGGCCGACGATCGGAACGCCCGCACGAATGTCATCGCGGAGAGCGTCGAGCACACGCAGCAGATAGCGCCGTGCGAGCGTGAGGAAGCCGTAGTCGTAGAGTGGCCGTCCGCAGCAGAGCCGCGCCCGCGGCAGCCGCACGTCGAAGCCGGCGTCCTCGAGCACCTCGACGGCGGCTGCGCCGACCTCGGGCTCGAAGTGGTTCGTGAACGTGTCGGGCCAGAGGACGACGGGCGTGCCCCCGTGCGCGCGAGACGCGCGCTGCTCGAACCACGAGCGGAAGGTAAGCGGAGCGAATGACGGTAGGTTCCGCCGCGGCGAGACACCCGCCACGGCCTTGGCACCAGGCATGCGCAAGGCAGCGTTCGCGAGCGCCGGGGTAAAGGAAGCGAGACGCGCCCACCGGTCGATCAGCCCGAACGCGTACGCATGTCGCGGCCGCAGCTTTCCCTCGTAGTGGTGTGAGAGGAACTCGGCCTTCAGCGTCGGCATGTCGACGTTCACCGGGCAGTCGTTCGTGCAGCCCTTGCACGAGAGACAGAGGTCGAGCGCCTCGAGGACCTCCTCAGACCTCCAGAGCGGGATCTCCTCGTTGTTCAGCATCTCCCAGAGCAGGTGTGCCCGGCCGCGCGTCGAGTGCTTCTCCTCGCGCGTGACCATGTAGCTCGGGCACATGACGCCGCCCTTCGTGTGCCGGCAGTTGCCGATCCCGACGCAGCGCGTCGTCGCGTGCGCAAAAGAGCCGCCGTCCTTCAGGTAGGCGAAGCGCGTCTCGACCGGTTTCGGCCGGTAGTCGACGCCGAGCCTCAGATTCGACGTGATCGCGTTCGGGTCGACCACCTTGCCCGGGTTCATCCGCCAGTCCGGGTCCCAGATCGACTTGAACTCGCGGAATGCCTCGATCAGCTCCTCGCCGAACATCTTCGGGAGCAGCTCGGCGCGCGACTGGCCGTCGCCGTGCTCGCCCGAGAGCGAGCCGCCGAGCGAGAGCACGAGGTCGGCCGCGTCGTCGAGGAAGCGCCGCCACGTCGCGATTCCCTCCGCAGAGGAGAGGTCGAAGTTCCAGCGCGCGTGCACGCAGCCCTGGCCGTAGTGGCCGTAGAGCGCGCTTTCGTAGCCGTACCGGTCCGCGAGCCGCTTCAGCTTGCGCAGGTACTCGCCGAGCCGCTCGGGCGGCACCGCCGAGTCTTCCCACCCCTCGTATGTGTCGGGCTTCCCCGGCAGGAATGCGGTCGCGCCGAGACCGGCCTCGCGCACCTTCCAAACGTGCTCCTCGCTCGCCTTGTCGTCATAGATCTTCGTCCCCCGTAAGCCGCCGCCGGCCTTCTCGAGCGCCGCGACGATCTCGGCGCCGCGCCCGTCGGCCTCCGCCTTCGTCTCGCCGCCGACCTCGATCAGGAGCCAGCCGCGCCCCTCGGGAAGGAGCGAGAGGTCGTGCACGTGCATGCCGAGCATCGTCATGTCCTGGATCAGCTGCTCGTCGACGCCCTCGAGCCCGAGCGGCTTGTGCTCCATGACGTCTATGACGTGGTCGGCGGCGACGGCGGCGTCCTCGTATCCCGCGACGACGAGCGTGCGGCAGGGCGGGCTGTCGAGCAGGTGCACGGTGGCCTCGAGCACGGTCACGCACGTCCCCTCTGTGCCCGCGAGCGCGCGTGCGATGTGGAAGCCGCGCTCGGGGAGCAGGTCGTCGAGGTTGTAACCCGAGACGCGGCGCGGGATCTTCGGGTAGCGCTCGCGGATCAGGTCGCCATAGCGGTCGGCGAGCTCGCGCAGCCGCGCCGCGAGCTCGTCCGGAACGCCCGCTCCGTCGGGCGCGACGCGCATGCGCTCGCCGCGGTAGGTGAGGATCTCGAGCTCGTGGACGTTGTCCGACGTGCGCGGGCCCGGTCCGTAAGACTGCGCCATCACCGAGCGCACGCCGCACGAATTGGCGCCGATCATTCCTCCGAGCGTGCAGTGGTCATGGGTCGACGGGTCGGGGCCGAACGTGAGGCCGTGCTCCTCCGCCTGCTCGCGCAGGTGGTCGAGGATCACGCCCGGCTCGACCCGCGCGAGCTTGCGGTCCGGATCGATCTCGAGCACGCGGGTCATGTACTTCGAGAAGTCGATGACGACCGCGACGTTGATGCACTGCCCGGCGAGGCTCGTGCCGCCGCCGCGCGAGACGATCGGCGCCCCGAACTCGCGGCAGAGCGCAACCGCTGCGACGACGTCGTCGACGTTACGCGGCAGGACGACCCCGATCGGCAGCTGCCGGTAGTTCGATCCCGTCGTCGACCAGAGCGCGCGGTCGCCGGCGCCGAACCGTACTTCGCCCTCGATCGCAGAGCGCAGCTCCTGCGCCAGCGTCCGCGCGTCGACGTCGAGCGCCCCAGTGGCGCGTCGGTGCGTCACCGCCATCAGGCCGCGAACCGCTCCAGGTCCGCCCACTTCGGCTCGACGCCGAGCCCCGGCCGGGAGCGGTCCGGCCGCACCGCGCCGCCGTCCGGCTCGACGAAGCCGTCGAAGAAAAGCCGCTCGATCCGCACGTGGTCGTGGAACCACTCGATGTGTCGGGCCCTCGGAACCGCGCACATCGCGTGCGCGTGGATGCTCGGCGCCGTGTGCCCGGACAGGTCGAGCTCGAATGCGGCCGCCAAGATTCCTGCTTGCAGAAGCCCCGTGATGCCGCCGCAGCGCGTCGCGTCGGCCTGCAGGCAGTCCACGCACTCGACGAGTTCGCGGAAGTCCGCGGGTGTGTAGCCGTACTCGCCCGCGGCGACCTCGATGCCGGGCGGGAAGAGCTCCCGCAGCAGCCGAAGCCCGGCGAGGTCGAGCGAGCTGACCGGCTCCTCGAACCACCTGACGTCGAACGCCGACCACTCGCTCGCAAAGTACGACGCCTGCTTGACGGACAAGGCGCCGTTCGCATCGATGTACAGCTCGGCTTCGTCGCCGATCGCGTCTCGTGCGGTGCGCACGCGCACAGAGTCGCGCTCCGGCTCGCGGCCGACCTTCATCTTCACTCGCGGGATACCGGCCTCGACCCACCCGGCGAGCTGTTCGGCGAGCTCGTCGTCGCTATAGGAGCAGAATCCGCCGCTGCCGTAGACCGGCACGGCGTCGTGGATCGAGCCGAGCAGGCCGACGAGCGGCAGCCCGGCGAGCTTCGCCTTCAGGTCCCAGAGCGCGACGTCGAGCGCCGAGACGGCGCACGAGCCGATACCCGGGTAGCCCGCGTTGCGGAGCGCGGCGCGAGCGGCGAGCTGGATCCCCGCGACGTCGAAGGCGGAGCGGCCGCAGACGACGAGCTGGAGCAGCTCGTCGACGACCTTCGCCGCGGCCGGGGCGCAGTACGTCCAGCCGAAGCCCGTGTCGCCGCCGGCCTCGACCTCGACGAGGACGAGCGTCGTCGAGTCCCACGCCATCGTCCCGTCCGACTCCGGCCTGTCGGTCGGCACCGTGAACGCGCGCGCACGCACGCTCTCGACCGGCGCATCGACCCGAGCTGCGACCGCCGCCGTCACCGTCCGGGGACGATCGCGTCGAGCATCTGCTTGAACGACTGCCGGATCATGCGGCCCCGGTCCGGATCGCCCCGGAGCGCCGCCTGCGCGAAGTGCTTCGCCTGCTCGAAGCTGATGTGCGGCGGCAGCGGCGGTACCTCCGGGTCGACGACGACCTCGAGCACCGCCGGCCGGTCGGCGCCGAGCACCTCGTCCCACGCGTCCGCGAGGCGGTCCGGGTCGTCGACTCGCATGCCGTGCAGGCCGAGCAGTTCGGCGTACCGCGCATAGGGGAAGTCGGGGATGTGCTGCGAGGCCGGGTACATCGGGTCGCCCTGCAGCGCGCGCTGCTCCCACGTCACCTGGTTCAGGTCCTGGTTGTTGAGCACGAGCACGACGAGTGTCGGGTTCGACCACCGCCGCCAGTACTTCGAGATGGTGATCAGCTCGTTGAGGCCGTTCATCTGCATCGCTCCGTCGCCGACGAGCGCGATCACCGGGCGGTCGGGATGCGCGAACTTCGCCGCGATCGCGTACGGAACGCCCGGCCCCATCGTCGCGAGCGTGCCCGAAAGCGACGCCATCATCCCGCGGCGGATCCTGAGGTCGCGCGCGAACCAGTTTGCGACCGAGCCCGAGTCGGAGGTGAGGATGCAGCCGTCGGGCAGCTTCGGCGACAGCTCCCAGAAGACGCGCTGCGGGTTGATCGGGTCGGCGTCGTCGTGCGCGCGCTTCTCCATCACCTGCCACCAGTCCTCGACCGACTCCGCGATCTCGTCCTGCCAGGTGCGGTCCTCCTTGCGCCGGAGCAGCGGCAACAGGAGGCGCAGCGTCTCCTTCGAGTCGCCGACGAGTTGCACGTCGAGCGGGTACCTGATGCCGATGCGGCGGGCGTCGATGTCGATCTGCACGCCTTTTGCCTTGCCTTCCTCGGGCAGGAACTCCGAGTACGGAAAGCTCGAGCCGATCATGAGCAGCGTGTCGCAGCCGGTCATCAACTCCCAGCTCGGCCGGGTGCCGAGAAGGCCGATCGACCCCGTCACAAACGGGACGTCGTCGGGAACGACGGCACGGCCGAGCAGCGCCTTTGCGACGCCGGCGCCGAGCACGTCTGCGACCTCGAGCACGTCGTCACCCGCGCCGGCCGCTCCCTGACCGACGAGGATCGCGACCTTCTGACCCTCGTTCAGGATCTCAGCGGCGCGATGCAGCTCTGCTTCGGCAGGGACGACCTTCGGCGGCGCGTAGCCGATGCTCGAGTGGACGGTGCCGTGCTCGTGCGGCGGCGTCTCCACGGCCGGCATCGCGGCGAGGTCGTTCGGGACGATGACGCAGGTGACGGTGCGTTGCGCTAGAGCGATCCGCACCGCTCGGTCGATCAGGTGCCGGATCTGCGCCGGAACCATCGCAATCTGGACGTACTCGTGCGCAACGTCCTTGAAGAGCGTGACGAGGTCGACCTCCTGCTGGTAGTCGCCCCCGAGCGCCGCTCGCGCCTGCTGCCCGACGATCGCGACCACCGGCGCGTGGTCGAGCTTCGCGTCGTAGAGGCCGTTGAGGAGATGGATCGCGCCCGGCCCCGAGGTCGCCATGCAGACGCCCACCTCACCGCTGAACTTCGCGTGGCCGCAGGCCATGAACGCGGCCATCTCCTCGTGCCGGACCTGGATCAGCTCCGGGTCGCCGTCGGCGCGGTCGAGCGCGCCAAGCAGGGCATTGATCCCGTCGCCCGGATAGCCGTAGACGCGGTGGATGCCCCACTCGCGCAGGCGCTTGAGGATGAAGTCGGCCACCAACTCGGTCACGATCTGCTCCTTTCCAGAAGGTGTTTGACGCCGGGCGCGAGCTTCGTCCGCGCCCAGAGCTCGACGCTCCGCGGGCGAGCGCGGTCGTCGAACGGCCCGTGCGCCGCCTGGTTCCCGCTCACCGGCTCGAAGAGGTTGTCGGGCCGGTCCGGGTCGGCCGGCTCGTCGGTCTGCTGCACGTCGTAGCCGTTCTTCGCGAGGTAGCGGTCGACGTAGCCCGGCGCGACTGTACTGCCGAGGATCGCCTTGATCGTCGGCCAGGCGACCATCAGCTCGCGATGCGGGTTGTGCGCGGCCCAGACGATCGCCTCCGCGGCCACTTCGGGCTGGTAGATCGGCGGCACCGGTTGCGCCTGGCGCGGCATCTTCGACCTGCTCCAGGTGAACTGCGGCGTGTTCAGGGCCGGCAGCTGCACCATCGTCACCCGCACGTTCGAGCCGTCGTGCATCAGCTCCGAGCGCAGCGACTCGAGAAAGCCCCGCAAGGCATGTTTCGCACCGCAATACGCGCCCTGCAGCGGGATGCCACGATAGGCAAGCGCCGAGCCGACCTGCACGATCACGCCCCGGTCGCGCGGCAGCATCCGCCGCAGTGCCGCCTGCGTGCCCCAGACCGAGCCGAGGTAGGTGACCTCGGTGGCGCGGCGGAACTCCTCCGGCGTCGTCTCAGTGATCGGCGCGAACACGGTCGCCATCGCGTTGTTGACCCAGACGTCGATCGGCCCCAGCCGCTCCTCGATCTCGGCGGCCGCCGCCTCGACAGACTCGGCGTCGGCGACGTCGGCGACGACAGCGTGTGCGCGGTCGAGCTCGCGCTGCGCCGACTCGAGTCGCTCGCGCCCGCGCGCGATCAGCCCGACGGCCGCGCCCTCGCGCGCGAACGCACGCGCAGTGGCGCGCCCGACGCCTGCGGAGGCACCGGTGATGACAACGACCGCAGGCACGCTCTCACGGGTGCCCGCCGGGCCTGAATGGAAAACGCGATCCGTGGCGGGCTTGCCGAGAGAGCCCTGGCTGCGTGCGGTTCGTCGCCCGTATTGGCAACGCCTCCGGTTCCTGACAGTGCGGGCCGCGCGGCTGAACCGCGCCGTCGACGGGCGGCGGCTCGATCAGCCCCAGCGCGGCGCAGCCGGGTCGGCAAGCCCGGCAACCCGGAGCGAGCCCGCGAGGGCGGCCTGGAGGTGGCGCGTCTGCACGTCGAGCGCCCACGCGGCGAGCTCGGCGACAGGCCCCGGCGGCAGCTTGCGCGCGAGCGTCGCGACAGCACTCCAGGTGGCGACCTCGGCCGCCTCGCTCATCGCGAGGAAGCTCCAGGCGGCGAGCGGCCCGGTGCCTGCCGTGAACCACGTGACCGCGAGATCGGCGGCTTTCTCGTTGGTCGTGTTCGCATGCGCGAGCATCGTCTCTGCGAGCTGGGCGCCGAACGACGCCTCGACGGCGAGGCACCGGCCGCGAGTCTCCTCCCCTTCGCGGCGCATCGTCGCGAGCTCCGCGACGAGCACCTCGTCGTCGACGAGCGCCTCGACCTTGTCGGTCACCGCCGCTGCCGCGATCGCGAGCGCGTGCCCCTCCGCGAGCTTCTCCTGCAGCACGGTCAGGATCACGCAGGCCCTCGCGCCGCGCGGGCCTCCGCCTCGGCGCGCTTGCGCTCCCCTTGCACGAGCTCGCCGCGCCTGAGCTCGATGCAGACGCGGTACGTGATCGCGCCGACCACGATCGGCAGCACCCAGACGAGCACGCGGTAGGCCCGGATCTGCGCCGAGTAGCTGAGCCCGAAGAGGACGTCGACGCGGTCGGAGGCGCCGGCGAAGAACACGAATGACGTCCACGTGAGGATCCCCATCCCGATCGCGCTTCGCCAGGCGGCATCCCGTGGCCGGTCGAGAAGGTTGTGGTACGCGACGTCGCCGCCGAAACGGCGCTCGAGCCAGGGCCAGAGGTAGAGGAAGCCGAAGACGACGAGCGGGAACGCCGCGCCGCCCCAGAACGGATTCGGGACGACCGTGTAGTGGCCGATCGTGAAGTCCCAGCCGGGCACGAGGCGTAGCGCGCCGATCAGCCAGCCGAGGTACCAGTCCGGCTGTGCGCCGTTCGTCGACGAGTAGGTGTGGAACGGGCCCCAGAGCCAGATCGGGTTGATCTGCACGAGACCGCCGAGCAGGAACAGCACGCCGGCGACGGCGGCGAAGAGGCCGAGCGACCGCGGCGTCTGCGCCGGGTAGAGCGGCAGACCGACGAGCTTCCGCTGCGTCTGCCGCCGGCCGCGGAACTGCGTGTGGTGCCGCAGCGCGACGAGCGCGAGGTGCGCGGTCAAGAGCACCGCGATCAGGATCGGGATCAGGAAGACATGCAGGATGTACATCCGCGCGAAGAAGGACTGCCCACCCGGGAACGGCCCGCCCCAGATCAGCTCGGCGAGATTCGCGCCGACGAACGGGATCGACAGCACGACCGCGTACCCGATCGCGAGCCCCATCCCGGAGAGCAGGTCGTCGACGAGCGAGTAGCCGAGGAAGCCCTCGAGCAGCGCGACCATCAGCATCGTCACGCCCAGCCAGTACGTGAGCTCGCGCGGCGTCCGGTAGGCGCCGGTGAAGAAGACGCGCAGGAGGTGGACGAAGATCGCGGCGATGAAGACGTCGGCCGCCCAGTGGTGGGTCTGCCTGATCAGCAGCCCGGCCTTGACCGAGAACGAGAGGTCGACCACCGACTTGTACGCGGCGGTCATCTCCTGCCCGCGGAGGGGCGCATATGTTCCGTGGTAGTGGACGGGCGTCGTTCCGTCCGTGTAGAAGAGCGCAAGGTACGTCCCGGTGACGACGAGGACGATGAACGCGTAGAGGGCGACCTCGCCGAGCAGGAACGACCAGTGGTCTGGGAAGAGGTAGCGCATCGACCTGCGCATGAGCGGCGCCGTCCCGCTGCGCTGGTCGAGGTAGCGAACGAGGCGGCGGATCACGAGGTCGGCTTCCGATCGCGGACACCCCACCAGGACGGGCCCACCGGCTCGTCGAAGTTGCCGGCCGCGCGCAGGTAGCCGTGGCGGTCGATCGCCAGCGGCAGCATGGGCAGCTTGCGGCCGGCGGGTCCGAACTCGACCGTGCCGCCGTCCGCGACGTTGAAGGTCGAGTAGTGGCACGGGCAGACGAGCGCAGGCCCTGGCTCGACCGGCGAGAAGAGCGGCGTGCGGTAGAGCGAGAGCGCGCAGCCCGCGTGCGTGCAGATCTTCGAGTAGCCCACGATCCCGTCGGCCGGATACCGCGCGAGCGCGGCCGGCAGCGCGAGCTGGTCCTTCGCCAGCCGGACGAGGACGACCGGCGAGGCGATGTTCTCCTCGTCGGCGCCCTCGGGGAACGCCGTATAGAAGTCGGCGACCTCGATGTCGTCGGCACGGTACGGCCTGCCGCTCTCGTCGACGAGCCGGCGGCCGCGCCGCCAGGGCGTCGCGTAGAACGGGTCGACGTCGAGGAAGGGCCCGAGGGACGCGGCCGGGGTGATCAGCGCGACGCCGAGGGCGCCGCCCGCGCCGAAGAGCGCGAGCTTGAAGAAGCGCCGCCGCGTGACCCGGTCGCCGGATTCCTCGACGATCCGGGCAACCGTCTCCTGGTCTTCCCGATGCTCCTCGGCCGGATAGTCGTGCTCGAGCTGCTCGGTGACGATCACGCGCCTTCCCGTCACGATCAGCCCCGCCGCGAGGAAGCAGAACGAGAGCCCGAGCGAGCCGCCGAGGAGCTGGGTCTGGTTCGGCAGCCGGTCGAGCGCGTAGAACGCGACGAACGCAATCGCGCACAGCGCGCTCGCCGCGAAGAGCGCGATGGCGAGCAGCTCGCCGCCGGCGTCCGGCGGCCGTTCGGGGATGATCCGCTCGTAGTCGCCGCGGCGAACCCGCGGCGGCCGCGGCCGTCCGACGAAGAGCAGCAGCGCCGAGAGGACGACGTCCCTTGCTCTAGCCATCCTGCTTCAGCCTCTCGCCGATGACGACGCAGACGGCGATCAGCGCCGTCAACCCGATCAGCCAAGCAACGAGACCTTCCGGCACCGGACCGACGTCGCCGATCGCCCAGCCGCCGCGGTTGTCCGGGTGCTTCGTGTAGTCGACGTAGCGGATGATCGAGTCGAGTTGCGCATCCGAGATCGCCTTGGCCGAGAACGCCGGCATCACGTACGGACCGACCCGAACCGCTTCCGCGATCTGGACCGGCGTCGCGTCCTGGAGCGGCGGCGGCACCGCCCCGGTCACGTAGCCGCCCCGCGCCGCGATCTGGTGGCAGCCGGCGCAGTGGTCGGTGAAGAGCTGCATCCCCTGCGACAGGCTCCCGCGTTGCGGCTGCGGCTCCGGGATCGGCGGCCCGCTCCCGAGCGAGGCGACGTAGGCGACGAGCGATCTGATCTCGCCGTTCGTCAGGAGCACGCGGCTGCGCCGCGGCTGGACGCCGACGTGCTGCAGCGGCATGTAGCCGGTCGTCAGGTAGAAGTCGGCGGCGAGAGCGCCGACACCGCGCAGCGAGGGGCCGAGCCCGACCTGCACGGCCTGCCTGCGGAGCGGTCCGGCTCCGATCCGTCTCTTGCCCGCCTGCGAGATGCCCCGCCCGTTCGCGCCGTGGCAAGAGAGGCAGTACTGGCCGTAGAGCGCCTTGCCCTGCTGGACGACGCCGCCGCCCGCCGGCGCCGCCGCAGGCGGCGCGAGCAGGCAGCAAAGCAACAACGCCAGCGGGCCGATGCGGCGGAGCGTCACGCGCTACCCCTGCCTGCAGGTGACGGCGAAGATCGAAGCGAAGCCGTCGAGGAGGATGATGACCAAGAAGATGACGTTTGCCACGCTGGCCGCGATCGCGAAGAAGCGGATGCGGCTGAGAGGCGGCTCGCCTTCGTAGCTCGCGTTCGTCGTCGCCCGCAGCACCGAGACGGACGCGAGCTCGGCGAAAGCGACCACGGCCGCGGCGGCGCCCATCAGCGAGCCTTCCCAAACGTCGTTCGAGATCCCCCAGTGCGCGCCGCCGACCGAGCACTCGGCCTGCGTGATCCCGAGCCCGATGATGTGCTGCGCCCACCAGACCGCCGCGCCGACGAACAGCCCGACCCACTGGAGGACGTTGAGCCTTCGGATGGTCATGCGCGCGCGGAGAGGAGCGTTCCGACGACCGCGACGGTGATCAGGTTGACGGCGTGCCAGTACCACGTGACCGCTTGCGTCGCGTGGGCGCGGTACCTCGTCAGGCCGCGCGCGAGCTTGCCGAGCAGCCAGAGGTCGAACAGGATCCCGAGCGCGACGTGCGCGTGGTCGGCGCCCAGCAGCGTGTAGTAGATCGAGCCGTACGAGCCGGCGCTCGCGTCGAAGCGATGCAGCTGGTCGCGGAAGTCGACGACCTCGTAGGCGAAGTAGCCGGCCTGTACGAACAGCGCCGCCGCAAGGAACGCTCGAGTCGCAGCGAGCCGGCCGGCGAGGACCGCGCGTGAGGCGAGCTGCATCGGCACGCTCGTCGTGACGAGCACGCCCAGCATCACGATCGGCACCACGAGCGCCGGCTTCGGCACGCCGGCCGGCGGCCAGTGCACGTTGTGGAAGCGGAGGTAGAAGTAGGACGCGATGAACGCGGCGAAGAGCATGCTCTCGCTTGCGATCAGAACCAGCATCCCGAAGACAGCTGCCGGCAGCGAGCGCCGCCGTGGGATCGCGTAGGCGGTCACGCTTCCTCCGGCTCCCGCGAATGCCAGGCGAGCAGAACGAGCACGCAGAGGGTCGAGAGAAGCGCCGCGACGACGAACTTCTCGATCACGAGGCAGGCGAAGACGAGCCCGAGCGAGAGCGCAAGCAGCGGCGGCCACGGCGACTCGTGCGGCATCGCGACGACATCGGATAGCTCGCCGTCGACCGGTGCGACCTCGACCTGTTCGTAGCCTGCATCGAGGACCATCGTCCCGTCGACGAGCTTGCGCCGGTCCTCCCTGCGGTCGGCCTGGTCCCAGTTCGGGTACGGGCTGCGGACCGTCGGGATGACTGCGTAGTTGTAGTCGGGCGGCGGCGACGTCGTCGTCCACTCGAGCGTCGGCCCGTGCCACGGATCCGGGCCGGCGGCGGCTGCGCGGAAGTAGCTCCAGACGAGGTTGCCAAGCAAGAGCAGGATCCCCGCCGCGGTGATGAAGCCGCCGATCGTCTCCGCGAAGTTGTACGGCCCCCAGCCCAGCCCGCTCGGGTACGTGTACTCGCGCCGCGTCATCCCGTGCAGCCCGAGGATGTGCATCGGGAAGAAGAGCAGGTTGGTGCCGAGGAAGATGATCCAGAAGCTGATCTGGCCCGGCAGCTCGAAGTAGAGCCTGCCGGTCACCTTGGGGAACCAGTAGTACATCCCGGCGAAGATCGGGAAGACGGCCGCGCCGAAGATGATGTAGTGGAAGTGCGCGACGACGAAGTAGGTGTCCGTCACCTGCTGGTCGAACGGCACCGCCAGGAACATGATCCCGGTCAAGCCGCCCGTGACGAACATGAAGATGAAGCCGGCGATGAAGAGCAGCGGCGTCTTGAAGCGCGCGCTGCCCGTGATGAACGACATGCACCAAGCGAACACCTGGATCGTGCTCGGGATGACGACCATCGCCGTGCCGGCCGCGAAGAACACGAGCGTCACCGTCGGGAGGCCGGTCGCGAACATGTGGTGCGCCCAGACGCCGAAGCCGAGGTAGACGACGAGCAGCTCGGCGATCGCGACGAGCGGGAACGCGACGAGCTTGCGCTGCGTGAA
>Ga0070731_10002311_pt1 | contig 18348 bp, 15 predicted proteins | sample Coa_R1_2_FD_66448 | JGI IMG/M metagenome (GOLD analysis project Ga0070731, IMG submission 66448) | Surface soil microbial communities from Centralia Pennsylvania, which are recovering from an underground coalmine fire - Coalmine... | ecosystem: Environmental > Terrestrial > Soil > Unclassified ... | reverse complement strand
AGCGCACGAGCGATGCCCGCCGTCTGTTCGCGAATCTGCTCGAGACTCTCACCGCCCAACGTGTGGGGGGGCAGGACACAGGCCGAGTCGCCCGAGTGGACCCCCGCCTCCTCGACGTGCTGCATGATCCCGGCGATCCAGACGTCGTCGCCGTCGCATAGGGCATCGACGTCGACCTCGATCGAATCCTCGAGGAAACGGTCGAGGTAGATCGTGCCCCCCGCGGGGCCGGACTGAACTCCCACGCGCTCGAGGTAGTCACGTAGCCCGGCGACGCTGTAGACGATCTCCATGGCCCGTCCCCCGAGTACGTAGCTCGGCCGCACGAGCAATGGGAAGCCGACCTTGGTCGCAGCCTCGAGCGCCTCCTCTGGTGAGGAGGCGGTCGCATAGGCCGGTGCCCGGTAGCCGAGGCGGTCGAGCAGCGCGCCGAAGCGGGCGCGGTCCTCGGCGAGGTCGATGGCCTCGATCCCGGTGCCCAGGATCGCCACCCCGGCTGCCTCGAGTCCCGCCGCCAGCTTGAGCGGCGTCTGGCCGCCGAACTGGACGACCACGCCCTCGGGCTCCTCGACCTGACAGACGGCAAGCACGGACTCGAGGGTCAGCGGCTCGAAGTAGAGGCGGTCCGAGACGTCGTAATCCGTGGAGACGGTTTCAGGGTTGCAATTGATCATCACGGCGTCGCGGCCGGACTCGCGCACCGTCTGCACCGCGTGCACGCAGCAGTAATCGAACTCGATCCCCTGACCGATCCGGTTGGGCCCTGAACCGAGGATCACCACGCTGGGGCGCTGACCGCGCTCCACCTCGTGGACGGCCCCGGTGCGGGGCGCGCGCTCCCAGCTCGAGTAGTAGTACGGCGTCTGCGCGGCGAACTCGGCGGCGCACGTGTCGACTGACTTGAACGTGAGCTCGGCGGCAAACGGAGATTCCGGTTGCGCCACCAGCTCCTGGAACTCACGCAAAAACCAGCGATCGATCGAGGTGCGCGCGTGCACGTCCTCGACGCCGGCGCCGCGGCGCAGGGCCTCGAGCACGAGGTCGAAGCGCTCGGCCCCGGGTTGGGTGAGCCGGTCCAGGAGCTCGTCCATATCGGCGGGGAAGCTGGGCTCGGTATCGAGCTCGCGTGAGCGCAGCGCCTTCACGAACGCCTGCTTGAACGTCCGCCCGATCGCCATTGCCTCACCGACCGACTTCATGTGCGTCGTCAGGCCGGCCTCGGCGCCGGGGAACTTCTCGAAGGCAAAGCGGGGCCACTTGACCACGCAGTAGTCGATCGCGGGCTCGAAGCTGGCCGGGGTGGCCCGGGTTATGTCGTTGGGGATCTCCTGGAGCGTGTAGCCCACCGCGAGCCGGGCCGCGATCTTGGCGATGGGAAACCCCGTGGCCTTGCTGGCCAGGGCGCTCGAGCGTGAGACGCGCGGATTCATCTCGATCACGACCACCTCGCCGCTGGCCGGGTTGACGGCGAACTGCACATTGGATCCGCCGGTCTCGACGCCCACGGCGCGGATCGCCGTGATCGCCTGGTCTCGCAGCGCCTGGTACTGCTGGTCGGTCAGCGTCTGCTGTGGCGCCACGCAGACGCTGTCGCCCGTGTGCACGCCCATCGGGTCGATGTTCTCGATCGAACAGATGATCACCACGTTGTCGGCCCGGTCGCGCATCACCTCGAGCTCGAACTCCCCCCAGCCGAGCACCGATTCCTCGATCAGCACCTGGCCGATCGGCGAGGCGGCAAGGCCTCGGCCCACAACCGCCTCCAGCTCGTGCTGATGGCGAACCACCCCGCCGCCCGTCCCGCCGAGGGTGAACGCCGGGCGCACGATGAATGGCAGCCCCACCTCGGAGGCGGCGGCGTGTGCCTCGGCCAGGGTGTGCGCGATCACGCTGCGCGGGACCCGCAGCCCGGCGCCGGTCATGGTCTCGCGGAAGCGCTCGCGGTCCTCGGCCCGGTCGATCGCCTCGTAGTCGGCTCCGATCAGCTCGACGCCGAGGCGGGCCAGCGTGCCGTCCTCGTGAAGCGTCTTGGCCAGATTGAGCGCCGTCTGTCCTCCGAGCGTTGGGAGCAGCGCGTCGGGCCGTTCACGCTCGATGACCTGCGTGACGGGCCCGGGCAAGAGCGGCTCCACGTAGGTCGTGGTCGCGACCTCGGGGTCGGTCATGATCGTGGCCGGGTTCGAGTTGACCAGGACGACGTCGTATCCCTCTTCGATCAGGACCCGGCAGGCCTGAGTCCCGGAGTAGTCGAACTCGGCCGCCTGCCCGATCACGATCGGGCCTGAGCCGATGAGCAGGATCTTGTGGATGTCGTCGCGGCGGGGCATGGTCAGGCGGCGGCCCTGATCTCCCCCACGAACCGATCGAACAGGTGAAGCGCGTCGTGGGGACCGGGTCCGGCCTCGGGGTGGTACTGGACCGTCGCCCCGGGTACGTCGCGGAGCGCCAGCCCCTCGACGGTGCGGTCATAGAGGTTTATGTGGGTCAGCTCGGCGGCCCCGAACGCCGTGTCCCAGCGAACCGGCTCATCCTCGTCGATGGTTCTCGAGCCGTCGGGGCCGAGAACGGCGAAGCCGTGGTTTTGGCTGGTGATCTCGACCCGGCCGGTCGTCAGGTCCTTGACCGGATGGTTGGCGCCGTGGTGGCCGAACGGGAGCTTGTAGGTCTCGAGGCCCACGGCGCGGCAGAGCACCTGGTGGCCGAGACAGATGCCGTAGACCGGTAGGCGGCCGATGAGGCCGGCCACGGTGGCCACGATCTGGTCGAGCGCGGCAGGGTCGCCAGGACCGTTGGCCAAGAACAGCGCGTCGGGCTGGCGAGCCAGCAGCGCGTCGCCGTCACTCGTGCACGGATGAAGCTCGACCGTCGCACCTCGGCTGAGGAGGTTGGACACGATCGAGCGCTTGACCCCGGTATCGATCATGGCGATGCGCGGCCCGCCGCCCTCGCCGAGGATCACGACCTCATCCGGCGTTACCTCACGCGTGAGATCGCGCCCGGCCATCTCAGGCTCGGCGGCGATCAGGGCCTCGGCCTCGGCCTCCGGCACCCCGGCGCCGAACACGCCGCCGCGCATCGCGCCCTGATCGCGAATCCGCCGGACCAGGGCGCGGGTGTCGATTTCGGTGATGGCCGGGATGCCCTGCTCGGCCAGCCAGGTGAGCCAGCCCTGGGAGGCCCCCGGGGCATCGTCGCGGTCGACCGCGGCGCGCATGATCGCGGCCCGGGCGTGCACCCGGTCTGACTCCATCGCGCCGGGTTGGGCACCGTAGTTCCCGATCATCGGGAATGTGAAGGTGATCAGCTGACCGCGGTAGCTCGGATCGGTCATGGCCTCCTGGTATCCGGCCATCGAGGTGGTGAACACGATCTCGCCGACCGCCGTCTGCCCGCGGGCGCCGCAGGCGACCCCGTCGAAGCGTGTCCCGTCCTCGAGCAGGACGTAGGCCGCGTCGGATTCGCTCATCGGGCCGGCGCCGCCTCGACGAGCAGGCGCTCTCGGAAGGCGACGCTGCCGGCGGCGAGCGTGAGCACCACCCGGCCGTGGAGCCTGCGGCCGTGGAAGGCGCAGTTCTCCGAGCGGCTGACGTAACCCTGGGCCCCGACCTCGAATGAGCGGTCGAGATCGACCACGGCGAGGTTCGCGGGCTCGCCGACGGCGATCCGCGGCGTGGGAAGATCGAACAGCCGCGCGCCCGCGCTCATCCGCTCCACGACGATCGCCAGCTCGAGCTCTCCGGGCAGGACGAGCTCGGTGAACAGAGCTGCGAACGCCGTCTCCAGCCCCGTCGTGCCCATCGCCGCGGCTTCGAAGGGAACCTCCTTCTCGTGCCGCGCGTGTGGCGCGTGATCGGTGGCCACGCAGTCGATGAGCCCGCTGCGGAGCGCGTCGATCAGCGACCTTCGGTCCGCCTCCGAGCGCAGCGGAGGATTCATCTTGAAGCGGCTGTCGAGCGTCCGCACGAGGTCGTCGGTGAGGGTGAGGTGGTGGGGTGTGACCTCTGCGCTCACCCGGGCTCCTGCGGCTTTGGCCTGGGCGAGCGCCTCGACCGACTCGGTGGCCGAGATGTGCTGGAAATGCACACGTGCCCGCTCGTACCGCGCCAGGCCGGCGTCCCGGGCGATCATCGTCGATTCGGACACCGGCGGTATCCCGGTCATGCCGAGCCGCGTGGAAACCGGGCCCTCGTGCATGACGCCGTCGCGAGACAACGCGGGGTCCTCCTCGTGCAGAGCGAGGACGCCCCCGCACATCCGCTGATACTGGAGCGCCTTGCGCAGCAGGCCGGCGGAGATCACCGGCTTGCCGTCGTCGGTGAAGCCCAACGCCCCAGCCTCGGCGAGCGCCGCCATCTCGGTCAGCGCATCACCTTCGAGTCCTCTGGTGATGGCAGCCAGGAAGCCGACCGGGACCCGGGCCTCGCGACGCGCCCGTTCGAGCAGCGAGCCAAGGATCGCCGGATCGTCCAGGACCGGGTCGGTGTTCGGCATCGCGATCAGCGCACAGAAGCCACCGGCCGCGGCCGCAGCGGTCGCGGACTCGATGTCCTCCTTGTACTCCTGCCCCGGCGTGCGCATGTGGACGTGGGGATCGACGAAGCCGGGAAACACATGCTTGCCCGAGGCGTCGAAGAGCTCGCCGTCGGCGGGAGGCGAGAGCGAGCCGGGCGCGCCGAGCTCGGCCACACAGCCGCCCCGGATCAGGATGTCGTGAGCCTCGTCGATCTCGCCGCGCGGGTCGAGAACATGGCCCGAGCGGATCAGCACCTCCGCCGGAGGAGCCTCCTGGGAGAACAGCCTGGGCGCCGTCACCGGGCTCACGCCGCCACCGCCAACAGCGGAGACCCCACGAGAAGCTCGTAGAGGACCGCCATGCGCACCGCGATTCCCGCCTTGACCTGTTCGCCGATCAGCGCCTGCGGAGAGTCGATCGCATCGGACGACAGCTCAACCCCGCGGTTGACCGGACCCGGATGCATCAGGAGCTGATCCGGCCGCAGTCGAGACGCGCTGATCTGGTAGCGGGACGCGTATTCCCGCAGCGAGGGAACGTAGGCGTCACGCATGCGCTCGTTCTGCATTCTCAACACGTAGACGACGTCGGCCTCCTCGAGGCGCTCCAGCGAAACCGTGGCCTCACAGCCCAGGGCCTCGATCTCTCTCGGGATCAACGTCGGCGGTCCGGCGACGGTCACGCGGGCGCCCATCCGCCCCAGGGCGAGGATGTTCGAGCGGGCGACGCGAGAGTGCAGCACGTCGCCGACGATCCAGATGTTGAGTCCGTCGAGCGCGCCAAGCCGACGGCGCAGGGTGAAGACGTCGAGCAGGGCCTGGGTTGGATGCTCGTGCTTGCCGTCCCCGGCGTTGATCACCGCGGCCGGGGTCCAGCCCGCGACGAGCTGGGCCGCCCCCGCATGCGGCGAGCGGATGACGATCGCCGCCGGGTCGTAGGCCGACAGCGTTTGGACGGTGTCCTTGAGTGATTCGCCCTTGTCGACGCTCGATCCGGCCGAGCGGATGCTCACCACGTCGGCGCTGAGGCGCTTGGCCGCCAGCTCGAAGCTCGAGCTTGTGCGGGTGCTCGCCTCGTAGAAGAGATTGACGATGGTGCGCCCTCGCAGGGCCGGCACCTTCTTGATCTCCCGCCCAGCCACCTCCTCGAAGGACTCGGCGCGGTCGAGGATGCGCTCGATGCCCGACCGGTCGAGGTCGTCGATCGAGATCAGGTGGGGTCCGATTCGGGGCCTCATGCAGCCGCCCGCCGTGGCTCGGGAATCGAGGTGATCGTCACCTCGTCCTCCCCATCCACCTCTTTTACCCGCACATTGACCCGCTGCGCCTGCGAGGTAGGCAGGTTCTTGCCCACGTAGTCAGGCCGGATCGGCAGCTCGCGGTGCCCGCGGTCGATCAGCACCGCCAGCTGGACTCGCCCCGGTCGCCCGTAGTCGAACACCTCGTCGATCGCCGCCCGCACGGTGCGACCCGTGTAGAGCACGTCGTCGACGATGACGATCGTATGCCCGTCGATCGCGAAGTCGAGCTGGGTGGCGTGCACCACCGGCGCTGTGGGCCGGGTCGCCAGGTCGTCGCGGTAGAACGAGATGTCCACGAAGCCAAGCGGAACCGAGGTGTCGAGCAGCTCACTGGCCAGCGCGTGCAACCGCTGCGCCAGCGCGGCTCCCCGGCGGTGGATCCCGACCAGCGCGATCGGGCCGACGGGGTTCTTCTCGACGATCTCGTGGGCGATCCGCACCAGCGTGCGTCGCATGTCATCGTGGTCGAGGACCACCGTGGCGTCAGCCGCCAAGAGCTGTGCTCCTTCCTGGCCTCACCGGACCGGGTTAAAGGAACCGACTTGGTTGAGGGTAACAGCGCCTCCGGCGGACGGGCGAGGTCCGCACGAGATTGGTCGGCCGCCCCGGTGGCCGCTCGTTGGTCAGCCGGCGCGGCGGCGATACAGGACGTGCGGCAGCAGGGCGTGGACGATGTCGCGCTCGTAGACGAAACCGGCTTTCTCCATCACACGGCGCGAGGCCGCGTTGTCCGGCAGCGTGAAGGCGATGATCTCCTGGAGGCCCAACGGCCCAAACGCGGCGGCGATGGAGGTCTGGGCCAGCTCGGTGGCGAGGCCCTGACCCCAGCGGTCGGGCGCGGTGACCCATGCGACCTCGACCTGGTCCAGGTCGACGACATAGGTCCATTGCAGGCCTCCCCACCCGACGACGGCGTCACTGTGGTGCTCGCGCAAGAGCCAGAGTCCAAAGCCGTAGCGCTCCCAGTGACGCTCCTTCTGCCGGACCATCTCGCGCAGCTCCTGCGCGGTTGGCCCGCCGTGCGGCCAGAGCCACGGCGACACGCGGGGGTCCTGTAGCAGTCGCGCCAGCTCGGGCAGATGCTCGGCCCGTAGCCGCTCGCAGACAAAGCGCGCCGCCGGTACGCGCTCGAGGTTGGTCGTGAAGGTCAATGCCGCCCCGCCGCGGGCTCGGATTCGCCCACCCGCTGGGGCTCGGAGACCGGCTCCGCATCCGGCGTCACACGTCCGCCCCAGCGCACCAGCTCAGGCGCTGCGCGTTCGGCAAACGGGATCTCGATGGTGTCGAAATCCCGCGGTAGCACGGTATCCGTGAACACGGCGCGCGCCTCGTCGCGCAGGACTGCCGGCGGGTAGCGGCTCGAGAAGTGAGTCAGGGCGAGCATCCCCACCTCGGCCTCGCGGGCCAGCGTGGCTGCCTGCGTGGCGGTGGAATGCTGGGTCACGACGGCCCGATCGAGCTCCTCGGCGGCGAACGTTGCCTCGTGGATCAGGAGGTCGGCGCCGTGGGCGGCGACGCGCAGCGCCTCGCAGGGAGCCGTATCGCCGGAGATCGCGATCTTTCGTCCTCGGCGCGTCGGCCCGAGCACGTGCTCGGGACCGACCCCGCGGACCGTGGCGCCGCGCTGCACGAGCCCGAACTCAGGCCCGGGTTCCAGCCCGAGGGCGACGGCCTTCTCAGGGTCAAACTCGCCGGGTCGATCGTCTTCGAAGATGACGTAGCCGAACGCCTGGATCCGATGGGCCACGAGGATCGGGACGATCGTGTACCCATCACGCTCGAGCCGCTCGCCTGAGGCGAGCTCGACCACCCTGAGGTCGTAATGAACCCGCCCCGCCAGTCGCATGGCCGCGCTGAGGAGCTCGCGCAGCCCCGGGGGGCCGTGCACGGTCAGCGGCCGGTCCCGGCCGCGCAGATCGAACGTCTTGAGCAGCCCGGGCAGGCCAAGCCAGTGGTCCGCGTGGAAGTGGGTGAGGAAGACGGCATCCAGGTCGGCGAGGCCGACGGAGCGGACAAGCTGGCGCTGAGTGCCCTCGCCGCAGTCGAACAGGATGCGCTCACCGCCGCGGCGAAGGAGCAGCGCCGGGAGGCCTCGGCTGGCGGTGGGGATCGAGCCGCCGGTGCCGGCAAAGAAGACCGACAGATCCATGGCGCTGAGTCTGTCAGCCGAGGGGTATCAGCTCGAAGCTCAACTGGCCGCTCTCGATCAGGGCAACTCCCATGCTCGGCCACGGCGCGCGCCGGCGCTCCGTCGGGCTCCCGGGGTTGAAGATCTGAAACCCGTCCTCGGCCCGCTCGTGCAGCGGGAGGTGCGAGTGGCCAAAGACGACGGCGTCGGCGGCGGGGAAGCGACGTCGCAAACGGCCGAGCCGGCCGTTAGCAGGCCCGGCGTCGTGGATGACGGCGATCCGTCGGCCGGCCACGTCCACCTCGACCGTCTCAGGCAGAACCGCGCGGATGGCGGGCTCATCGACGTTGCCCCGGACGGCGATCAGGGGGCCGTAGGCGTTGAACTGATCGAGCACCTCCAGTGCGGTGAAGTCACCGGCGTGGACGATCAGGTCGAGTCCCCTCAGACGCTCCACGCAGGCTCCCGGCAGCCTCCGGCGGCCTCGCGGCATGTGGGTGTCAGCGATGACGGCGATGTTCATGGGATTGGGAGATTTTCACCTCTCGGTTGGGCTTATCTCCCAAACCTCTAGCCTTCTGGTCCCGCGCCCGTAGCTCAGGGGATAGAGCGCTCGCCTCCGGAGCGAGAGGTCGCAGGTTCAAATCCTGCCGGGCGCGCTGACTGCTGCCATGATCCGGGTATAGGGACGGCAGCAGTGCCAGCGCAGTTGGAGAGGAGAGAACTTCATGGCTGAGCCCCGAACGATCGCGGACACCGTGTCCGCCCTGCCAGGAGAAGCTGCCGAGCGATTTCCCGACCACGTAGCCGCCCGTTACAGGTCGGGCGACGAGTGGGCGGAGATGACCTATGCCGAGGCGGGGAAGGCGATCAACGAGCTCGCTCTGGGGCTCGTCGATCTCGGCGTTGAGCCCGGGGATCGAGTGTGCATCCTGGCCAACACTCGCGTCGAGTGGGTGCTCGCCATGTACGCGATCTCGGCCGCGGGCGGGATCGTTGTGCCGATCTACCCGACGAACTCGCCCAAGGAGTGTCAGTGGGTGGCCGGCAACTCGGGCGCCGTGGCGGTCATCTGCGAGGACGAGGGACAGCGGAAGAAGTTCGAGCAGATCCGCGACGAGCTCGGCGAGCTCGAACACGTCATCGGCATGACCTCCGACGCCGGCGAGATCTCGCTCGACGAGTTGCGCGAGCGGGGCGCGGGCCACGACGAGTCCGAGCTCACCGAGCGCCAGGACAAGATCGAGACCGCGGACCCCTTCATCATCATCTACACGTCGGGTACAACCGGGCCGCCCAAGGGCGTCGTGCTCACCCACGCCAACGCGATGAGCGTGTGCCGCGTGTGCGAGGAGCTCGAGTTCATCACCCCCGACGAGGTCAGCTACCTGTACCTCCCGCTGGCCCACGTGTTCGGGCTCACCGTCCCGCTCGCCTCCTTTGACCAGGGGACGACGATCGTCTTCATGGGCGGCGACACGAAGAAGATCCTCCAGGAGATCATGGAGACCAGGCCGACCTACCTGCCCTCGGTCCCACGGATCTTCGAGAAGCTCTACGCCGCCGCGCAGAAGATGCTCGAGCAGGCGCCCGAGGAGGAGCGCCAGCAGGCGCGCCAGGCGGTCAAGCTGGGCGTCGAGGTTCGCACCCGTCGGCAGCGCGGCGAGGACGTCCCCAAAGAGCTGGAGCAGGCGTTCCAGCAGGCGGACGAGAAGCTCTTCAAGCGGGTGCGCGACCTGTTCGGCGGCCAGATCCGCCAGGCCGTGACGGGCGCTGCGCCGATCGCCCCGGAGATCCTCGAGTTCTTCTACGCCGCGGGCGTCCCCGTGCTTGAGGGCTGGGGGATGACCGAGACGACCGCGATCGGCACGGTCAACCTCCTGGACCAGATCAAGTTCGGGACCGTCGGGCGCGCGGTGCCGGGCGACGAGATCAAGATCTCCGACGAGGACGGCGAGATCCTGATCAAGGGCCCCAACGTCTTCAAGGAGTACTGGCGCAACGAGCAGGCGACCGCCGAGACGCTCGTCGACGGGTGGCTCCACACGGGCGACGTCGGTGAGCTCGATGACGATGGCTTTCTCAAGATCACGGGCCGCAAGAAGGACATCATCATCACCGCGGGCGGCAAGAACCTCACGCCGTCAAACCTGGAGAACGACCTCAAGCAGTCCCCGTTCATCTCCCAGGCCGTGATGTACGGCGACCGCAAGCCCTACCCGGTCGTGCTCGTGACCCTCGATCCTGAGGAGATCGTCCCCTGGGCCAAGGAACAGGGTCTTCCCGAGGACCTCGCCGAGCTGGCCGAGCACGAGAGGGTGCAGGAGATGGTCGAGCAGGAGCTCGAGCGGGCCAATGCCAACTACGCCCAGGTCGAGCAGGCCAAGAAGGTCAGAATCCTCGACCACGACCTGGCGATCGAGACCGGCGAGCTCACCCCGACGCTCAAGGTCAAGCGCAACGTCGTCTACGAACGCTACGAAGAGCTGTTCGAGTCGATGTACGGCTCTTAATGGATGGCTGTCCGCGCCGACGTCGAGACGTCTAGCTCGAACAGCCAGTGCGATCGCTCCACCCACCTCCCAGGTCGCGCACGGAGGGTCGAGCCGCGTCAGGGTGATCGACGGCGGCGCCGCCTGAGGCCTAGATCGAGGGCGGGTCGGGATCGGGGGGTAGCGGTCCCGGCTCCGGCGTGGGGGTCGGCGGACTCGGGTCGGGCCCCGGAGACGGCACGGGGCCGGGATCGGGAGGTTGGGGGGCTGGGCTCGGCGCGCCGGGGTCGGGCGGGCCTGGCTGCGGGGTGGGGATTCCCATGGCGGCTTGAGGGTAGGTTGCCCGTTGATGAAGCTGCTCATTCTCACCAGCGAGCCGATCACGGTGGGACAGCTGCGCGATGCCGTCCCAGATGGCGTCGAACCGCGGGAGGCCGAGGTCGTGGTGGTTGCCCCGGCGCTCCAGGAAAGCGGCCTGCGCTTCTGGATGTCCGACGCCGATGCGGCGATCGAGCGGGCGCAGGGGGTGTGGCGCCAGACGGTGGATCAGCTGGGCGCCGAGGGCGTGCGGGCGAGCGGCGACACGGGCGAGAGCGACCCACTGATCGCCGTCCAGGACGTGTTGCAGACCTTCCCCGCCGACCGGGTGATCCTGTTCACCCACGCCGGGGAGGACCAGGGCTACCGCGAGGACGTGGAGCCGGCAGAGATCGAGGAGCGCTTCGGCGTCCCGGTCGACCACGTGCGGCTACGGGGCTGAGCCGAGCCGGCGGAGCAGCAGCCTGGCGTTGGCCGGCGCATAGCTGTTCCAGTCGTTGTTGTAGTAGACGTAGAGCGCCTCACGCCGGCGCCAGCGCTCGATCCGCTGTGCCCACTCGGCGATCTCGGTGGCGGAGTAGTTGCCGATGCGCCCGCGCGTCCCGTAGTGGAAGCGGATGAACATCCAGTCCGTCGTCGCCTCATGGGTCTGGAAGGGCCGACTGGGATGGTCGCCGATGGTCAGGGCGACGCCGGCGCTCCGCAGCATCGACATCACCTGGGGCGCAAACCAGCTGGCGTGCCGAAACTCGATCGTGTGCTGGGTGGGCGGGCCCTGATCCAGGATCTCGAGCAGCCCGGCCAGGCGCGCGTCGTCGCGGTGGAAGTTCTCGGGCAGCTGCCACAGCACCGGTCCGAGCCGTCCCGCGGCGCGGAGCGGCTCGATCGGCTCGTAGAAGCGCTTGATCCCCTCCTCGATCTCCCGGAGCCGTCGGATGTGCGTCAGGTAACGGCTCGCCTTGACCGCGAACAGGAACTCCGGCGGCGTCTGCTTGACCCAGCCCTCCACCGCATCGCGGCGCGCCAGCCGGTAGAAGGTGCTGTTGACCTCGACGGTGTCGAAGTGTTCGGCGTAAACCTCGAGCCAGCGCCGCTTTGGGCAGCCCTCCGGGTAGAGCTTGCCCCGCCAGGAGTCATACATCCAGCCGCTGCAGCCGACGCGTACCGGCTTCATGGCGCTGACAGGCCAAGAACCATCGCGCACCGGGCGAACTTTGGCGATTTGGTTGAGCATGGCTCAGGCTCGGGAGCCAAAGTTCGCCTCCGGCCGGCTCGGTTCCCACCGCGCCGCGGCGGGCATACGGTAGGCGTGCCCGAGTATCCGCCCGCCCCAGTTCCCGAGCGGCCCTCGCTGAGCAGCCTGAACAGCGCGGTGCATGCCTGCCGGGCATGCGACCTCTATGCCGGCGCCACCCAGCCGGTCATGGGCGAGGGGGCTCGCAGCGCCGCCCTGATGCTCGTCGGTGAGCAGCCAGGCGACCGCGAGGACCTCGAGGGACACCCGTTCGTGGGCCCCGCCGGTCGGGTGCTCGACGAGGGTCTCAAGCGTGCGGGGATCGCGCCCCGGGACACCTACATCACCAACGTGGTCAAGCATTTTCGCTACAAGGCGCGGGGCAAGCGGCGCATCCACCAGAAGCCCGACCGCTGGCGGGTCAACGCCTGTCTGCCCTGGCTGCGCGCCGAGCTAACGGTCGTCCAGCCGATGGCCCTCGTGTGCCTGGGCGCGACCGCGGCCCAGGCGCTGCTCGGCTCACACATCCGGATCGGCAAGGACCGGGGGCGGCCGGTGGAGTCCGAGCTGGCCGAGCTCGTGGCCATCACGACCCATCCGTCCGCGATCCTGCGCGCTCGGGATGATGCCGAGCGGCGGGCGGCGATGGATCAGTTCGTCGACGACCTCCAGAACGTCGCGCGCTGGCTGCGTGAGCATCCAAGCGGCCGTCCTCCAGGCGATCGGCCAGCCGAGACGCCAGCGCCATGATCGTGAGCGCCGGGTTGGCGGAACCCTGGGTCGGCATCACGCTCCCGTCGGCGATGAACAGATTGGGGATCCCCCAGGCTCGGTGGTCTGAGTCGACGACGCTCCGCTCCGGGTCGACGCCCATCCGGCAGCCGCCCACGAGGTGGGCATAGCGGTCGATCACTAGGACATCCTGGGCGCCGGCCGCCTCCCAGATGTCGTGCAGGGTCTGCTTGGCGAAGGCGATGTTCTTGCGGTCGTTCTCGGACTGCGTGTACTCCATGCGGGCGACCGGGATCCCGTTCTGATCGGTGACGTCGGGATCGACCGTGACGCGGTTCTCCGGGTGCGGCAGCAGCTCGGAGAGGACCCCCAACGTGTACCAGTGGTTGTAGTCGCGCATGTACTCGCGCAACGCGCGTCCCCAGTGCCCGTCGGCCATCACGTGCTGAGCCCATTCGATGGGCAGGGGGCCCACGGTCTGGATCGAGAACCCGCGGGCGAAGCCACGCGTCTCGTCGGTCTCATAGAACTGCTCGGAGGAGATCTCGGGTGGCGGTGCCTTGTAGACACGCATCTCGTCCGGGAAGCGGCCCGCCACCTGCGGCGCCCCCTGGACCATCACGCACCGCCCCACCTGGTCGTTGTCGTTGGCCAGGCCGTGCGGGTAGCGCCGGCTCTTTGAGTTGATGAGCAGTCGTGGCGTCTCGATCGAATAGCCGGCCACAGCGACCGCATCGGCACGTTGCACCCGCTCCTGGCCGTCGTGGATGTAGCGCACGCCGGTGACCCGTCCGCTCGAGTCATCCACCTCCACGGCGGTGACCATGCAGTCGGCGCGGATCTCGGCCCCGTGCTCGATCGCGTCTGGGATGTGGGTGACCAGCGGCGAGGCCTTGGCGTTGACCTTGCAGCCCTGGAGGCAGAAGCCGCGGTAGATGCAATGGGGGCGGTTGCCGAAGGCGCCGTTGGTGATGCCGACCGGGCCCACGCACATCTTGATCCCGAGCTTGCGGGCACCCGCCACTGCGGTCTCCGCGCCGCCCGCGATCGGATGCGGCGTGTGGGGATAGCGATGCGGGTCTCCCCATGGCCAGGTGTCGCCGGCCACAGGCAGCTCGAGCTCGAGGCGCTCGTAGTGGCGCTTCAGGTCCCGATAGGAGATCGGCCAGTCCTCCCCCACGCCGTCGCGCGTGCGCACCTCGAAATCCGAGGGGTGAAAGCGTGGGCAGTAGCCGGCGTAGTGGACCATTGAGCCGCCCACGCCGTGTCCTGAGTTGTTCTTGCCGAGCTCCACCGGGTCCTCGCCGCCCGTGATCCGCTCGTCGGTCCAATAGAGCTTGTGCGACCCGGCCTCGTCTGAGACCCAATCGGCGTCGGGATCCCAGAACGGGCCTGATTCCAGCACGACGATCTTCCAACCCTTCCGGGCCAGTCGCTGGGCCAGCGTTCCGCCGCCGGCACCGGCTCCGACGATCACGAGATCGACCGCGTACGCGTCGTCGTAACGGGCCATCCGCTCGCGCGGAACGGCCCGGCGGTGGACGTCGAGCAAAAACGCGGAGTCGTTGTCCGGCGGGCGGAGCGCCCCGCGCGCCAGGGTGCGGATGTCATGCCGGCGCGGCAGTCTCATTCGTAGCCCTCGACGTGGCGCTCGTGCGTGTCCTTGACGGGATCACGCTCGAACGCGGGCGCCCCCTCCCAGGCTTCACGTTGTCCCACCCCCAAACGGGCGTAGCCGCGCGGGTACGCCGGGCCGCCGAAGCCGATCTCGTTCCAGGCCCACGGATGCGAGTAGAACGCGCTCAGCACCGAGCGCATGAGCACGCTCCAGGCCCGCTTGGGGTTCAGGTCATCCCACACCTCGCCGCGCAGCTCGCCCTTGTGGAAGGCGTCGATGATCCGCTCCTGGACCTCCTGCGAGGCGCAGGCGAAGTCCTCACAGCCATGCTGGCGCGCGACCGCGTCGAGCCCCTGGGCAGCCCGGCGCCACGTCTCCCGGTCATCCGGCATCCCCGCAAAGCGAAACCCGTCGAGCTGGCCGGCGAAGAGCTTGGCGTCGACCATGTTCAGCACCGGGATCTTGGGCTCGCGGTCCTGGGCCATGACGACGTCGCAGAAGGCGCCGAGCGTCGCCGCCTCGGGACGAGTGAAGAAGCGGATCTCCGGGACCTTGTCCACGCGCTCCAGGACGACCCGCCGCGTGACCTCGTCCCAGTGGCCGGACTCATCGAGCACGTCGTAGTCCGGATATCGACCGTGCATCTGCGGCGTTACGCCGTTGCGCTGGCGCGGAAGCTCATCCGGTGACGCGGGCTCCTGGCCCGGGCGCAGGTTGGGGAGGTGCTCGGCGCTGCGGAAGTTCCGCGACGCCGCCATCAGCGCTCGCGCCCGAAAGCCGCGGCCGCCAGCCCCATGCCACCGACCAGCGCCAGCGAGCCCGGTGCGAGCAGCGGCGGTCCCATGACTATGTTGAACAGCGGCTCCTCGAAGCCGCCCGGCTTGCGCGCCACACCGCGTACGTGCGTGACCACCCCGATGAGGCCGTCGAGGCAGTACAGCGCCGACAGCGCGGGCAGCCACGTCCTGGCCACGCGCTCGGACCAGACGCCCGCCACCCCGGCGGCGGTGAGCGCAGGCGAGAGCGCCACAGGGGTCCACATCCACTTGTCGCCGAACGATCCGCGGAAGTGCTCGAAGTAGATCTCGATCCCCAACGGCAGCGCGCTGAACGCGGTGGCGCCGGCAAGCGTGCGCTGCATCCGCCCCGAGCGGACGTTGCCCCACCAGCGCGCGAGTCCGCGCTCGGGCTTGCTGGCGCGTGAAAATCCCCGTCTAGGCCGCATAGCGCTCCGCCTCCGATCGCTTCAGGGTCAACCCGTTACCGGGCCGTGAGAGGTCCGGGTGCAGAGCCCCCTCGCGGGGGGCCACCACGCCGTCGAGGAGCAAGTGCTCGATCCGGACGTGGTCGTGGAAGTACTCGAGGTGCACGAGCTGACCGAGGGCCAGCGCCGGATGGAGGTGGATGGCCGGCCCGCAGTGCAGCGACAGCGGCACTCCCCGCGCCCGGCACAGCCCGTCGACTCGGAGCAGCTCGGTGATCCCCGCGCAGCGGGTGACGTCGGCTTGGAGTGTGTCGACCGCTCCGGCCTCGAGCATGCGCCGGAAGTAGCCGGCGTCGTAGCCGTACTCGCCCGCCGCGATCGCCATTCCGCTCGGCGCCCGGTCTCGCAGCAGCCTCAAGCCCTCGAGGTCGTCGGAGGAAACCGGCTCCTCGAACCAGCCGACTCGGGCGTCGGCCCGGAAGCGCTCGGCCAGGGCGAGCGCCTGCTTGCGGGAGTAGGCGCCGTTGGCGTCGACGAACAGCTCGGCCTCCGGGCCGATGGCCTCCCGGGCGCACCGGACGCGTTCCGGATCCTCGCCCGGATGCGAGCCGACCTTCATCTTCACCCGGGGGATCCCGCGTTCGACCCAGCCTGCGAGCTGCTCCTGGAGTCGCGCCAGCGAATAGGCGGTGAAGCCACCGGAGCCATAGATGGGAACGCGTTCGTGCGCCATCCCGATCAACCTGCACAGCGGCAGGCCGAGGAGCCGCGCCTTGAGATCCCAGAGCGCGAGGTCAACCGCGGCGATCGCCATGGACGAGATTCCCGGACGGCCGAGATTTCGAATCGCTCCGACCATGGTCAGCCAGCTCGATTGCGGGGACATCGCGTCGGCGCCCTGGACGGCCGCGGCGAGCTTCGACTCGACGAGCTTGGCCGTGGAGACGTCGGCGTAGGTGTAGCCGAGCCCTTGCTCCCGGCCGGCGCGGGCGTGGACGACCACGATCGTGGTCTCCTCCCAGGACAGCGTGCCGTCGGCCTCGGGCGCGTCGGTGGGCACCGTGTAAGCCGCCACCTCGAGCGCCTCGACGGGAGCCTCGACGCGGGTCGCCATGACCGTCATCGCCCCGGCAGGAACTCCTCGACCTTCTGCTTGAACGACTGTCTGATGATCCGGGAGGCGTCCGGGTCACCTCCCAGCAGGGCGGAGCCGAGTGCCTTGGCCTGCTCGAGCGTGATGTGCGGCGGCAGCGGTGGCACCTCGGGGTCCGTGACCGCCTCGTAGACGACCGGCCGGTCAGCCGCCAGCGCCTCGTCCCACGCCGGCCCGACCTGCTCGGGGCTGTCAACCCGGATCCCCTTCAGTCCGAGGAGCTCGGCATAGCTGGCGTAGGGGAAGTCGGGCAGGTCCTGCGAACCCTCGAACTTGGGGTCACCCTCCATCGCTCGCTGCTCCCAGGTGACCTGGTTGAGGTCGCGGTTGTTGAGGACGAGCACGATCAGGCGCTGGTCTGGCCATTGGTGGCGGTACTTGGCGATCGTGATCAGCTCGTTGATCCCGTTCATCTGCATCGCGCCATCACCCACCAGCGCGAACACCGGCCGCTGCGGATGCGCGAACTTGGCGGCGATCGCGTACGGGACGCCTGGGCCCATCGTGGCCAGCGTGCCCGACAGCGAGGCCATCATCCCCTGGCGCAGCTTGATGTCACGCGCAAACCAGTTGGCGGATGACCCGGAGTCGGAGCTGAGAATCGCGCTGTCGGGAAGGCGCTTGGAGAGCTCGTGAAAGACCAGCTGCGGGTTGATGGGCTCGGCCGACATCCCGGCACGGTCGTCCATCAACCGCCACCATTCGCCCACCTCGGCCTCGATCTTCTCTCGCCACGAGCGGTCCTGCTTGCGCTCTAGTCGCGGTAGCAAGGCCCGCAGCGTCTCCGCGCTGTCGCCCACGAGGTTGACCTCCATCGGGTAGCGGATCCCGATCATCTTGCCGTCGATGTCGATCTGGACCCCCCGGGCGTGGCCCTCCTCGGGGAGGAACTCGGAGTAGGGGAAGCTCGAGCCGACCATCAGCAGCGTGTCGCACTCCTGCATCAGCGTCCAGCTCGGCTTGGTGCCGAGGAGCCCGATGGAGCCGGTCACGTACGGCAACTCGTCCGGAAGGGCAGCCTTGCCGAGGAGCGCCTTGGCCACCCCGGCCCCGAGCGCGTCGGCCGCCTGTTCGACCTCCGCCGCGGCGTGGAGCGCGCCCTGGCCGATCAGCATGGCCACGCGCTCGCCCGCGTTCAGCACCTCCGCCGCGCGGTCGAGATCGGCGTCGCTGGGGACGATGCGCGGGCGGTGATAGCCCGGCCCTGAGTGCACAGTGCCGTGGGCATGCGGTGGCTGGGTGACCGCCTCGGCCTCCTGGAGATCGTTGGGAACGATGATCGCCGTGACCGTCCGCTCGGCCAGCGCGATTCGGCACGCGCGGTCGATCAGGTGCCTCACCTGGGCCGGAACCGTGGCCATCTCGACGAATTCGTGGGCCACGTCCTTGAACAGCGTCTGGAGGTCGATCTCCTGCTGGTAGTTGCCGCCGAGTCCGGCGCGGGCCTGCTGGCCGACGATCGCCACCACCGGCTGGTGGTCGAGCTTGGCGTCGTAGAGTCCGTTCAGCAGGTGCACGGCACCAGGCCCCGAGGTGGCCAGGCATACGCCGAGCTCGCCGGTGAATTTCGCGTGCGCGCAGGCCATGAACGCCGCCATCTCCTCGTGGCGAACCTGAACGAACTCCGGCGGCTTCCCATCCAGGCGCCCGAACGCG
>Ga0070731_10002310_pt1 | contig 18352 bp, 16 predicted proteins | sample Coa_R1_2_FD_66448 | JGI IMG/M metagenome (GOLD analysis project Ga0070731, IMG submission 66448) | Surface soil microbial communities from Centralia Pennsylvania, which are recovering from an underground coalmine fire - Coalmine... | ecosystem: Environmental > Terrestrial > Soil > Unclassified ... | reverse complement strand
TGGACATCGCCGATTTGTTGCCGCGCGAAGTGGCGCAGAACCACAAGGTGGTGCCGGTCTCGCGCCTGGACAACAAGTTGTTCCTCGCGATGGCTGACCCGCTGAACGTGCTGGCGCTGGACGACGTCAAACGCATCACCAAGCTGGAAGTTTCTCCGCTGATTGCTTCGGAGAAACAAATCATCGAGAAACTCAACCATATCGAGTCTGCCAAAAGCGGCAGCATGGAAGATATCATCGAGGATGCGAAGAAGAAGCAGAGCGCAGAAAAGGCGGCGGGTGAGGAGGACGACAGCAAGGTTGAAGTTTCCAAGGATTCTTTCGAGGAAGTCAACCTGGACCAACTGGCGGCTTCGAGCGAAGAGGCGCCGGTCATCAAGCTGGCCAATTTGATTCTCTTGCAGGCGATCAAGGACCGCGCGAGTGATATTCACGTCGAACCCTTTGATAAGACGACGAAGTTGCGCTATCGCGTGGACGGCGTGTTGATGGAAGCCACACCGCCACCGAAGCAGATGCAGCTCGCGCTGGCATCCCGCTTCAAGATCATGAGCAGCCTCGATATCGCGGAACGGCGCCTGCCGCAGGACGGCCGTATGAGGTTGCGCGTGGGTGGCAAAGATTACGATTTGCGTGTTTCGATCCTGCCCACCGTACACGGTGAAAAAATCGTGCTGCGCGTTCTCGACAAAGGAAACCTTTCCGCGAGCCTGGATAAGCTGGGCCTGGATCCAGACACGTTCACGCAGGTGAAGTCGGCAGTGGATGCTCCGCACGGATTGATCCTGGTGACGGGACCGACCGGTTCCGGCAAAACGACCACGCTTTACTCCGCGCTGAACGAATTGAACAACCCGGTTTTCAACATTGTGACGGTCGAAGACCCGGTCGAATTTCAGATCCCCGGCATCAATCAGGTGCCGGTGAAAAAAGAAATCGGCCTTTCGTTTGCGAATGCACTGCGCTCGATTCTGCGCCAGGACCCGGACATTATCATGATCGGCGAAATTCGCGATACGGAGACGGCGGAAATTGCCGTCGAAGCAGCGCTGACCGGCCACCAGGTGTTGAGCACGATGCACTGTAACGACGCGCCCGGCGCGGTCGCGCGCATGGACGATATGGGCATCGCGCCATTCCTCATTTCCTCCTCGGTGATTCTTGCCTGCGCGCAACGCCTGATGCGGCGCATTTGTTCGCACTGCAAAGAGCCGGTGGAATATCCGGATAAGATGTTTTCGGATTTGAACATCGATCCCGCGGTGTTCGATGGCGTGACGCTTTATCGCGGCCGCGGTTGTGAGCGCTGCAAGAATTCCGGTTACGCCGGGCGTCTTGCAATCATTGAAGCGATGACGGTGACGGATGAAATCCGCAAGCTTGTTATCGCCCGCGCGAACACGCGCGAGTTGAGCAAAGTCGCCATCGGCCAGGGAATGAGAACCTTGCGCATGGTGGCGCTGGACCGCGTGCGTGATGGTGTTTCGACCCTGGAACAAGTGCTCATGCTGACTTCGGCGCATTAAGCGCGTTGAGAACCAGCACGAAGTCATTGCAGTTGCGAACGCTCACCTGATTCTCCCTCGACACCCAAGCGCAGACATTCGACACTCGCCGTGTGCTTGAACTCGAACAGGCGGTGGAGAAAATTCTGGGCGCGATCCCTAGCGCGAACAGCGAGCGCGTGCCGTTAAGCGAGGCGCACAAGCGGGTTGCGACGGAGCCAATCATAGCGGCGATAGACCTGCCACCTTTCGACAATTCATCCGTTGACGGTTATGCAGTGCGCGCAAGCGATGTTGCCCAAGCGAGTTCGCAAAGTCCCGTTGTGCTTAAACTTGCGGGCAAGGTTGCGGCGGGGGAAAATTTCAGCGGCGAACTTTCCGCGGGCCAAAGCATCCGGATCTTCACAGGTTCGCCTTTGCCTGTGGGAGCCGATGCGGTGGTGATGCAGGAGGATACGCGCGTGGACGGTGCGAGCGAGGTTTGCTTCCTGGATTCGGTCAAGCCGTGGGAGAATGTGAGGTTTCGTGGCGAGGACGTGAAATCCGGCCGAACCGTGGTCCGGCAAGGAGAAATCCTCGGAGCGGCTCAACTCGGCCTGCTCGCTGCCACTGGATCAATGCATGTAAGCGCTGGCCGTCGTCCGACCGTGGCACTGATTGCGACGGGATCCGAGTTGCTGGAACCGGTGAGTGAGGCTAAACCGGCCCCCGGACAAATCTTCGAAAGCAATCGAATTGCGCTTGCTCCGCTGATCACCAGTGCAGGAGGCATTCCGAAGGTCTTTCCGATTGTGCCGGACGAACCGAAGGCGACTCGCGATGCCCTCGCCCGCGCTCTTTCCGAATGTGATTTGGTTGTGACGTGTGGAGGTGTTTCGGTTGGCGAGATGGATTTTGTGAAGAGCGCGTTTGAGGAACTGGGCGGGCAATTGGAATTTTGGAAAGTCGCGATCAAGCCGGGCCGGCCGTTCGTGTTCGGCCGCAAAGGCGACAAGCTGGTGTTCGGCCTGCCGGGAAATCCTGTCTCAGCCTTCGTGACTTTCCTGTTGCTCGTACGGCCGGCGATTCTGCGCTGGCAAGGGGCATCGCGGACGGGTTTGCCAGTTTCAGTGGGAGTGTTGACCGAGCCATTGTCGAATCAAGGCGATCGCCGGCATTTCGTCCGCGTGATGGTGGACGTCAAAGGCGAGGTGCGTTCCAGCGGGACTCAGGCTTCGCACGTCCTCAGTTCGCTGGCCATGGCGCAGGGATTGGTGGACTTGCCGCCGGCAACTGTGCTTGCGGCCGGAACGAAGGTTGAGGTTCTGCGGTGGGAATAGACTGCTGGTGGAAATAAGCAAAACGGTTCGTTCAAAGATTGCCCAGCATGGCTTTGCGAGTGTATGCTGACTCGAAGATTGGATTGTGGGTTCGACTCGATTAAGATCTCCCTTCCACGCATCCGTAGCTCAATTGGATAGAGCTTCTGACTTCGGATCAGAAGGTTGCAGGTTCAAGTCCTGCCGGATGCACCAACAATTTGAAAGCGCCTCGGTGGCAGAGCCATTACTCCTGTCAAAGACCAACCTCCGGCCCAATGGCCGTCCTATACGCGAAGAATCGACCCCTTTACAAAGTCGGCGGACGTCGGGCCAATTTCTGCTGGACAACGCGCCCGTTCCGCGTTTTGATACGCGCCCGTAACCCCATGAAGACTGGAAAAGCCCTGCAGCTTTTGGTGTTTGTATGGCTTGGCGCAGCCACCGCCAAGGCGCAAAACGTGATATTTGTGTCCAATACGGGAGCCAATACCGTCGGCGAATACACGGATTCGGGATCGACCGTCAATGCCTCGTTGATTACCGGGTTGAACAGCCCCTCGGGCATCGCGATTTCGGGCACGAACCTGTTTGTCGCAAATAATGGAAACGGAAACATTGGCGAATACACCACCTTCGGGGCCGTCATCACTCCCGGCCTGATCAGCGGGGCGAGTGGCATCGATGGCATCACGATTTCGGCCAACAACCTGTTTATCGCAAATCTATCGAGCAGAACCATCAGCGAATTCACGACCTCCGGGGTAGGCGTCGATGTCCCACTGATTGGCGATGTGGATTTCCCGTTTGACCTCGCCATTTCGGGCACGAACCTGTTTGTGGTCACTGTCGGAAACGGATTCATTGCTGAATACACGACGACCTCCGGGGTTCTCCTCAATCCCGCGCTGATTAACATAGGGAACCCCAGTTGTATCGCGATTTCGGGCACCAACCTGTTCGTCACTGATGGTACAACCGGAACTGTTGGGGAATACACTACCTCCGGGGCAACCATCAATGCCTCGCTCATTACCGGATTGAACGGCTGCGAGGGCCTCGCGATTTCGGGTACCAACCTGTTTGTGGTCTACGAACAGGACAAAACCAACGGAACCATCGGTGAATACACCACCTCCGGGGCAACGATCAATGCCTCGTTGATCAGCGGGTTGAACCAGCCGTCGTTCATCGCGGTGGCGCCTGCGCCGGCGGTGCCTGCGCCCCCGGTGGTCATCACGACTGTGAGCAACCAGCCGGTAGTCGTCTGGCCGGCGTCGGCCTCGAATTTTGTGTTGCAAATCAGCACCAATCTGGCGTCCAGCAACTGGGTGACTGTCAGCAACGGCATTCCCTTCACCGGCTTGCAAATCACCAACGCCCCCAGCCCCGCCTTCTTCCGCCTGATTCAACCCTGAAGCCGCTCCGCACTCCGCCCGCTTTGCGCGATAGTGCATCTCCGCGCAATTGGAAAACCATCTGCGGCAGGTTTGGGAAACCCATTGAATGGCTTGCGCTCAGCACGTGCCCATGGAACACTAGGGGGCTAAAACTGACGCAATAATTCAGCGAATCGACATGGCACAGACGATGGAAAACTCAGCAATCAACGGCGCCGACCCGTATCTCAAGCAATTCGAGCGGTTCGAAAAACAAACGAACCAGCCCTCATGGCTTTTCCCTTTGCGCAAAGCGGGCGTATCCAGTTTTGCCGAGCAGGGCTTTCCCACGCTCAAGGACGAAGACTGGCGTTTTACAAATATCGCGCCCATCGCTGCCCTGCCGTTTAAACCGTTTTTTGACGGCACGGCGGATAAGGTGGCCGAACTTTTGCCTCACACCGTCTTTGCGAACCTTAAAGGCCATCGGCTCGTGTTTGTGAATGGGCATTTTGCTGCCGAGCTGTCCTCTATTCGCGGGTTGCCGGCGGGAGTAAAGCTGTCAAATCTCGCTGCGGCGCTCGCGAAGGATTCGGCACTTATCGAAAAGCATTTGGGCCGTTACGCGCAGGCGCAGGGCAATGCTTTCGCCGCGCTCAACCAGGCTTTCTTTTCCGACGGCGTGTTCATCTATGTTCCAAGCGGTGTAACCATCGAAGAGCCGATTCAACTCATCTTTGTTTCCTCGGCTCAGCAAGCGGGCGACACTATTCATCCACGTAATCTTATTATCGCGGACGCGAACAGCAAACTGACCATTGTCGAGAGCTACATCAGTGTGGGCAACGCGGCTTATTTCACAAACGCAGTCACCGAACTTGTGGCTGGAGATAATGCGAACGTGGAGCATCTTAAATTCCAGGACGAATCCGCCAACGCGTATCACATCGCGACCATCCACGGGCAATTCGGCCGAACGAGCCTTGTGAATCTGCATTCGTTTGCGGTGGGCGCAAAACTTTCGCGCAACAACATCCGCGCCAAGCTCGCCGGCGAAGGTTTGGAATGTATTCTGAACGGACTCTACCTCACCAAAGACGAGCAACTGGCAGATCACCACATGATCGTCGACCACACGCAGCCGCATTGCGCCAGTCACGAATATTTCAACGGCATCCTCGATGATAAATCGAAGGGCGTTTTTCACGGGCGCATCCTGGTGCGTCAAATTGCGCAGAAAACCGACGCCAAGCAGACCAACAAAAACCTGCTGCTGTCTGACGACGCGACGGCGGACACGAAGCCGCAATTGGAAATTTACGCCGACGACGTGAAATGCACGCACGGCGCGACGATCGGGCAGCTAAACGACGAATCGATTTTTTACCTTCGCTCGCGTGGTATCAGCACGGAGACGGCCCGGCGCATGTTGATCCACGCGTTTGCGGGTGAAATCATCGACCGCATCAAATGCGAAGCTGCGCGTGAAGAGTTGGACAAGCTCGTGTGGGACCGCATCGAGGCCAACCCGCACGTGGCCGAGAAGAAATGATGTCTTATGTTCGACGACCTGAACGACCTTTATCAGCAGGTCATTCTCGACCATTGCAAGAACCCGCGCAATTTCCACGAGGCGCCGGCGGCGACTTGCTCGGCACAAGGTCATAATCCGCTTTGCGGCGATCAACTGAAGCTGTTCCTGACGATAGATGGAGATAGGATCGCAGACGCGAGCTTCGTGGGCTCGGGCTGTTGCATCTCGAAGGCGTCCGCATCGCTGCTCACTGACAGTGTAAAGGGCAAGACCAAAGCCGAAGTGCAGAAGATGTTCGATCTGGTGCATGATATGGTGACGACCGGAAAGGTGAACGGGGACATGGGCAAACTCGCGGTGTTTGCGGGCGTTCATAAATATCCGACGCGGATCAAATGCGCGATCCTGTCCTGGCACGCGCTGGTAGCAGCTTTGAAAGGCGATGGCAGCCAGCCCGTAACAACAGAGTCGGAGAACAACTAGCAACTGGAGCTCTCGCCGAAATTCAGCTATATTTTACCGCACTATGAACGGCAGTTCAGAATCAATTACGTTAGCGCGCGACGTTGATGCCTCGGTTATCCCGATTGGCACGAAGGTCACGTTGCAAAAAGGCGAGCAGGCGCACATTACGCAATCGCTGGGCGGCAGCTACACCGTGGTTGTGAACGGCAACATGTTCCGCATCGAAGGCAAGGACGCGGACGCGCTCGGCAAGGAAGCAACGGAAAAGAAAACCGGCACGGCAACCGGCCCCGTCACTCAAGAGCACGTGGAGAAGGAAATCTGGAACCAGTTGCGCACCTGTTACGATCCGGAAATCCCGGTGAACGTCGTCGATCTCGGCCTGATCTACGACTGTCATATCGAGCCGATTGCGGCGAACAGTTTTCGTGTGGGCGTGAAAATGACTCTGACTGCGCCCGGCTGCGGCATGGGGCCGGTATTGCAGCAGGACGTGCAGAATAAATTATTAAGCCTCGAAGCGGTGGACGACGTGGCCGTGGAACTTGTCTGGGACCCGCCCTGGAACCAAGGCATGCTGAGCGAGGCCGCGAAGCTTCAGTTGGGTTTAATGTGAGAGACGGCGCACGAGTCTCGGAGCAAATTTTCGATGAGTCTTGATTGGAAAAAATATCGCGCGGATTTCCCCATCCTGGACCAGAAAGTCCACGGGCAACCGCTGATTTATTTCGATAACGCCGCGACTTCGCAAAAGCCGCGGGTGGTCATCGAAGCACTCGACCACTATTACGAGCACGACAATGCGAACGTCCACCGCGGCATTCATGAATTGAGCAATCGCGCCACGGAGGCATTTGAAGCTTCGCGGCGGCGCACGGCCAAATTCATTAACTCGCGCAGCGCCGATGAGATTGTTTTTACCCGCGGCACTACGGAGGGCGTGAACCTGGTGGCAACCACCTGGGGCAACCAAAATGTGAAGGCCGGCGACGTGATTCTGCTCACGGAGATGGAGCACCACAGCAATCTGGTTCCGTGGCAGCTTCTCGCGGAACGCACCGGCGCGAAGCTGGCGTTCCTGCCGGTCACGGGAGATATCGGGCAGCTCGATATGAATCGCGTGGATGAACTGCTGACGCCGCGCGTCAAAATGTTCTCGATGGTCCACATCTCCAATTCGCTCGGCACGATCAATCCCGTTGTCGAGTTGTGCGCCCGCGCGCGCAAGTTGGGGGTGACGACCCTTGTGGACGCGGCACAGAGTGCCGGACATCGCCCACTGGACGTGCAGGAAATCGGCTGCGATTTTCTTGCGCTTTCCGGCCACAAGATGTGCGGGCCGACGGGCATTGGCGTGCTGTATGGTCGGCAGGAAATTCTGGAGAAAACGCCGCCTTATCACGGCGGCGGCGAGATGATTCTCAACGTGGAATACCAGAAGAGCACGTGGAAACACGCTCCGCACAAATTCGAGGCCGGCACGCCGGATATTGCCGGGGCCATTGGTCTGGCCGCCGCGATGGATTATCTCGACAACATTGGCCGTGATAAAATTGCCCAACACGACCTGGAACTCGGCGCGTACGCGTTCGCGAAACTTTCCGGCCTGGGCAACATTCGTCTCTTTGGACCGCACGTGGGTCGCGCCGGTCTGGTGAGTTTTCTTCTCAATGGCGTGCACGCGCACGATGTGACTGAACTGGCCAATCAGCGCGGCATCGCGTTGCGCGGCGGCCATCATTGCACGCAGCCGTTGATGCATAAGCTCGGGGTGGAATCCACCTCGCGCGCCAGTTTTTATTTCTACAATACAACCGAAGAAATCGACCGGTTGGTGGAAGTATTGAAGGAGATTCAGAAGTTCTTCGGCGCGTAAATTGTTGCCTTCGGCACGGCTGTGCTTGCACAAATTACGGATTGCCGTTTTAATTGCCTCACGGATGAAGCAATATCATGATCTCCTTCGTCTCGTGCTGGAGAACGGCAAGTTCAAGACCGACCGTACCGGCACGGGCACTTATTCCGTGTTCGGCGCACAGACGCGTTTCCCGTTGCAGAAGGATTTTCCGCTCCTCACGACAAAAAAGCTCCACCTCAAATCAATCATTTACGAATTGCTTTGGTTTTTGAGCGGCGACACGAATATCAAGTATCTCAATGAACATGGCGTCACGATCTGGGACGAGTGGGCGGATGAGGAAGGAAATCTGGGACGCATTTATGGCGCGCAATGGTGTGATTGGTGGACGCCCGAAGGACGGTCGATCAATCAGATCGACCAGGTCATTGCGCAAATCCAAAAAAATCCGGACAGCCGCCGGCACATCGTAAGCGCGTGGAACGTGGGTGAACTCGACAAAATGAACCTCGCGCCCTGTCATGCGCTGTTTCAATTTTACGTGACGGACGGCGAGTTGAGCTGCCAGCTTTACCAGCGCAGCGCGGATTTGTTCCTGGGCGTGCCATTCAACATCGCGAGTTACGCGTTGCTCACGCTGATGGTTGCGCAGGTCTGCCAGTTGAAACCCGGCGAATTCGTTCACACCTTCGGCGACCTGCATCTTTACTCGAATCACCTGGAACAGGCGCGACTGCAACTCACGCGCGAGCCGCGCCCTCTGCCGCAAATGAAGTTGAACCCTGTGGTGAAGGATATTCACAAGTTCGAATTCGAACACTTCGAACTCCTCGGCTACGATCCGCATCCTGCCATCAAAGCGCCAATTGCTGTGTGATTTGAACTCTCACAAACACTTCAAAGCCATCGCTGCGATGTCGTTGAACCGCGTGATTGGTGCGGCGAATAAAATTCCATGGCACCTGCCGGACGATTTCAAGTGGTTCAAACAACTCACGACCGGCAATGTGATTGTAATGGGGCGTAAAACTTTCGAATCCATCGGCAAGCCGTTGCCAAATCGCGAGACGATCATTCTCAGCAGGTCACAATTTTCCCATCCGGGCGTGCGGACGATTTCGGATTTGAGTGAGATTGATTTGGCGGGCGAAGCACGTGAAGTTTTCATCTGCGGCGGCGCGCAGGTTTACGCGCAGGCTCTTCCGCTCTGCTCCGATCTCTACCTGACCTTGGTGAAACGGGAAGTCGATGGCGATGCGTTTTTTCCTCCGTTTGAAGACAAATTCGAGCTGATCGAAGAAATTCGTGACACGCCGGAGTTCAAGATTTTGCACTGGAGAAAATCGCTGAAGGATTGAAGTGTTCTGGCGGTCCAGAGGTTCGAAATCGATTGCTCTACAGAGGATTATATCCTCGCCATTTTCCGGGAACATGACAAAATGTCTCCTGTGAAAATCGGTTCGCAAGACAGCCGGGTCGCAACGAATGACCGGGCTGAAAAGGGAAATCCGGTGACCCAAAGCTCGCGCCTGCCATCTCTGGACGGCTGGAGGGCAGTGAGCATTTTAATGGTGCTGGGACTTCATGCGAAACGGCTGGAAGGTTTTCCGAAAAGCGTCCCGGCAATTTACGACTGGATCTTCGATGGGGATTTGGGAGTTCGCTTTTTTTTTATCATCAGCGGGTTTCTCATTACATGGTTGATGCTCTCGGAACATTCGCGGACAGGGACAGTCAGTCTTAAAAATTTTTATATCCGCCGCTGTTTTCGAATTCTGCCGGTCTACTTTGCTTATGTCGGCGTTCTTTTCCTGCTCCAACGCTTTACGGCCTATTCGCAACCCCCCCGGGCGTGGATTGCGAACCTGACGTTCACGACCAATTTTGCGAATGTCCCATGGCCAAGCCAGCATCTGTGGTCGCTTTCCGTTGAGGAGCAGTTTTATCTTCTGTGGCCGTTGCTGTTTTTGATTCTGGGAGTCAGTGTTAATCTGAAAGCCGCGCGCAGAGTTTTGGTGGCGCCGATACTGATCGCTCCTGTTTTCCGGTTGTTGGAGTACAAACACTATTATCCCGCAAGTCTCAGCGCGCTCTTCACCCACGCCTCATTTTTCCGATACTTCGATTGCCTCGCCATCGGTTGCGGCTGCGCAATTCTGCTCGCCAACCGCCCGGAGAACGTGCGGAGTCAATTGCAAAAGTTTTCCTTGGCCGTGCCCTTTTTGGCCCTGGGTTTGATAGCGCTGCCGCGTGTTTTTATGCTCCTCGTGCTGCCCGGCCGTCTTATCGATATGACCGGGTTCACGCTTCAAGGCGCAGGTCTGGCGCTTCTCTTGTTGCAAAGCATCTGCTTCCCGCAATTGCTGCGGTATCGCTGGCTCAATTGGGCAATCGTTCGCCATATCGGAATTCTTTCCTACTCGATTTACATCTGGCAGCAGATCTTCTTTGCCAATCCCGCGGATTTTGGATTGAAAAGTGCCTGGTGGCTCGCGCTTCCGGGAAGTCTCCTGGCGATCTTTGTGGTGGCACACATTTCCTACTACGGTCTGGAACTCCCGTTTTTGAGAATTCGCGCCCGCTTCCGCGAAAAGCAGCGGCGGCCCGATGGGCAGGCGATATCGGCGGTCAGTGTTGGAGCTGTTACAGAGAAGGTTCCGTGAGTCCGCCTGGATTGTGGGGCATTTCTGATGAACAATAAAACCCCCGCCATCGCACGGCTGCTCAGTGCTTCTGAAGCCCCGCCTGCGAACCTGGACGAAGTTCTTAAAGAACTGGGCGCCGGTGATTCTCGTTTCAACGGTACCTCGTTCGGCCGCGGGGAATGTGATCTGCAATCATTTTTGCGTGAGTGCCGCGATATTGAGGCCGCCCGGAATCTTCCGGCGGATAAAGTGCCACAGAGCACCTATTGGCTGGTAAATGCCGGCAACCAGGTTGTCGGCATCGTTCGAGTCCGGCATCGTCTGAACGAACGCTTGCTGCAGTATGGTGGACATATTGGTTACTACGTTCGGCCCTCCGAGCGCGGCAAAGGATATGGAAAAGTGGCCTTGCAACTTGCCCTGGAGCAAACACGCCGCCTGGGAATCAGCCGCACCTTGTTAACCGTCAATCCGGCAAACACATATTCAAAACGTGTTGTTCTATCGAACGGCGGAGTTCAGGACGGCCAAGGTGTTGATCCCATCTCGGGAGAAGTTGTCGATCGCTACTGGATTGAATGTTGAAACCTTAGGCCATATGAGCGCGGAATTGTTGCAGCAAAAATCCCGCGCCCATTGCTAAGCGCGGGACCAACCCCACAAACCGAATCAACCAAACCACCTCCTCAGTCCACGGAAATCTTTCGCGGTTTCACCCGCTCGGATTTGGGCAGGGTGACCGTTAGTAAACCCTGCTCGACTTTTGCGGCGATTTTGGCGGTATCGATCGCGGGATCCAATTCGAACACCCGGCGATAATCAGCGTTATGCCGTTCGCGGAACAGGGCCTCACCGTCAACCGTTTCCGGCGTGCGCCGACCGGTGATGGTGATTTCGTTTTCTTCGAGCGTGATCTCCACGCCGTCTTTGCCGACGCCAGGCATCTCGGCCTGGAGGACATAGCCGTCCGTGGTTTCGAAGATGTCCACGTTGGGCGCTACATATTCGTCGCGCGTGAGGTGGTTGTTGGCCGTTTGATTTTCGACTGTCGTATTCATTGTTTTTCCTTGTTTAAGATTGGTGAGGGCCTCGCTGGAACTCGGCCCTCCAGTTGGTTAATTCACTTGCACGTTGATTTGTTTGGGTTTGGCTTCTTCAGTCTTCGGCAACGTCACCGTCAAAACGCCGTCCTTGTACTGCGCCTTGATTTTGTCAGCCGCCACAGGAGCGGGCAGACTTACGGTGCGCTGGAAACTCCCGAAGAAACGTTCGGAGCGATAAACCTTCGCGTCTTCGAACTTCTCGTCGCTCTTGCGTTCGCCGGAAATGCTGAGGGCGCCATCCTGCAACGTGACGTCGATGTCCTCTTTCTTTATTCCGGGCACTTCGATTTTGACCACGAAGTTGTCTTTATCTTCGTGCAGGTCGAGCGCCGGTGTGCGACCGCTCAGGAGCTGGGAAGTGCGGGTGAATTCTGCCAGCGGCGCTTCGAAAAGCTGCTCGATTTCATCGCGCAGGCTCGAAAGCCGTCCAAAGCCGGCCCAATTGCTCAACCCAGGTGTCTGCCAACGTATCAGGTTCATAATTTATTTCCTTTCGTGTTTCAGATTTATTGTCGTTGTTGCCGACTATTAAGCTTCGAAGATGCCAATGGGTTTAAATTACGTAAGTGCATAATAATTAATATATTAAGATGTATTTCTGGTTTTAAATATGCGCCATTATGGCACACTTATAAAATTGGTTGAAAATCTAATGTGTCACAATGGCCCAATCTTGGAGATTGATATAATCAACTCTTTCGCAGGAACGCGCGCAGTCCGGAAATCGAACCTGCCAACTTGCGAAGCTGCCAAAATCGTGGTTCTATCCGGTGCGATATGACAAGGCGTCCGCCCAGCCAAAGTGTCGAGGATTATCTGGAGCGTATCTACGAACTCATCCAGGAAAAAGGGTTCGCGCGCGTAGCGGACATCGCCACCTCGCTGAAGGTGCGACAGGCCTCGGTGACCGACATGGTGCAGAAGCTGGCGAAGCGGGGGTTTCTCAAGTATGAGCGGTACCACGATGTGGTGATGACCAGCAAAGGACGCGAGGTCGCCCGCAAAATTCAGGACCGCCACAAAACGCTCTCGCGATTTTTTTCACTGCTCGGCCTCGATGCCGCCACCCAGCGCGAGGACATCGAAGGCATCGAACATCATTTGAGCCAGACTACAGTGGATGTGCTTTCGGACCTGGCGCAGTTTTTTGAGAAACATCCACAGACGCTGAAATCGTTTATGCAATCGCGTAACGGCTCAGGGCGGAAGCGGCGGTGAGCGAATCTACCTTTTATCCACGTCAATATTGCCGCCCATGGTATGGAGGCGGAGCGTGGGACCGCCGCCATTGACCGTACCCTGGAGATGGCTGGTGTGATGTTTTCCTTCGGTCAGAACCGGCAACTCTGTATTAACACCGCCGCCCATGGTTTCCGCGTCGAGCGTGAACGCAGCCGAGGCGGGCAGGCTGGCCGTGACATTTCCACCCATCGTCTTCAACTCAGAGTCTGAGCTTGGAGCAACCGCGAAGTCGGCCGTCACGTTTCCGCCGGAAGTATCGGCATGAATGCAGGGGCCGGAGAAGTCTTCGATATTAATGCTGCCCCCGGAGGTGTGCGCGCGCAGATCCGCCGTGCATTTGCTGGCGGTGACATTTCCGCCCATCGTCTTCGCGTCCGCGGCGCCGTCGATGTCAGCCAGGTCCACGGTGCCGCCCATGGTTTCAGCTTTCACAGTGTCTTGTATCTGTTTGATCTCGACGTTCCCGCCGGAAGTTTTGGAATCGATGGCGTACTTCCGGGGCACGGCAATTTCATAACGGACGTCGAGGTTCGGGCGGCTGAAGATTTCGAAAAACGACTTTATGCCGAGACTCGGCGGTGAGTGGGCGGTAATGGAAACATCATTGCCGGTTTGCCGCAACTCGATGCGATGCTCTTTGATGAGCGCGGCGGCTTTCGAGGCGCTGGCATGAGTCACTCTCCGGGTCACCCGCACTTCCACCGTGTCCCGGTCGGAACCGGAAATGTGAACGCTGCCGCGGTCTACATCCATGGTGAGCTTTCCGCCGGGTGCGACGGCGAAGGAAGTGGTGAAGTTTGCCGATGCACCGCTGTGGCGGATGTTTCCGGTTGAGTTCAGGCTGGCGGAAGCTCCAGTAGGCTGGTTCGTCTGGTCACTTTCGAGTGGCAGCGCGTTGGTATCCGAAAGGTCGTCCGTGTTTTCGGCGAGAGCAGACACGGAATCATCGTCACTGAACCCCGAGGAGGCATTCCAGAAATAGGAGCCAACGGAAAACAAGCCGGTCGCGAGCAGGCAAGCGACGACTATGGCAGCCACGAACGGCCAGGAAATTCCGGAAAGCTTTAACGGTTTGGGTTGGGCCTGGCCGAAAGCTTGCCGCGCGTCAGTCTGCGAAAGAACGACGAGAGCCCAGATGCCGATGGGGAAACTGATGAGACTGCACGAAATGAGCGAAAGAATCGCCGCGGCGAGAGACCAGGCGTAACTCTGCAATCGCACCATTTGGAGAGCGCCGAACAGGATCAAGGCGCCCGGAACCATTTGGGTTAGAAGCACGCCCATTTCAGGCAAGCCGCCCAGCCCTGGAAAAAAACCGAAATGAAGTCCATGCAAGTGGTGGAAGAACGGGAGCCGCAATCCGGTCACGGCAAGGAGGCCAATCAAGGCTCCGGATAATTTGAACAGCCCCGCGATCATCAGAGCCACACCAGCGGCAACGATTTTTGAATTCGTTGAATCGGTGCTGACCGGTGAAGCGGCGGCTCCGCCTGGCGAAATCGCAGGTCGTGCGCCGCCCGGTGCCGATGGCTGAGAACCAACCCATTCTGTAATCCTCTTTCCTTCTCCGTCCGTGAAGGCCCGGCAGGCAAGCAGAATCCAATCAATGATGGCCACAATATTGCAGCCAGCTATCGAGAAACCCAGGAGAAGGCCGAGCGTCGGTTGGCCGGGCGGGAAATCTTTGGCGCACGCAACAATGAGAAACACACACCAGAAGATTGCGCCCAGCTGCAAAAAACCGGTAACAATTTTCCCAACATAAAAGCGGTGCGCGCCGAAGATGCCGAAGAAAAAAGCCAATAAGAACGCCGGCAGGATTCGTTTGTCGCTGCCGCTGGAAGCGGAAGCGACGGGCGCGGCCAGCAGTTCCGGCTGTCTCGACGGGTCGCTGCGGATGGCTTCGACATCTGTCTTGACCTGCTGAGCTTGCTGATAACGGAGATCGGGCTCCTTTTCGAGCGCGTGCAAAACAACTTCATCGAGACGCACGTCCACCTGCACTTTGCGCGAGGGCGGGGCGAATTTTCCTAATGGCAATTCGCCGGTGAGCATTTCGTAAAGCACCACGCCCAGTGAATAGATGTCAGCGCGATGATCGACGGTTTTTGGGCGCTCCACCTGTTCGGGCGCCATGTAGTGCGGGGTGCCCATGACCTGTTTTTCCTGGGTGAGGCCGGCCTGCGGTTGTTCGCCCATCATTTTCGCAATGCCGAAATCCGCGATCTTCACCTGGCCGGTTTTGTCGAGGAGAATGTTCTCCGGCTTGATGTCGCGATGAACGACGCCTTGCTGATGGGCGTATTGCAGGGCTTCGCAAATTTTCGGCACGATGGCGAGCGCCTCTTCAGGAGAGAGCTTCCGCTTCTGCAGCATCTGGCGGAGCGTCAGGCCGTCAACAAATTCCATCAGCAGATAAAAATTTCCGCCGGTCTCGCCGAATTCATGAATGGCGACGATGTTGGGATGATGCAAGCGCGCCAGCGTGCGGGCTTCGCGTTCGAAGCGCTCGGCGAATTGAGGATCATTCTTTCGCTCGGCGGCGATGATCTTGAGCGCGACGAAACGGTCGAGTCGCGGCTGGCGGGCTTTGTAGACGGCGCCCATGCCACCACGGCCGAGTATTTCGAGAATTTCGAGTTGCGGAAAGAGTTTGGCGATTTCTTCCAGGGATGGCGCCGGGGCGGGGGCGGATTTTACAACCTGAGTGCCTTCCGGGCCAAGCTCGCCGGTTTTGATATCCGTTCCGGCGGCCAGGTTGGCGGCAACGCAGCGCGGGCACAGGCCCTCCGGCGCGTCCGGCGGCAGCGGGGCGCCGCAGCCCGGACATTTGGGTTGATTGCCTTCGTTTTCGTTCATACCTGACTAATAAGGAAAGGCGGCGGCGCGTTACAAAAAAATCGCGCCGGGCGAGCTATCCCTTCAGGGCGGCCAGCAAATGCCGGATTTCTTCGTCGACATCTTCCTCGGCGGCAACAGTTTGGCTGACTTCTTCGCGGAAGAGCTGGCGGAAACGTTTTCTTAAACGATGCACTTCCACGCGCAGGGTGGATTCGCTTCGGCCCAGCTTGTTGGCCAGGTCCGACAGCGTCACGGGTGTGGTGCCTGTGGCAAGAAATCCTTTGAAGCGCTCGAAGTCATCGACCTTGCCATTCGCCTCGAACTCGGCGCGAAGCCGTGTCATCGCCTGTTGAACCATCGACAACGCCCAGCGGCGCTCGTAAAGATTTTCGGCGGGAAGCGTGAGCGGGGGTTCGTTGTGATAAAGGCGCTCGGCCAGATCGGTGTCAATAGGAATGGGAGAAGCGCCGCCGCCGCGTTTTTGGGTTTGGCCGCGGTCCCATTCATTGGCGAGAAATCGTTTGAAGGCGACGAGAAGAAACGTGCGAAAGCGCCCGCGCTCGCGTTCCACGGAATCGAGATAGCGCTTCTGCAGCAACCGAAGAAAAAACTCCTGCGTGAGGTCCTCGGCGTCCTGCGGCGCGTGACCGCGCCAGCGGGCGAAGGCGTAAAGCGGATACCAATAGGTGCCGCAAAGTTTTTCGAGGCAGGAAACGGATTGCGGCGATGAGGAGTTGCGCGCGGACAGGACGACGGACCAATGCGTTGTCACGAATGCGGCCTGCCGGGAAATCTCGTGGGGACTTTCCGGTGAGCCAGTTGAAGACGCCGTCCTCATAGGGCGAGCTTAGCGAAGTGGCGGGGAACTTCAAGCGGGCAAAGGTCAACGGGGGTGAAGGCCGAAGGATTTCTACTTGTGATCGGGTTCACCGAGTATTGGACGCATGATCTTCACGCGCAGCAAATAGCCGGCGTGATTCGGATGAACGCCGTCAGCGACCCACAAGTCCTGCCGCGGCTTTCCATCCGTGGTGAGCATGGCATCCCAGAGGTCGATAAAGATAAGATTCGGTTGTGTGGCGATGTATTGCTTGATGATCCGGTTCGTTTCCTTGCGTTTGGGCGCCTCTTCCCATCGGCCGGGTCCTGGCGTGAGGCTGGAGAAGGCGATGGGAATGGACGGGAAGTGAGCACGCACTTTGGCGACAAAAGTTTTGAAATCGGCTAAAATCTGCTCCTGACTTTTGCCGACGTGAACGTCATTGCCACCAATGTGCAGCACGATCATGCGCGGGCGATATGGCAACACCAGCCGGTCAGCAAAATAAACGAGATCGGAAGTCTGGAAAGAGTCGATGCCGCGATTCACGATGGTGAAATCCGGCAAATCCTCGGCGACCGTTTTCCAACGGAAAAATTGAGAGTCGCCCGCGAGCAGAATGGCATTTTGCGGCGGCGGATTGGTGCGATCTTCAGCTTCGTAGGCCTGCACATTTCTTTCGAAGCGATTTCCTGAGGTGACAGTGGGAGCGCTGGATTGCGCGTGCGCCTCAACGACGAGTGCGAGTGAAAAGAGCAAAGATAACAGGATCCCGCCGGGAGCGGTTGGTTTGGGGACCTCGCGAACCTGGAGAAAATCCAAGCTGCCGGTTTTTTCAAAGCGCAGGGCGAGCATGCGGTGAACGTGCAACATAAGGGCGTTGATTCCAAGCGGAATAAGGAATGGGACACAGCTATTTGCTGAACCCAGCCCCGTGAGGCCTCTTGGAAACATCGAACATCGAACGCTGAACATCGAATGTGTTTTCCCCGTGTGCCCGAGGTGAGGACACCTGCACTACGGATATCCTTTAGTTGCTGAAAATTCGGCCAGTCTGTATCAAATTAGAACATTGAGCGTTCAAGGCGGTCTGTTTTAAGTCTGGCGGGAGCCCGTGCCATCAATAAATTCGCATCCCACCGGCATCTTATTAGCGATTTCCAGCTTTGCATCAGCGATAAGTGGCTGTTTTGGCAGCTTTGCTGCTACAACACAGCGGAAAGCACGGCTGTCCGAGAAGTTTTGCAAAGAGACTATGCACACCACCCCGAAGCCGGGTAACACGGAACTGCTTAAGAAAAACGAAGCGCTCACCGCGACGGTCGACGGACTCCGCGAGGAAGTCGCCAAGCGCGAGCAAGCCGAACGGGCGTTAAGCCAGGAGCGCCTGATCCTGCACACGCTCATCGATAATCTCCCCGATGGCATCTATGCCAAAGATATTAATGGCCGAAAGATCATGGCCAACCCCGCTGACGCGAAAAATTGTGGCCGTCAATCGGTCGATGAAATTCTGGGGAAAACTGATTTTGACCTGTTTCCAAAGGAACTTGCCGAACATTACACCGCTGACGACCAGACTGTGTTAAAAGGCGAACCAGTGCTCTGGCGGGAGGAATATGTTCCCGGCAAAGAGGATGAGAAACACTGGATGCTCACCAC
>Ga0070731_10002309_pt1 | contig 18360 bp, 14 predicted proteins | sample Coa_R1_2_FD_66448 | JGI IMG/M metagenome (GOLD analysis project Ga0070731, IMG submission 66448) | Surface soil microbial communities from Centralia Pennsylvania, which are recovering from an underground coalmine fire - Coalmine... | ecosystem: Environmental > Terrestrial > Soil > Unclassified ... | reverse complement strand
AGCCACAGGAGCAGCGTCGTGGATTTCCAGGGCGGCCGGTACAGGACGAAGTCGCCATAGCGCGCGACCATGTAGGCGCGGATCTCGTCATCGCTCTTGCCTTGCGCGACCTGCTCGCGGATCTCGTTGCGCAGGTCGAGCGCGAGCGACGCATTGGAATCCGCGATGGTCTGGTTCTGGCACACGAGGCAGCGAAGCTCCTCGGCGAGCGCCTTCAACCGCGCTTCGACCGCGGGATCCGGATGCGCGATCTCGGACGCCTGGCCGAACGCAAGCCCCGCGGCGAAGAGCAACGTCCAGGCGAGCCGCTTCATGCGCCGAGGCTCTTCAGCAGGGGCAGGATTTTCTCGTCGAGCGCCTCGGGAGTGATCGCGCCGATCTGCTTGTAGCGGATCACGCCGTCGCGGTCGATCACGAAGGTTTCCGGGGCGCCGTAGACGCCGTAGTCGATGCCCACGCGCCCGTCGCCGTCGAAGACCGAGAGCGCATAGGGGTTGCCGAAGCGGTCGAGCCACTTGAGGCCGCTCTCGCGCGTGTCCTTCCAGTTGAGGCCCACGATTGGAACGGCGTTGCGCTTCGAAAACTCCACGAGGACCGGATGCTCCTCGCGGCACGCCACGCACCACGACGCCCAGACGTTGAGCATCCACACCTTGCCCTTCATCTCCGCGGGGCCGAACGCCATCGTCGGCTCCTGGAGGCGCTCGAGCTTGAACGACGGCGCCGGCTTGCCGATGAAGGGCGAGGGGACTTCCCTCGGGTCGCGCGTGAGGCCCACGGCGAGGAAGATCGCCAGCGCGATGAAGACGACGAGGGGAATGACGAACGCGAGCCTTCTCATCGGGTCAGGCGCTTGCGCTCGCCGCGGCCGGCGTCGCGGCCTCGGTCACCTGCTTGCGCAACCGGTAGCGGCGGTCGCTCAACGCGAAGAGTCCGCCCAGCGCCATCACGAAGCAGCCGGCCCAGATCCAGTCCACGAAGGGCTTGTGATAGACGCGCACGCCCCAGGCGCCGTCGCCCACGGGCTCTCCCAAAGAGACGTAGATGTCCCGCGTCACTCCCGTATCGATCGCGGCCCAGGTCATCGTCTGCCCGCTCACGGGATAGGTGCGCTTCTCGGGGTAGAGCACGCGTTCGGGCTTGCCACCCCGGGACACCTCGAACTCGCCTTGCACGACCGAGTAGTTGGGGCCGGGAAGCTGCTTCGTGCCCTTGAACGCGAAGTCGAATCCCGCGAGCGTCACGCGATCCCCGGGCGACATGCGCAGGTCGCGTTCCGTCTCGTATCCCTTCACGAGTGTCACGCCCAGGATGAAGATCGCGATGCCCAGGTGCGCGAGCACCATGCCGTACCACGAGCGCGATTGCGCGGCGATCTTGCCACCCAGCGTCGGTTGCGGCGATCCGTGCAGGCGCTGGATCACCTGCGCGCAGGTCGCGGTGATCACCCAGAACCCGAGCCAGATGCCGAAAACGATCATGGGCGTGACTTTGCCCCGCATGAACGGAACGGCCAGCGCCGCGACGACCGAGACGCCGAGCGCCCAGCGAAGGCGCACCCAGAGCTCGGGGAGGGCCGCGCGTTTCCAGCTGGCGACGGGGCCCACGGCCATGAGGAATATCGCGGGCGCCATCAGCGGCACGAACACGGCGTCGAAGTAGGGCGATCCCACGGAAATCTTGCCCATGCCGAGCGCATCGAGGAACAGCGGATAGAGCGTGCCCAACAGCACGGCGGACATGGCGACCGCGAGCAGCACGTTGTTGGCGAGCAACATCGATTCCCGCGACACGGCGCCGAATCCGGAGCCCAGTCCCACGCGCGGCGCGCGCCACGCGAAGAGCGTGAGCGAGCCGCCCACGACCAGCACCAGGAAAAGCAGGATGAAGATGCCGCGCCGCGGGTCGGTGGCGAATGCGTGCACGGAGGTGAGCACGCCGGAACGCACGAGGAAGGTCCCCACGAGCGAAAGCGAGAACGCCATGATCGCGAGCAGCACCGTCCAGCTCCTGAACGTCCCGCGCTTCTCCGTGACGGCGAGCGAGTGGATGAGCGCCGTGCCCACGAGCCACGGCATGAACGAGGCGTTCTCCACCGGATCCCAGAACCACCAGCCGCCCCATCCGAGCGTGTAGTACGCCCATGCGCTCCCGAGGCATATGCCCACGGTGAGGAAGCACCATGCGGCCAGCGTCCAGGGGCGCGACCACCGCGCCCACGCGGCGTCGAGGCGGCCTTCGAGCAGCGCGGCGATCGAGAATGCGAACGCCACCGAGAATCCCACGTAACCCATGTAGAGCATCGGCGGGTGGATCACCATGCCCGGATCCTGGAGGAGGGGATTCAGGTCCTCGCCTTCGGCCGCCGCGGGAAGGAGCCGTTCGAACGGATTCGACGTGATGAGGATGAAGAGCAGGAAGCCCACGCTCACGAGCCCCATCACGCCGAGGACGCGGGCGACGAAGCGCTCGGGCAGCGAGCGGCTCACCGCGGCCACGAGAAAGGTCCAGGTGGCGAGCATCAGTGCCCAGAGCAGGATCGAGCCTTCGTGCGATCCCCAGGTCGCGGCGAAACGATAGTTCACGGGAAGTTTCGAGTTCGAGTGCTGCGTGACGTTCAGCACCGAGAAGTCGCTGGTGACGAAGCAATACGCCAGCGCCGCGAAGGCGCCGGCCACGAAGACGAACTGCCCGATCGCCGCGGGCCGCACGGTCGCGAGCAGCGCGGAATTTCCGGTCCGTGCGCCGGTGAACGCGATCGCGACCTGCGCCAAGGCGAGCGCGAGCGCGACGATGAGGGCGAAGTGCCCGAGCTCGGGAATCACGACTTGCCTTTCTGGCCCGCGAACGCGGACTTGTCGATGGGGTGCCCGGCCCTCTTCAGCGCCTCGGCGGCTTCCGGCGGCATGTAGTTCTCGTCGTGCTTCGCGAGCACCTCGCTCGCGTGGAACGTTCCGTCGGATTCGATCCGTCCCTGGGCCACGACACCCTTGCCTTCGCGAAAGAGGTCCGGAAGGATCCCGGTGTACACGACGGGGATGGTTCGCGCCGTATCGGTCACGCGGAAGCGCACCGTGAGCGCATCCTTGTCGCGCACGACGCTGCCGGCCTCCACCAGCCCGCCGATGCGGAACGGACGCCCCGAAGGCGCCTTGTGGTCCGCGACCTCGGTGGGCGTGAAGAAGAAGACGAGGTTGGAGTTGAACGCATTGAGCACGAGGGCCACGGCCACGCCGAGCGCCGCCACACCTGCGACGATGGCGACCGCGCGCTTAGTCCTGGGCCTCAAGCTCACGCTCCTCCTCTACAGCCTTCAACGCCTGGCGCTTGCGTAACGCAAGTCCCGCGATCTCCGCCGCGATCGCCAGGGCGAACACGCCATAGGACATCCACAAATAGAATTCGTGCGTCACAGGGCCCTCACCCAGCGCGTGCGCCGCTCCCGCTCCAGGATCACCGAGCGCACCCTCGTGAGCGTGGCGCCGATCGCATACATCCAGCACGCGAAGGTCATGAGCAGCATAGCCTGCAACATGGCTACGTGCATGGTCGATCCGGTGAATTTCACGCTCGATCCCTGGTGCAGCGTATTCCACCACTGGACCGAGAAATAGATGATGGGCAGGTTCACCAGGCCCACCAGGGCGAGCAGCGACGCGGCGCGATCTCCGCGGCGCGAGTCCTCGAAGGCGTTGGCGAGGGCGATGAAGCCGATGTAGAGGAACAGGAGCACGAGCTCGGAGACCATGCGCGCGTCCCACGCCCAGTACGTGCCCCAGGTGGGACGCCCCCAGAACGCGCCGGTCCAGAGCGCGAGGAACGTGAACATCGCGCCGGTGGGCGCGATGGCGCGCGCCATCATCGCCGCGAGGCGCGTGTTGAACGTGAGCGACATCCCGGCGTAGCAGGCCATCACGAAGTACAGGAACATCGACATCCAGGCCGCGGGCACGTGGATGAAGATCACGCGATAGACCTCGCCCTGTTGCGCATCGGTCGGCGCGACGACGAATCCGGTGTAGAGCCCCGCCGCCGCCAGCAGCGCGGCAAGCGCGAAGAACCACGGCGCGAGGGACCGTGCGAGGCGGTAGAACGTGGCGGGCGAAGAGAAGTAGGACCAGGCCATGTCAGTCGAGCGCGATGCGGATGGCGGCGCAAGCGGCCGGCGGCAATGCCATGGCGCCCACGATGAGGCCGGCGCCCAGGAGCGACAGGTGCGGCGCGGCCGAAAGGCCCGAAGCCTGCGCTTCGGCAGCGCCGGCGCCGAAGATCAGCACGGGAACGAAGAGCGGCAATGCGAGGAGCGCGAGCAGCACGCCGCCGCCCCGCGCGCCGAGCGTGAGCGCGCTGCACGCGGCGCCCAGCAGCGACAAAAGAGGCGTGCCGAGCGCGAGGCCGAGCGCGAGGATCGCGACCGTGTCCGCGTCGAGGCCGTACTGCAGCGCGAGCAGTGGCGAAAGCAGCGTGAGCGGAAGGCCCGTCGCGGCCCAGTGCGCGGCGATCTTTCCCGAGGTCCAGCCGATCATGGGTCTGGGAGACAACACCATCTGCTCGAGGGTTCCGTCGAGATAGTCGGAAGCGAAGAGCGAGGAGAGCGACAGGAACGCCGCGAGGAGGGCGCAGACCCAGATCACGCCCGAGCCGATGCGGCGCAGGAGTTGCGGCTCCGCTCCCACGCCCAGCGGGAAGAGGCTCGCGACCAGCACGAAGAACGCGACGACCATGAGCGTCTCGCCGGGATGGCGCCACGCGAGGCGCAGGTCGCGAGCGAACGCCCATGCGAAGCCGCTCACGGCGTGAGCCTCACTTCGCGGGGCGGTGTGGCGCCGATATCGTGGTGCGTGGCGATGAGCGCGCAACCGCCGCGCTGCAGGTGAGTCGCGAGCAGCCCCGCGAACATCGATTCGCCTTGAGAGTCGAGCGCCGCTAGGGGCTCGTCGAGGATCCAGCATGACGCCGAATCGAGCGTGAGTCGCGCCATGCCGATGCGGCGTCGCTGCCCCGCGGAAAGGCGCCGCGCGGGAATGCGGCGGTGCTTTTCCAGGCCGACCGCTTTCAACGCGTCGTCGATCACGGCGTCGTCGGGCCTCGTTCCGCGCAGAGCGAGCGCATCGCGCAGGTTCTCGGCGGCGGTGAGCTCGTCCTTGATTCCCGGCGCGTGTCCCGCATAGAGCATCGCCGCGCGGAAATCCGACGCGACTTCGCGCACGGGCTTCCCGTTCCACTTCACCTCGCCGCAATCCAGGCGCGTAAGACCCGCCACGCAACGCAGCAGCGTCGTCTTGCCGCTTCCGTTGGCGCCGCGCACCGCGAGCCATTCGCCGGGCGCGAGCGAAAACGAGATGTCCCGGAAGAGGCGCGAGTCGCCGCGCGAGCACGCGAGCCCGGTCGCCTCGATCGCGCTCACGGCACCACCTTGTCGATCACGATGTTCACGTCATGCGCGTCGGGCTTCACGACGGCGCTCATGCCGAGGAGGTCGCCGGACTGTGGCAGCGCGTTGCCGGAGCGCGACACCCGCGCTTCGATGCGCACCGCGGACGCTCCCGAAAGCCGTGCCGTCGGCGCCATCGCCATGCTGTCGTCGAGCGAGAACTTCATCGGCAGCGAAGCGGCCGTGGTCCGCACGACGGCGAGCGGCATGCGCGGACCATTCTCGGCGCGCGCGAAGACGAAGAGCGTGTCCGACGGATTCATCTTGCCCGCAACGGAAGCGGCGATGCTCACGGAGCCCGTGAGCGCCTTCCCCGTATTCGCGGGCGGAGCGGCTCGCGCGATCGGGGCTGTGCCGGGCAAAGGCTTCCCCGCGGCTGCCGCCTTCTGGCGCAGCTCGTCGAGGAGCGCGATGACGTCCTGCTCGTCCTGGGATCCCGGATCGGTCGTGGCCGCGAGCCCCTGCCAATATCCGAGCGCGCCCTTGTAGTCGCCCGCGTCCATGGCGGCAGTGCCCGCGAGCGCGAGCGCCTTGCGATGATGCGGATCGATCTCGAGCGCCTTCTTCGCCAGCTCGTACGGCTTGCCCGCGAGCGAGCGCCCCTGTGCCATGCCGAGTGCGTCGGCGTAATCGGCGAGAACCGACGCATCGCCCGGAACGAGTTGACTGAGATGCTCGTAGGCCTGCGCCGATTCGTCGTAGCGTCCGAGCGCCGCCATGGATCGCGCGAGCAGCGCCCAGCCCCGCGCATCGTCGGGACGTTCGCGCACCTTTCGCGCGAGGTTCTCGACCATGGCCTCGATCTGCAGGTCGTCGAGCTTGCCCGCTTCGTGCGTGCGCTCGGGCGGTGCGAGCGCACCCGGAGTCCCGAGCCACGCGTAAAGCCCGAATGCGATCGCGGGCACGGCGACGGCGACCGCCGCCACGGCGATCCACGGCCGCGACGCGCGCGGCAACGGCGGAGGTTCCTGCGAGGCGAGGTCGTCGCGCGCGCGTTCGACGAGCTCGTTCATCGCCGCGTCGCGCTCGCTTTCCGGCAGGGCCCCATTGGCGACATCGGCCTCGATCTCATGGCGCTGCCCGCGAAGCACCGCGAGGTTCGCCGCGAGCGCGCCGGGGCCCGCGACCGATCGCCCGCGTAGCAGGGGGACGACGACGAAAGCCAACGCGATCGCCGTCATCAATACGGCGAGGAGCCAGAAGACAACCATGGGAGCTGAAGATAACCCTCGGAATGAACTGAAATTATACCGAACGGGGGTTCCGCGCCCGCGATGCTGCAAATGCCGCAGAGGTTGTTTCACGGATTGGATAGAATGTGCCAGCCCAAAGGTCACGAAAGCGGATTCAACTCGGTGAGGCACTACTCGATTCTCGAGTACGCGCGATTCCGCTGGTTCAAGGCGTCCGTCGTGCTCTGCGCCATCGCCACGCTGGCGTACGTCTGGCACGACCCGGCTCCCAGGCCCTACGGCGGAACACCGCTCGGCTATACCCTGGGCACGATCGGCGCGCTCCTCATCCTGTGGCTGCTCTGGTACGGCGTGCGCAAGCGCCACTACAGCTCCGGGGACACGGTGCAGGGTTGGCTCTCGGCGCACGTCTACCTCGGCACCGCGCTCGTCTTCATCGTCACTCTCCATACCGGCTTCAAGCTGGGATGGAACGTGCACACGCTCGCCTACGTGCTGATGGTGCTCGTGGTGGCGAGCGGCTTCTACGGGGTCTTCGCCTACATGCGCGTGCCGCGCGTCATGACCGCGAACCTCGGCGACCATACGCTCGACGCCATGGTCCTTCGCATCGCCGACATCGACCGCGAGATGCGCGAGAAGGCGCTCTCGCTCCCCGATATCCTCTTCGCGCTGGTCGATCGCTCGGTGAAAGGCACGCGCCTGGGCGGCGGATTCCGCAGGCTCATGTCGGGCCACGATCCGAGGTGTCCCAACGCGCTGGCGGTGCGCGAATGGTCGCGGGTCGCAAGCTCCCTCAAGGGCGAGGCGGCGTTCCTGAGCAAGGAGGTCTACGGCCTCCTGCTTCAGAAGGACCAGATGCTCGCGAGGGCGAGGCGCGACCTTCGCTACCAGGCGATCCTCGAGCTCTGGCTCTACGTCCACGTTCCGCTCGCGTTCATGCTGCTCGCGGCGCTCGTCGTGCACATCGTCTCGGTCTTCATCTACTGGTGATCGAGACCGAATGAAGCTTCTCGTCATCCAGAAAGCGCCGCGCCCGGACGGCGGGACGACCCAGACGAAGAAGGCGGTCAGCGCCGAGTGGGTGCGCGTGGGCCGCAACGCGAGCTGCGAGATCCACCTCCCCGACCCGCGCATCGCGCTCGAGCAGGGGATGATCGTGAACCGCGGCGGACCGGTCTACATCGAAGGCGAGGCCGGCAGCACCGAGATCACGCGAAAGACCGTGCGCTCGGTGCGCCTGAAGCGCGGCGAGGTGGTGGACATCGGGCCCTACGCCTTGCAGGCGCTCGAGACTCCGGCGGGATTCGACGCCGCCATCTCGGTGGAGCTCGTGCGGCCCCTGGAATCGGCGCCGGTTCCCTCGACTCGCACGACACCGCGTTCGCTCGCGTCCCTCGGCATGTCGAAGCGCGCCACCGCGTGGGCGGGCCTCGTGGCGATCCTGATCGGGTTCCTGCTGATTCCCGCCGGACGCGTGCTGCACCTTCCGTGGAGCGGCAACGATCGCATCTGGAATCCCGGACCGGTGATCCTGTCGCACCAGCCCATCGAGGAGCGTTGCTCGGCGTGCCACGAAGCCGCCTTCCAGCACGTGAAGGACGAGTCGTGCCTCGAGTGCCATTCGAAGATCGGGCAGCACGTGGGTCCGGCGTTGCATCCGGCGGCGCTCTTCGAAGGGCTTCGCTGCGCGAGCTGCCACCGGGAGCACAAGGGCGCGAAGGCCTTCCACAAGGACAGCGACGGCTTCTGCGTCGATTGCCATCGCGATATCCATGCGCGATCGCCCGAGGCGAAGGTGAAGGACGTCTCGGATTTCGCCAAGGGACATCCCGCGTTCGCCATGCCCGCGACCGACAATCCGCACCTCGCGTTTCCGCACCAGAAGCACCTCGATCCCAGGGGCATCAAGTCGCCTTCGAAGGGCCGCGTGAAGCTCGAGTGCGCGAACTGCCATCATCCCGACGCCTCGAAGCGCATGTTCGAGCCGATCTCCATGGCGAAGGACTGCCAGGAGTGCCATCGCCTCGAGATCGAGCCCGCCGTCACGACGCGCGAAGTGCCGCACGGCAAGACCGCCGATGCCGTCGCGATGATCGACGAGTTCTATGCGTCGCTCGCGCTGCGGGGCGTGCCCGACAGTTTCCAGAAGGCGTTCGGGGTTCCCGGCGAAGGATTGCTGCGCCGCGTGGGCGAGCCCACGCCCGCGGAGCGCGAGAGCGCGCTTCGCCTCGCGTCGCGCAAGGCGCGCGAGGTCGCGATCGATTTGGTGGAGGTTCGCACCTGCAAGACGTGCCACGAGGTCTCGCGCGACACCCAGGAGAAGAACGCGCGCCTGCCGTCGTGGACCATCGCGCAGCCGCGCACCTCCAAGCGCTGGATGCCCGGCGCCACGTTCGATCACGCTTCGCACGCCCAATCCAAGTGCGCCGATTGCCACGACGTCGCGAATTCGAAGCGATCGAGCGACGTATCGATGCCGAAGATCGAAGCCTGCCGCGAATGCCACGGCGGATCGAAGGCGCAGACCGGGAAGGTGACATCGAGCTGCATGCTGTGCCACGGATTCCACGACGAGCGCCATCCGTGGAATCCGGACTTCCGGCCGCGCGGCGGCGATCGTGTCGCGGGAGCGGATCCGCGTGAGCGATAGGCTCGTTCGCATCGCCGCGATCGCCTGCATTGCGATCGCCTCGGGTTGCGGCGGCGGCGGAAGCAGCGGAAGCAGCTCCTCCGGCACGGGCGGGACCGGTTGCACCAGCGCGTGTCCCGCCGTGCAAGCATCGCTCGCCGTGAGCGACGTGCAGCGCATCGTCGCGCAGGCAGTCGGCGAAGCCCAGGCGCGCAACGTCCACGCGCAGATCGCCGTCGTCGACCGCGTGGGAAACGTCCTGGCGGTGTTCCAGATGGATGGAGCACCCGCGACGGTGGCGATCTCGAGCGGACTGGGGGTGCAGGGGGGCCTCGACGGAATTCCGCAGGGCACGATACCCGCGACACTCGCCGCGATCGCAAAGGCGCTCACCGGCGCCTACCTCTCGTCGGCGGGCAACGCTTTCTCGACACGCACGGCGAGCCAGATCATCCAGGAGCACTTCAATCCCGGCGAGGCGCAACAACCTTCGGGGCCGCTCTATGGCGTGCAGTTCTCGCAGCTGTCGTGCTCCGACGTGAATCGCAACGTCTCGCACGGAAGCGTCGGTCCCAAGCGATCGCCACTGGGGCTCGCCGCCGATCCGGGCGGCATGCCGCTCTACATCGGTGGCGCCCTCGTGGGAGGGATCGGCATCGAGGCCGACGGGCAATACGGCATCGATCGCGACATCTTCGACACGGACACCAACGTCGAGGAGCTGATCGCGGTGGCCGGGTCGAGCGGCTACGCGGCGCCCGCCGACATTCGCGGCGACCGCATCACGGCCGATGGGCGAACGTTCCGCTACGACGATTCCGAATCCATCGCGTCCAATCCGGCCAACGCACCGGCCTTCACGGCGTTGCCGGGTCACCTCGTCGCGGTCGACGGCTACACGGGCGCGATGATCACCGCGGGCACTTCGTTCGGAACGCCGGCCTCGGGCGTGCGCGCCGACGCGGGCGCCTTCGCGGCCTCGGGAGGATGGATTCTCGTCGATGCGTCGAATGCGGCGCGCTTTCCGCCGCGTGGATCCTCGGACGGATCGCTCTCGGTCACCGAGGTCACGACGCTCATGACGGACGCGATCGCCATCGCGAAGCGAGCGCGGGGCCAGATCCGCCGTCCACTGGGATCGAGCGCGGAGGTGACGATCAGCGTGGTGGATCTCAACGGCGACATCCTCGGACTGGTTCGCACGCCCGATGCGCCCGTGTTCGGGATCGACGTCGCGGTGCAGAAGGCGCGAAGCGCGATGTTCTTCTCGAGCCCCGGCGCGGCGTCGCTCCTCGCTTCGGTGCCGCCCGCGCAATACCTGTCGGATCTCGGAAGCGCGGCGATCTCGCAATATCCCGACCGCATGCGGACGTTCCTTTCGGATCCCGCGGCGCTCACCGGCAACATCGCGTGGAGCGCACGCGCGATCGGCAACATCCACCGCCCGTTCTTTCCCGACGGCATCGATGGCACGCCGCCCGGTCCTCTCTCGACGCCGATCGCATCGTGGAGCCCGTTCAACGTGGGCTTCCAGCTCGACCTTTCGTACAACCAGTTCGTGAAGGGCGTGCTGGGCGACACCTCCACGGGATGCGCGGGCCGCCTGCAGGCGGGCGCGATTCCGATCGCCGCGGACACAGGCATCCTCCAGCTTCGCAACGGCGCGCAGATCTTTCCCGGCTCCGTTCCGATCTATCGCGGCAACAAGCTGGTTGGTGCGATCGGTGTCTCGGGCGATGGCGTGGACCAGGACGACATGATCTCCTTCCTCGGACTCGCCAACGCCGCGAAGGATCTCGGCACGGGTATCGGCAACGCGCCGGCCGCGATCCGCGCGGACACGCTCACGCCCATGGGCACGCGCCTTCGCTATGCGCAGTGCCCGCAGGCGCCTTTCAACGATTCGACGGACGAGAATGTCTGCGCGGGCCTTTAGCCTCGTGATGCTCATCGCGCTTCCCGCGCTGGCGCAGGAGAAGCCGTATCCGCCCGAGCCCAACCGCGACGAGGAGATCGTGCCGCGACGCGCGGGCCCGAGCGAGCCCGAGCGCTACTTTCCGCCGCCCGTCGACCCGAGCCAGGTGCCGCAGCCGGCGGCGTTCCTGCCGCGCGAGACGCTGCCCGTGCCCGATCGCTGGCGAATCATGCAGGCGCTCGGCGTGAAGTATCCGTGGTTCGATCCGTACAACCAGAACATGCTGAAGGGCGACCTGCCCGTCGGCGGAGACCCGTGGTTCCGGGAGCACTTCCCGGATCTCGCGAAGAAGATGGGCGACGAATGGTTCGTGAGCCTGGGCGCGGTTTCCGACACGCTCGTTGAATTCCGGCGCTTGCCCACGCCGGTCGGTGCTCAGACCACGCAACGGCCCGGCGAGTACGACGTCTTCGGGCAGGGCAAGCAATCGACAGTCGCGGAGACCTTCATCTTCTCGATGTCGCTCATCAAGGGCGACACGACGTTCCGGCCGCCCGACTACGAATTCCGCTTCACACCCGCGATCAACGTGAACCGCTCGGAAGTCGAGGAGGTAAGGGCGCTTCGCATCGACCCGCGCGAGGGCACGACCCGCAACGACAGCCACTTCGCCGTGCAGGAGCTTTATGCCGACATGCACCTGCGCAACGTCTCCGACCGCTACGACTTCGATTCCATCCGCGTGGGCATCCAGCCGTTCAATGCCGACTTTCGCGGATTCCTTTTCCAGGATCAGCCTCTTGGCGTGCGCCTCTTCGGCAATCGCGACAACAACCAGTGGCAGTACAACCTCGCGTGGTTCCGCCGCATCGAGAAGGACACGAACTCGGGACTGAACGACCTGGGCGCGGCGCTTCGCAAGGACGATCTCTTCGTCGCGAACCTCTATCGCCAGGACTTGCCGTGGCCGGGCTTCACCTCGCAGGCGACTGTCATCGTCGACGTGAACAAGGAAGGGGACGGCCAGTACTACGACCGCAACGGCTTCCTCGTGCGCCCGGCTGTCATCGGGGATTCGCGTCCCCACGACTACACCGTCACCTACGTGGGCTACAGCGGCGACGGCCATATCGGACGCTGGAATCTTTCGGCGACCGTCTACGGCGCGTTCGGCCACGACACGCACGGCGAGATCGCGCAGAGGCCGCAGACGATTCGCGCGGGCTTCGCCGCCGCCGAGCTCTCGCGCGACTTCAGCTGGGCGAGGCTTCGCCTGAACGCGCTCTACCAGTCGGCGGACAAGGATCCCTTCGACGGAAAGGCCACCGGCTTCGATGCGATCCTCGAGAATCCGCAGTTCGCCGGCGCGGAGACGAGCTTCTGGATCCGGCAGGGGGTGCCCCTCGTGGGCGGCGGCGGAGTCGCGCTTTCGGGACGCAACGGCATTCTCGCCAGCCTTCGCTCGTCGAAGGACGAGGGGCAGTCGAATTTCGTGAACCCGGGCCTCGAGCTCCTTGGCGTCGGCGGCGACTTCGACGTGACGCCGCTCGTCCGCGCCATCGGCAACATCTCGTACCTGCGCTTCGGCGACACGGCGGTCCTCGGCGTCCTGCGCAACCAGGCGCCGCCGCCGAAGGAGATCGGCTGGGACATCTCCGCCGCCGTGCAATGGCGTCCCTTCATGAGCCAGAACGTTGTGCTCAACTTCTCCGCGGCGGCGTTGTTGCCCGGGAAGGGATTGAAGCAGCTCTACGACGAAGACCAGCGAGGACCGCAGTACTCCGTGCTCGGAAACGTTGTCCTGACCTTTTGAAGAAGAACATTTGAACCACAGAGACCACAGAGACCACAGAGGAAAGGCGAAACCGATAATGGCGTTTCGTGCCTTCGCTCGATTTGTCACGAAGCACATGCAAGGATTTGGCTTTTCCTCTGTGGTCTCTGTGGTCTCTGTGGTCTTTGTGGTTCCGGCCTTTTGCCTCGCATCGCCACCAGCTCCAGCATCGCAGACTGTTGAGGAGGCTCATGCGAAGAGCGTGGGCTGCATGAGCTGCCATACGGCGACGGACCGGCACACGATGCACCAGAATCCGGGCGTGATCCTCGGGTGCACGGATTGCCACGGCGGCGACGCGAAGGTCGATGCGAGGGGCTCCAAACGCGAGGCCCCGGAATATCTCCCGCTCATGCGCCAGGCTCACGTGCTGCCGCGCGACGAGAAGGCGTGGCACTGGCCCTCGAGCGCGACGCCCGAGCGCACTTACACGCTGCTCAACAAGGAGAGTCCCGAGTTCATCCGCTTCATCAATCCGGGCGACCTGCGCATCGCGCGCGAAGCATGCGGCGCCTGCCACCTCGCGATCATCCACGCGAGCGAGCGAAGCCTCATGGCGACCGCATCCATGTTCTGGGCGGCGGCGACCTACAACAACGGCATCCTTCCCTACAAGCACGCGATTCTCGGCGAGGCATACACGCGGGATGGCGTTCCCGCATCGATCCTCAATCCGGTGAAGGTGGATCCGTTCCTCGCGTCGAAGGGCATCGTGCCCTCGCTCACCGCGATGCCGTCGTGGGAGACGATTCCGCCGTCGGACATCTTCCGCGTGTTCGAGCGCGGCGGGCGCATCGCCTCGACGCAGTTTCCGGAGATCGGGCTTCCGAATTCCTCGGGCGCCCTGCAGAAGCTCGATGAGCCGGGCCGCCCCGACATCCGCCAGTCGAGCCGCGGTCCCGGCACCGGAAGCCGCATCGCGGTCCCGGCGATCAACATCACCAAGACGCGCCTGAACGATCCGCACCTTTGGTTCCTCGGCACCGACGACCAGCCCGGCGACTATCGCTCCTCGGGCTGCACCGCCTGCCACGTGGTGTACGCCAACGATCGCGATCCGTCGCACTCCGCGTCGTATGCGAAATACGGCCACGACGGCGAAACGGCGACGTCGGATCCGACGATCCGGAAGGGCGAGCCCGGCCATCCCATCCGCCACGAGTTCACGCGCGCGATTCCCTCGTCGCAGTGCATGGTGTGCCACATGCACCAGCCGAACATCTTCCTGAACAGCTACTACGGCACGATCATGTGGGACTACGAGTCCGACGCGCCGTCCATGTGGCCGAAGCAGCAGAAGTACCCGACCGCGGCCGAAGCCCGCAAGATCCTCGACCGCAATCCCGAAGAGGCCGCGATCCGCGGCAACTGGGGCGATCCGGAATTCAGCAGGAACGTGGCCTCGCTCAATCCCCAACTGAAGGACACGCAGTTCGCCGACTACCATGGGCACGGCTGGAATTTCCGCGAAGTGTTCAAGCGGGATCGCCACGGTGCGTTGCTCGACAAGGACGGGAAGGTCGTCGCCGACGACGATTCGAAGAAATTCGCCAAGGCCGTGCATCTCACCAGCGTCCACCTCGACCTGGGGTTCAACTGCGTCGATTGCCATTTCGCACAGGACGCCCATGGCAACGGCCACATCTACGGCGAGGTGCCCGCGGCGGTGGAGATCGACTGCGCGGATTGCCACGGCACGGCGACCACGTATCCGACGCTGCGCACTTCGGGGCCCGCATCGCGCCCGGGCGGGCTCGACATGACGCTGCTGCGCACGCAGGACGGACGCCGCCGCTTCGAGTGGCGCCAGGGGAAGCTCTACCAGCGAAGCGCCCTCGATCCCGATCGCGAATGGCTGGTGACGCTCGTGAAGGACACAGTCACGCCGGGCAACCCGAAGTACAACGAGAAGGCCGCGCGCGCGAAGCTCATGTACGCGGGCGCCGACGGCCGCGCCGGCAAGTGGGGCGCGGGCGCTTCCGACTATGCGCACGGAAACGACAAGATGACGTGCTTCTCGTGCCATCTTTCATGGACCACGAGCTGTGCCGGCTGCCACCTGCCGATCCAGGCGAACTGGAAGACCGAGCGCAACCACTATGAGGGCGGCGAGACGCGGAACTACGCCACGTACAACCCGCAGGTGGCGCGGGACGACATGTTCCAGCTGGGGGTCGCGGGTCCCGTGAAGGGCTCGCGCATCGAGCCCGTCCGCTCTTCGTCGGCGCTGGTGCTCTCGTCGACCAACATCAACCGCGAACGCATCTACGTCCAGCAGCCACCGGTGGCGGCGAGCGGGTTCTCGTCCCAGGCGTTCGCGCCGCACTATCCGCACACGGAGCGCAAGACCGAGACCAAGCAATGCACCGATTGCCACGTCTCGTCGGCCAACGACAACAACGCGATCATGGCGCAGCTTCTCCTCCAGGGAACGAATTTCGTGAACTTCGTGGGATTCCACGCCTGGCTCGGCGAAGAGAAGAACGTCGAGGCCGTCCAGGTGACCGAATGGGACGAGCCCCAGGCGGTGATCGGAAGCTACCTGCAGAAATTCGCCTATCCGGATTACTTCGCCGCGCACGAGAAGCGGGCAGCGCGCCTCGAGAATGCCTACGAGCACGCGTCGGGCGGCGCCGTGGGATGCATCGCGCTTCGCGGCGAATACCTATATGCGGCGGAAGGGGCCGGAGGACTGCGCGTGTACGACGTGGCGAACATCGGCAACAAGGGCGTGTCGCAGAAGATCGTGACGGCTCCGTTCTCGCCCGTGGGACACGATACCCATATCGCTTCGAAGAACGCGACGTGCGTCGCGCTTCCGACGAACCAATCCATCAATCCCCTGCGCAACCAGGGTGACATGATGCGAGTCACCAACCAGGAGCAGGCGTTCCATCCGGTCTATCACTACGCGGTGGTCGCCGACGCGGTCGAGGGCCTGATCCTCGTGAACGTCGACACGCTCGCCGATGGCGAACCGCGCAACAACTTCCTCACGCGCGCGCTCACCTGGAATCCCGATGGAGTGCTGGATGGCGCGACGCACGTCACGCTGGCCGGGCACTACGCGTACGTGGCGGCGAAGCGAGGCGTCGTGATCGTCGACCTGGACGATCCGTTGAAACCCAGGCTCGCGTCGACGGTTCCCATCGACGGCGCGCGGGGAACCGCATTGCAATTCCGCTATCTCTTCGTGGCGAGCGCCACGGGACTCGAGGTCATCGACGTTACCGTTCCGGAAAAGGCGCATCGGGTCGAAGGCGCCCGCGTGCCCCTCGCCGATGCGCGCCGCGTGTATGTCGCGAGGACCTACGCGTATGTCGCCGCCGGGAAGGAAGGGCTCGCGATCGTCGATGTCGAGCGGCCCGAGCAGCCGAAGCTCTTCGCCCGGTACGACGCCGATGGGAAGATCAGCGATGCGCGAGACGTGATCGTCGGCTCGACCAACGCGTCGCTCTTCGCCTACGTGGCCGATGGCGCGAACGGCCTCAAGGTGATCCAGCTCACGGCGCCCGACACGCAACCGCGGTTCTACGGATTCAGCCCCGAGCCGCGGCCGAAGCTGATCGCGTGGCGCGAGACCTCGTCGCCCGCGACGGCGCTCGCCAAGGGACTCGATCGCGACCGTGCCGTGGACGAAACCGGCGGACAGATCGCCGTCTTCGGGCGCATCGGCTCGCGGCCGTTCAATTCGGCGGAAATGCGGCGCATGTATGAAAATCCTGACGGGTCCGTGTGGACCGTGAAAGACTAAAGCCGTGAACCACAGAGACCCCAGAGACCCCAGAGAAAGGACAAGGCTGGCTACGGCGTTTCAATCGGGGGCGGTACTCGAGAATTGGGCCCGAAAGGTTTGGCTTTCCTCTGTGGTCTCCGTGGTCTCTGTGGTTCCATGCTTTTCCCAGGCCCAGGTCCTGCCCTACCAATCGAAAGCGATGAACCTGGGCACCGTGAACTGCGCGAACAGCCTCTGCCACGGGTCGGCGTCGCCGTGGAAGGACTCCAACATCCTGCAGAACGAATACATCACGTGGTCTCGCGTGGACAAGCACGCGACGCGCGCCTACCAGGTGCTCTTCGACGAGCGCTCCAAGCGCATCGCGCGAAACCTCGGCCTCAAGGAGCCGCCGCACGAAGCGAAGCTCTGCCTCGATTGCCACACCTACGATCCCGCGCCCGCCACGCGCGGCGAACGCTTCAAGCTGATCGACGGCGTGAGCTGCGAGGCTTGCCATGGTCCCGCGGAGCCGTGGATCCAGGTGCACGTCGCGCCCGGTGCGACTCACGCGGATAACGTCGCCCACGGCTTGTACCCGACCAACGAGCCTGTCGCGCAGGCGAAGCTCTGCCTCGCATGCCACTTCGGCAACAAGGACAAGTTCGTCACGCACCGGATGATGGGCGCGGGGCATCCGCGCATCAGTTTCGAGCTCGAGACATTCGTGCAGACTCAGCCCGCCCACTACGTGATCGACGCGGACTGGGTGAAGCGCAAGGGAGCCTGGGATCCGACCCGCGTTTGGGCGGTGGGCCAGGCGCTCGCCGCGTCGGAGCTCCTCGATGTGCTGGCCGATCCCAAGCGCAGCCGCGACGGGCTTTTTCCCGAGCTCGTCGTATTCGATTGCCATGCGTGCCATCATCCGATGTCGGACAAGCGCTGGACGCCGCGCCCCGGATCGAGCCCTGGGCGAATTCGCCTGAACAACGCGAACCTGCTCATGCTTCGCCAGATCGCGCGCGTCGTGCTCCCGGCCGAGGGCGCCAACGAGTTCGCGCAGAAGGCCGTGGATCTCAATCGGGCGGTCGCGGGCGACGGTGGCGATCCCGAGGAAGCGGTGAAGCAGATGCGCGCCGGGATCGAGGCGATGACACCGGCCATCGTGAAGCACTCCTTCACGAGCGGCGACCTGAAGGCGATGCTCGCGGGCCTTGCCGACGATGGCGCGCGGGGCGACTATCACGACTATTCGGCGGCGGAGCAGGCGACGATGGCGATCGGTGGATTGATGAGCTTTCTCGGCAAGCGTGGCGACATCCGGGACTTCCGCGCAGCCAACGCGGCCCTCGACCGCCTCTACGACACGGTGAAGGACGACGAGAAGTTCCGTCCCGAGCAATTCCGCGCGGCCCTGGACGATCTGCGCGCCACGGTGAATCCGCGATGAGCCAATTCGACCAGCGTATCGAGTTCCAGCGATACAAGATCGGGATCGTTGGCTCCGGCCCCGCGGGCCTCTCGGCCGCCGCGCGCGCCGCGGAGCTCGGCGTATCCCACATCCTGCTCGAGGCCGAGGATCACGTCTCGAACACGATCTACAAGTACCAGAAGGGCAAGCACGTGATGGCCGAGCC